>Ga0136558_1000666_pt1 | contig 18559 bp, 15 predicted proteins | sample AntRauTorckE6833_FD_101391 | JGI IMG/M metagenome (GOLD analysis project Ga0136558, IMG submission 101391) | Saline lake microbial communities from Rauer Islands, Antarctica - Metagenome Torckler E6 #833 | ecosystem: Environmental > Aquatic > Non-marine Saline and Alkaline > Saline | place...
GACTACGGGTTTGATGTTATGACCATGACTACCCACAAATCATTACGGGGGCCACGAGGCGGTATGATTGTGGTGCGCGAAAATAAGGATTTAGCCAAGCAGATTAATTCTTCAGTCTTTCCGGGTATGCAGGGTGGGCCACATATGCACGCCATCGCCGCCAAGGCCGTTGCCTTTGGTGAAGCGCTGCAACCATCATTTAAAGACTACGCTGCTCAAATAATCAAAAATGCCAAGGCAATGGAAGCGGTGTTTAAACGAGAAAATGTTCGCTTGCTGTGCGGTGGCACAGACAATCATATGTTGCTCGCTGATGTGCATGGTTCGCTGGGCGTAACTGGAAAGGAGGCCGAAGAAATTCTTGACACTATCGGTATCACCCTAAATAAGAATATGATTGCCGATGAGCCTCGTACTGCTATGGACCCCTCTGGTATTCGGTTTGGTACCCCAGCCTTAACTACTCGTGGTATGGCCGATATCGAAGCGGCTCGATTAGCTGAGGTTATGGTTGAGGCCCTGCGAGCTCCGGCCGATACCGCTCGACACCAAGAATTACGTGCTGAGGTACAGAGCCTGTGTGAAGCGTTTCCAGTACCAGACTCTTTCTAGTGGTAAATACTTCGTTGCGAAGAGGAACGGGAAACGGTATTATAGTGATGGAGCTGGTCGGAACATCGGTTCCGCTACTGTCCCTCGTTCCAATAACTCTGGCCCCTCAGACCCAACCCCCCAAGGTCCCTGAGGGGCCTTTTTTTATTACTTTGTCATTACGTAGGAAAGGTCATACAATAATGGTATATGGAATCAAATGATTCAATAGGGGATACTTTGCCACCACAGCGGTTTGAATCACTACGTTACTCAGCTGGTGGCCGTTTTGTACGGCGATATTGGCTCACGATTGCATTTTTAGGTGGTTTTGTCACTGATACATTACTGTTGAATCGGGTAGATGATTTTATTGATAATCTAATCCTGTTTACGTATTTACTGTTAGCGTTTGTGTCAATGACTGGCTTGTACCTTGGGGTAGCGGAACGGGTTGGGGAGCGGCTGTCTCAAGGGTTGCGCGAGTGGATGCCCATGGTTTTGCAGTATGCGTTTGGTGGGTTGTTGTCAGGGATGTTCATCTTTTATGGTCGGAGTGGTGACTGGCTGGTTAGTGCACCATTACTGTTAGGATTTGTGGCCGTCATGGTCGCTAACGAGGTGGTGGAGGATCGGGTATCTCGGGTAGTATATAACCTTAGTTTGTTATTCATTGGTCTGTTTGCGTATGTGGTACTGCTAGTACCGGTCTTGCTAGGGAAAATGGGCCCACTTATCTTTGTGGGGAGTGGGTTTTTGGCATTAGCATTGATGTACGCCTATATACAGTTATTGGCCACCATCATTCCACATTTTTTACGATTACAAATGCGGGGGATTGTGTTTTGCATCGGCAGTATTTTTGTGGCGTATAATGGACTGTATTTTACCAATATCATTCCTCCAATTCCGCTGTCTCTACAAGAGATTGGAATTTATCATTCGGTGGTCCGGTACGATGATTCGGGTGAATACCGATTACGGTACGAACCTAGTCCGTGGTGGCAGTTCTGGCAAAAAGAATCATCGGTATTTCGTGCCAGTAATGGCGGTGCCGTTTATTGTTTTTCAAATATATTTGCCCCGACGCAGATTGCAACAGAAGTCCAGCACCGGTGGGAATACCGTGATACCAGTGGAGTTTGGCAAAAGCACGCAGTGATTAGCTACCCCATTCGAGCAGTTGGTTCGAAAGGGTACCGAGGGTACACAAAAATCAGTAACTATCATGCTGGCGAATATCGGTGCAGTGTTGAGACTACTCGAGGTCAAGTGCTAGGGAGACATAACTTCTGGATTGATCCCACAGCTACCCCAACAGAATTCACTACAAGAGTTGACTAAAAGTCCTTTGCAGTGCATAATCTGGGTCTTCGTTCTTTAGAAAGGATCTTTTGATGACTATGCAACACGGCGAGAACGGTGCTCCGTTACCTCGGGCTCAGTCGCGCCAATACGGTAAGGCATTGTGCCATCGGCACAATGCTGAGAGCCGAACCAGTACAATCTGGGTCAACCAAAAAGGAAGACCGCTCGATAGCAGTGGCACCTTCGAGGTCGTTCATCGTCGTAAGAAACTGATCAAGCCGCCAGTAAAGGATTGATTCTTGTGCAACCCGGATGATTCTGGGTTGCACAACCACTCTTTAATTTGGCGGTTTTTATATATCACCACAGTAGTTGCATGAGGTAAAACCGCGGGGTATGCTGGGGGCGGTTCGTTTTTTGCGAGTGCAACACCGTGGCCTAATGCCACAATGGAGTCAATATTATAGGGAGATACGTCATGTTGCCCTTTGGAGTTGTCTACTTCTGGAGCTCTGTCCTGCTGTTTGTGGCTGGCCTCGCGGTTTGGCTACTACTGCGCGACCATCGCATCGATGAGTTTGACGAGGACGAAGAATCTTCGTGTTCCTCATCTGGTTCAGACCAATGAAGTCATGCTGGCACACACCATAACACCGCGCCTTTGTGGGCGCGGTGTTTTACTTGTTGGGTAGGAAAAGCGTGGTACTATGCCAAAAGTACATCTGATACATGTATAAATTATTATGTCTGATACACATATAGCGTATGTCAAAAAAAACTAATGGAAAACACGACCGAGTCGTCGTAGAAGCAGCCGTTGAGAAAAGTGAAGTTGCCAAGCGAGAAGAAACGATACTAGCCTTTTGGCAAGAGCACGATATTTTTAATAAAAGTATTCAAACCCCGGCCGGAGACGCCCCCAAAGGTGAATATGTATTTTATGATGGTCCACCATTTGCAACTGGATTACCGCATTACGGGCATTTACTCGCCAGTACTATTAAGGACGCCATTCCTCGCTTCTGGACTATGCAGGGGTATCGCGTTCGTCGTAAATGGGGGTGGGATTGTCACGGGTTGCCGTTAGAGAATCTAATTGAGAAAGAGTTGGGGTTAGCTACCAAACGAGATATTGAGGCGTTTGGGGTTCAGAATTTTAATGAAAAAGCACGAGGCGCAGTAATGCGCTACGCTGACGAGTGGCGACGAATTATTCCTCGGTTTGGAAGATTTGTTGATATGGACGATGATTACAAGACTATGGACAGCGACTACACCGAAAGTGTGTGGTGGGTATTTCATTCTTTGTACGAAAAAGGGCTTGTATATGAAGGCTTCAAAAGCATGCATTTGTGTCCGCGATGCGGTACCACCCTCAGTAACTTTGAGGTTAATTTGGGGTATAAAGATATTAAAGATATTGCAGTTACAGTTAAGTTACCACTGCTTGATGAAGCTGGAGATCCAACCACAACCAGTCTCTTGGTATGGACTACCACCCCATGGACTTTACCAGGTAACCTTGCGGCTGCTGTACATCAAGACCATATCTACGTGACGGTTCGCAGAACCGACGAAGAGACTGGGGAATGTTTGATTTTAGCAAAGGAACGTCTCGAGCAACTCGGAACCGATACGTACGAAATTGTATCTGAATGCTCAGGAAGTGACTTGGTGGGGCGTCGTTATCAGCCACCGTTTCCGTACCTAGCTGAAGAAGCTATGGATGGAAAAGAGAATGCGTGGACTATCTACCACGCCGACTACGTCACCTTGGGTACTGAAGGTACTGGGGCAGTGCATCTGGCACCAGCTTATGGTGATGATGATATGGAACTGGCAAAAGCACAGGGTGTGCCGATTGTTCATCATGTAAAAGAAGACGGTCGCTTTAAAGATTTTGTTACTCCTTTTGCTGGACAATTAGTGAAGCCAAAAGATGATGAAGAGGCAGAAGTGTCACACTTAGAAGCAGATATTGAAGTGGTCAAGGCACTACAAGCGAACGGAGCGTTATATAAAAAAGAGAATATCACGCACAGCTACCCGCACTGTTGGCGGTGTGATACGCCGTTATTGAATTATGCCACTACCTCGTGGTTTGTTGAGGTAACCAAAATTAAAGAACAACTATTAGCTGAAAATAAACGGATTCACTGGGTACCAGAAAATGTTGGTGCTAACCGATTCGGTAAATGGTTGGAAGGAGCGCGTGACTGGGCGGTTAGTCGTCAGCGGTATTGGGGCGCTCCACTGCCAGTTTGGCGCAACCCTAAAACTGAAGACTGGGTAATAATTGGGTCACTGAAAGAGTTGCAGTCACATGTTAAAACCAGTGGTAATCAGTACTACGTAATGCGACACACTGAAGCAACCAGTAACCTAACTGGTGAAATTAACGCTGACCCGAGTCGTTCCAATCCATTAACGGAAACTGGTATCGCTCAAGCAAAAGCTGCTGCCAGTAAATTAGCAAAAGAAAAAATTGACCTTATCGTTCATTCGGGAATGGAACGAACTAGGGAAACCGCTCGTCTCTTAGCCAAAGAGCTGGGGCTCGAGAAGGCAGCGGTCGTCAGTGATGAGCGATTGATCGAGTTGCAAACCGGAGCTGATTTAGAAGGACAGTCATGGAGTGAGTATGCCAAACTATTTCCCAACGAACGGGCTCGCTTCACCACTACAGTAGCGGGGGTAGAGAATCGTATTGATGTACAACGGCGAGCGGGGGCATGTTTGTATGATTGGGAGCAAAAAGAACAACAGAAACGTATTTTGTTCATTAGTCATGCCAGTACTTCATTTGCTCTAGAGTGTGCAGCAACCGGCTTAACGGTCGATGAGGCGGTGGCGAAGAAAGCGACTGAAGGCTTTTTACAAAATGGTGAATGGAAAGCGTTACCTTTTACTCCACTACCACACAATGATGACTACACACTTGATTTCCACCGACCGTACATAGATCAAATCGACTTATATCAGGATGACACCAAACTTACTCGGATAGCCGATGTGTTTGACTGTTGGTTTGAATCAGGCTCTATGCCATACGGCCAACATCATTATCCATTTGCAACTGACGAAGAGACATTCTTGGCCGAGCACTACCCGGCAAACTTTATTGCTGAGGGTCTTGATCAAACCCGAGGATGGTTTTACTCGCTACTCGTCTTAGGAACAGCGCTCTTTGGAAAAAGTCCCTATGAGAATGTAATAGTAACCGGACTCGCTTTGGCTGAGGATGGTAAGAAGATGAGTAAATCATTGCAAAATTATCCTGATCCAATGGAGCTTGCTGACCGAGTAGGAGTCGATACTATCCGATACTATTTATTATCGTCTCCGATAATGCGTGCTGAGGACCTTAATTTCTCAGAAAAAGAAGCCGGTGAATTACAGCGGAAGAATCTTGGACGACTACACAATGTCGTAGCTCTCTTTGAGATGTATAGCAATGATGTACCAGCGCACGCTACTTCTGAAACAGCTCTTGATCAGTGGATTTTGGCTCGCCTAGCTGAGTTAATCGAAGAAACTACAGTTGGTTACAAAAACTATGAGCTTGATCGTGCAACACGACCACTGACTGATTTTATTGATGATCTTTCGGTCTGGTATGTGCGTCGGTCACGAGATCGACTAAAGGGTGGGGAGCGAGTGGATACTGAGCAAGCTTTGGCTACCATGCGCTATGTGCTGCGAGAACTGGCAAAGATAATGGCCCCAGCTATGCCGTTTTACGCCGAGTATCTTTATCAGGCGATGCGTAGTGACGACGAGCCAAAGAGCGTACACTTAACTGCCTGGCCACAGCCGCCAACGGTTACAACTATTGTCTTAGAGGAGATGCGAACGGTTCGTGAAGTGGTTCGTAAAGCGTTGGAGCTTCGAGTAAATGCTGGAATTAAGGTACGGCAACCGTTGCCACAGGTAACTGTTCGGCGTACTGAAGCGTGGGATCCAGAGTATGCTGCGATAGTAGCCGATGAATTGAATGTAAAAAAAGTAACCTATGATGCTACGCAAGCAGAAGCGGTGGTGTTAGACACTACTATTACTCCAGCACTAGCTAAAGAGGGGCAGGTTCGCGAGTTTACTCGGGCAGTGCAAGGGGCTCGTAAACGAGCTGGACTTGATCCGCATGACACCATTACACTTGTGGTTGATGCACCGACCGAAACACTGCTAGCTGATGATAAGAAAGCGGTGCAAGCGACGGTTGGGGCCGAAGCAATCACCGCCGTGTCTTCTACAGATCGAACTGATTGGGAAGAGGTAGCTGGCGGTGACACCGTTTACCGATTTTTACTTGAGTAGTTGGTATACTACAAGGTATGTCTTATCGTACATATACGACCGCTGCTGTGGTATGTGGTAGCTATGAACGACAGCAAGCGGACAAAACGTACCGGTTGTTTACGGAGTCATTTGGGTTGTTGTTTGCTACGGCACGTAGTGTTCGAGAAGAGCGGTCGCGACAACGGTATGCGCTGCAAGATTTCTCATTTCTCCACGTCTCGTTAGTGAAAGGGAAGGCTGGTTGGCGCATAGGGAGTGTAATTGACCAAGGGAATGTATTTTTGCAGGCTCCCAATCAAGCGGCTCGGATTGAGATTGTGCGCTTGATACGAATGATTAATCGGTATGTGCATGGTCCAGAAGAAGCTGACAGCCTGTTTCCGTTACTGCGCAAGGCACTGCAATCATTGGGTTCCGGTCAGGTAACGTTTCCAGAAAATTATGCCCGAGGGATTGAGCTCCAAATATTGTATCGATTGGGCTACATTGCCCCATCACCCCAGTGGCAAGAGTGGGTAGAGGCTCCGGCGCACCGGTTTGACCATTCGTGGGACGCTGCGCTTAGTGCAGCGGTACAAGCAATGGTGCAAACTGCTGATAATGTGAGTCAGCTGTAGGCGCCCGGTGTGGCTGGTGCTATACTACGAATTATATGGCAGGTATCAAAGACCAAGAAAATATCGATGAGTTACGGAGTCGACTCTATGCTCGAAATGCTGAAGCAGTTCGGGTTGGGCGGCATGATCTTACTGCCAAGCAAACTGACTCTACCGTACCTCGAGTTTGGAGTGATGCAGCTCGTAATACCAGCGCAGCGCAATCGCCGCACACACCACGTCAAGATGCTCGAGTTGATATGCGGGCAGCTGCTGGGTCGGCTGAGCGGACAGAGTATGCGCAGTCCGCAACCGCTGCTTCTACTGCCACAGCAGCAGAGGCGGTCGATACAGCTATGAGTACCCCTCCAGTTAAAAAGCGACGGTATCGCTGGCGTATTGTTGGGTTTAGTGCCTTGATCTTTGTGTGTGGTGTAATCTTTTCTAGTTTTTACATCATGTTTGGGCTAAATGAAATTTCGGGACAAAATATTAGTATTGAAGTTACTGCTCCAGGTAGCATTGGAGCCGGTGAGACAATCCCCGTTGATATTGTGGTGCAAAATCAAAACCCAGTGCCAATTCGCTCCGTTACTTTAGTGGTTGACTACCCCTCGGGAACACGTTCAGCTGATGAGCCAACGAAAGTAATCACCGGTGACCGAATTGCAATTGAAGAAATTGCCGCTGGTGAAATCAAACAAATTCCAGTTCGAGCAATAGTATTTGGGGAAGCTGAAGATGAAAAGACGATTGGTGTCAGGCTTGAGTATCGCGTTCAGGGTACAAACAGTACATTAGAGCGTGACCTTGATCCAATTGTGTTTCAAATTACCTCATCACCACTCGTGCTACAAATTGATAGCATTGAAAAGGTGGCAGCAGGTCAAGAAATTGATATCACAGTAACGGTAAACTCCAACGCACCAGCGGCACTGGGGAATGTGTTGGTAACGGCCCAGTACCCGTCTACTTTTGATTTTACTGAAGCTACGCCAGCACCAGCGTTTGGTCAGAATACCTGGCAGTTTGCTGAAATACCTTCAAACGGCTCGACGACCATTCGGATTACGGGAGTACTGACTGGTGGGGCAGAGGAGGAGTCCGTAATGGATTTCAGTGTTGGAGTACCACGAAATGACAATCAGTACATCCTCGAATCGGTATATGCTACTGCTCGGTCAGAGTTTGTGATCGAAGAACCATTTATCGATATCGAATTATTGGCTAATGAAAAAGCTGGTGATTCTGTGGTCTTAGAAAGCGGTGCTCGTAGCGAGTTTATAATGCGGGTTACAAACACACTTGATGAGCCAGTTTACGATATGTACGCTACGGCACAGGTGTCCGGTAATGCCCTTAATCAAGATTCAATGAAAGTAGCTGGTGGTTTTTACGACTCCAATACAGATTTAGTGCGGTTTGATGTTACTACCAATGATGATTTGGAGGAAGTACGACCGGGCGAAAAGTTCACCTTACGATTTACGAATCAACCAGAGCGAGTACCAACTGGTGAGCTTGAGGTGTCAGTCAATGTATTTGCTCGACGTGTTTCAGAAGGAAATGCCCAAGAACAGTTGGTAGGCTCAAAACGAATTGTAGCCCAGTATTCTTCAATAATAGAAGGTACTGCGCAAACAGTCCACGATGAAGGACCGTTTAGTGATTCTGGTCCAATCCCGCCAGTGGCTGGAGAAAAAACTACCTATACCATTCTCTTGACTGCCGAAGCTGGAGTAAATGACCTTACTGAAACAACGGTAACGGCCACTTTGCCAACGTATGTAACCTGGCTTGATACCTACGAGGGAGACGGTACGATGTCTATTAATCCCGTCAATCAAGAAATAACCTGGGACATCGGTTCGCTCAGTGCCGGTACCGAAGCTACCACAGCTATGCAGGTAGCTTTGACACCAAGCCGTTCACAAATAGATAAAACACCAGTACTCTTGAATACGCAATACTTACGAGCCCGTGATCGTTATACCGGAACTATCATTCGCAGCGATAATAAACTGATCACAACCACCTTAGAAAATTCTAGCATTCGAGACAGTGGTGAAGTTCTAGATGAGCCACTTGCAGAAGACGAAGAAAACTAGTACAAGTACAGATATTATGGCAAATCAAACATTGAGTAGTTTAGAGCCCTTGGTCGCCTTAGCGAAACGTCGTGGTTTCGTCTTTCCCAGCAGTGAAATTTATGGTGGCTTAAAAGGAGTGTGGGATTATGGTCCTTTGGGGGTAATGGTAATTAATAACCTTAAACGAGAGTGGTGGCATCACTTTGTAGATAGTCGAGAGGATATGTACGGTTTAGATGCGGCTATTTTAATGAATCGCCAAGTATGGGAAGCGAGCGGTCATACGGGGGCTGGGTTTGCCGACCCCATGGTAGAAGATACTAAAACGGGAGAGCGTTTTCGAGCTGATCATTTATTGGGTGATCTAGGGATTGAGGCAGAAGGAGCAACGTTAGAAGAGATAGACGCCCTCATTAGAGAACATAAACTACAAAGCCCAAGTGGCAATCAGTTATCTTCAGCTCGCCACTTCAACATGATGTTTGAATCAAAGATTGGTGCCACCGCTGGTCCAGAAGGGCAGGTCTATTTACGGCCCGAGACTGCTCAAGGAATCTTTGTAAATTTTAAGAACGTGGTTGATACCATGAACCCTAAGCTACCTTTTGGAATTGCTCAGATTGGGAAAGCCTTTCGGAATGAGATTGCCCCAAGAGAATGGCTGTTTCGGGTACGCGAGTTTGAGCAACTTGAAATTGAATACTTTGTGTCAGAAGAACTGTGGCAGTCTGAGTTTAAAAAGTGGCAAGTACACATTCAGGCGTGGCACCGCCACATTGGTTTACGAGAGGAACATGTACGAGAATATGAAGTGCCAGAGAATGATTTAGCTCATTACTCTAAGCGAACAATTGATTACGAGTATGATTTTCCTGGAAAAGGCTTTGATGAGCTGGCCGGCTTTGCCTACCGAACAGACCATGATTTACAAGCCCACATGAAAGCCAGCGGTAAAAGCATGGAATACATTGAACCCGACGGTACGCGGGTGGTGCCACATGTACTGGAGCCTTCATTTGGTTTAGGGCGAATGTTTGTAGCCGTAATGGCCGAAGCCTATGCTGAAGATGAAATGAACGGAGAAACTCGTACGTATCTCCGTCTACCGACTCACTTAGCACCCTACCGAGCGGCAGTATCGCCTTTGCTTAAAAATAAACCAGCGTTAGTAGAGAAAGCTCGGGAGGTATTTACGTTATTAAAGCAGCATTTTGGAAACATCACCTATGATGAAAATGGAAATATTGGTAAGCGGTATCGTCGTCAGGATGAGATTGGTACGCCAGCCTGTATTGTGGTTGACTTTGATACCATCGGAGAGGGAGAGTCTGCGCATCAGGATACCGTTACTGTTCGTGACCGTGATACCGGTACACAAAAGCGAGTGCTAATTAGTGAGCTGATACAGCAACTATAAAGTTGTTATGGTTAAAAGATAATGAGAAACGCCCCCAGCAAATTGCTGTTGGGGGCGTTTGGTTGATGGAAGAGCAGGTTGATTCGTCATGCTGATTGCGCCATGCGACTGGGTTTGCCGAAGTCCTCACGCATATCTTTCAAATCGAGAAAGAAATCAGCTTGACGACGAAGCTCGTCGGCGACCATTCGACCCTCACCTTCGAGGGTAGACACCACCGTCACCCGAGTACCTTGCCGTTGCAGGCTCTCGATGAGGCGACGGAAGTCGCCGTCACCCGAGAAGATCACCACGTGATCCAGGTTTTCTGCCTGTTCCATGGCATCGATAGCGAGCTCAATGTCCATGTTTCCCTTGGTACGGGTGGTACCCTGGGTATCGGTAAACTGTTTGGCAGGTTTGGTCACGATAGTGAAGCCGTTATAGCCCAACCAATCGAGAAGCGGCCGAATCGGCATATGCTCTTCTTCGAGCACTGCGGTGTAGTAGAACACCCGCATCAGTTTGCTGTGCTTGGCGAAGTAGCGACGGAGCCGTTTGTAGTCAATCTCATACTCCAGCCATCGGGTGGAGGAGTGCAGGTTGGCACCGTCAATGAAGACGGCCAGACGATCATTTGCATAGTACATGGCTATCCCCTCAGGAAATGGATGTCAGAAAGTGGTGGATGCAGTCTTTCGGTACTATACTATAAAAAAAATAAATGTAAATAGCTACGCTATCATCGGATAAATTTGGTTATATTCTGTTTCGGGTCTCGGTATGCTACAGTGACCGTATATGGATACTGACAAACCACGCTATATTACCACCACATTGCCGTACGTAAACGCTGCACCGCACGTTGGGTTTGCGCTAGAGATAGTGCAGGCTGATGTGCTAGCTCGATACTGGCGTCTGCTCGGTCATCCAGTATTTTTTAGTACCGGTACCGATGAACATGGGCAAAAGATTGCACAAAAAGCAGACGAAGCCGGCAAAGATCGTCAGGTATATGTTGATGAATACGCAGCTACCTTTGGGAATCTAAAAGACGCTCTTAATCTTTCCCCAGATGCTTTTATCCGTACAAGTGATAAGCAACACATGCGTGCCGCGCAAGAACTGTGGCGCCGGTGTGAGGCAAAAGGGGATATTTATAAAAAGTCATATTCAGGGTTGTATTGTGTTGGTGATGAAGCGTTTGTAAAAGAAAGTGATTTAGTAGAGGGAAAATGTCCAAATCATCCTACCCAAGAACCCGTTCTAATTACAGAGGAAAACTATTTTTTTCGATTATCAAAATACCAAGAACAGTTACAAGAACTTTTATCTGACGAATCACGAACGCTTCCTGATTGGCAACGCCAGTGGGCACTTCAGTTTATAACAAGCGGATTAGAAGACGTATCTATATCGCGCCAGATTGACCGGATGGATTGGGGTGTGCCGGTGCCGGGTGATGACTCACAAGTTATGTATGTGTGGTTTGATGCACTCACAAACTATATCTCAACCTTAGGTTGGCCTGAGGAAAGTGGAAATTTTACTCGCTTCTGGTCTGAGGGTGAGACACTGCAAATTGCCGGAAAAGACCAGCCTCGCTTTCAGTCAATTTTATGGCAAGCAATGTTAATGTCGGCAGACATTAAGACCACCGATCAGATTATGTACCACGGCTTCATTAATAGTGATGGTCAAAAAATGAGTAAAAGTTTGGGTAATGTGATTTCTCCGTACGAGTTGGTTGATCGGTATGGCACAGATGCTACTCGGTATATTTTATTGCGTCACGTTCATCCAACAGAGGACTCTGACCTTACTTGGGATAAGATGGATGGTTATTATACTGATAATTTAGTGAACGGTCTGGGTAACCTAACGTCACGTATCATGAAAATGGCTGAGACTAATCTTGATGAACCAATTGTACGACCAGCAGCAGAGGACTTCCCAGAAGCCTATGTAGCTGCGCTCAAGCGGTGTAATTTTCAGGCGGCTAGTGATGTAGTGTGGCAACTAGTGGGTGTGCTTGATGAAAAAATCACTACCACCGAGCCATTTAAACTGGTAAAAACTGATAAACCAGCTGCTTTGAAGATTATTGCTGAGCTAGCCCATGATCTCTATTTGATTGGTCGATTACTCAACCCACTGCTTCCAGCAGCAAGTCAAAGTATTAAGGAAGCAGTGTTAACCAATCAAAAACCAGTTAATTTATTTGCTCGTCTTGATTCTTGATATGTCAGTTCGCTACATCGATACTCACGCTCACCTAAACCTACCGCAGTTTGATACTGATCGAGCAGCCGTTATAGAGCGTAACCACGCTGCAAAAGTGGGGGTGATTAATGTGGGTACTAGGCAAGCTACTAGTCAAAAAGCGGTTGCGCTTGCAACGGAGCATAATGCTATGTGGGCGATTGTAGGCTTACACCCATTAAGTGTTGTTAGTACAGATCCTGATGATGCGTCGGCAGCAAGACCCGAGACTTCGTTTGATACGTCGTTTTATCAAGAATTAGCGCAAAGTCCCGCAGTGGTTGGTATTGGTGAATGTGGTTTTGATTATTTTCACCAAGGGGATGACGCGTACCCAGTGCAACGTGAGGTATTTTTAGCGCAAATAGAGTTGGCGAACAAGCTAGGAAAACCACTGATGTTGCATTTACGAAACCGTCGTGATGGACATGGCCGTGACGCCTACGAAGATGCCCTTGATATTCTACGGAGTACTGCCACCGTACTAGGGAATGCACATTTCTTTGCTGGCACTACTGCTCAAGCCAAAGCTTTTTTTGATATTGGATTCACTATTTCTTTTACTGGTGTCATTACCTTCGCTGCGCCGTATCGAGAGTTAGTTGAATACGCACCACTTGACTTAATCCACGCCGAGACAGATTGTCCGTACGTAGCGCCGGTGCCTTATCGAGGACAGCGAGCCGAACCGTGGCAAGTGCAATCGGTGGTCGAAACTATCGCTGCTATGAAGGGGGAGACTGAAGCGGCAGTAGAGACTCAGTTACTACAAAACGCAGAACGGTTGTACGGGTTGCCGCTCACCTAAGCGGTGGTCGGTGTTAAGGTTCTCGTTTATCCTTCAAACATGTTCAATAAATACGAGTCGATTTCTCTTTGTTCTAGCTCGTACAAATGGTCGGCTGAGCGCTCAAGATCACGAGCTAGTTCTTCACCTACAAAACGCCAGTGCCATGGTTCGTAGATATAGTATTCATTTTCTTCTGGGTAAGAAAGAACAAAACCGTAGCGGTAGGCGTTCTCAACCAACCAGTCATAGGCTTCTGTGTCTGCAAAAGCGACAGTCGTGGCCCCTGTTTCTGGGTCGACTAAGTCAACGGTGGTACCCAATTGGTGTTCAGAGTATCCTTGATCAGCCGAAAAAGCGTTGGCTCCGGTACCGTACTGCTGGGTAAACTGGCCTTTTAGCTCATTTTGTTCGTCAAATGAGCGAAAAGCCGAGAGTACTCGCAGGTCAATATCGTCTCGTTTAGCTTGCTTGAGCATATGTTCTAAAAACGGCCACACGTCTTCATGTACATACTGATCTTTACGACCTTTTAGAATCCATTTTTCGGGTACCTGCTCTAGCGTTTCTGGTCGGTAGTTTTCATTTAAGAAGTAGACACGAGAATACTTCTGCAAGAGTTCCTCGTCTAATTTTGATAAGCGGTCTAATTCACCAATGGTGCCGGTTAAAGATTTAATTTGGTCTCGAAACTGAGTATTTTCATCTTCAGCGTCGTCAAGTCGCTCTTCTAGTTCGTCTCGATCCTGTTGGGTGCGGTCTAGTTCTACTGCCAGAGCCTGGCTGGTGCTACTCGCTTGACTTAACGCAACGGTGCTACTGGCTAATTGAGTATCCAAAATAGACACCTCACGCTTGAGTGAAGTAATAGTTTGGCTGTGGATATAAAAATAATACCCCAATACTACCAGTCCGACACCGCTTAGGGTGAGGTAGATGTAGAGTAACCAATGATGTTCACGTTCAATGGGTACTTCGGTCATGAAGCCTATTGTAGCACGCTTCTTTATATTGAATACCGGTACTATCTATGGTATCGTTCGACCATTATTAGTTAGACATAAAATACATGTCAGAAACAAAAATGCCAGCAGCCGAAGCTGAAACAGTACTAGACGAACAGGAGTTCGCTCAGTACGAGTTAGCTTACCACGTACTTCCAACGGTTGCTGATGGGGAAGTAGCTACCGTACGCGATACACTCGCTGCACACATTACTGATCTAGGTGGTACGCTGGGTGAAGAGGAAACACCACAGCGTTTTGACCTTGCCTATGATATTGAGCAATATATCGAAGGAAAGAACCGCAAATTTAGCAGTGCGTACTTTGGGTGGGTGCGATTCTCTATTGAAAGTAGCAAGGTAGGTGAATTAACTGAAGCGGTTACTGGAGAACGAGCGCTACTGCGTCATCTCTTAATTCGATTGAGCAAAAACGAGATTGCAGCACCGTTTCATTTTCATGAAGCCTTGGCTGCAGATAAAAAGATAACTGAGGTAGAAGAAGGAGAAAAGGATATTGATCCTAATGCAGTCACTGCCACTGAAGCAGTTGATACAACTGATGTTGACGATACCGCTAAACCAACTACCACAGTAGCCGATGCTGATACTACTAATAGTAGTGAAGCTGAAACTGCAACAACAGACGAAACTACCGATACTGACACGACCAAGTAGTTACTCTCATAAACTCTAGTTCATTATGTACATCAACAAAGCAATGATTTACGGTAACTTAACACGCGATCCGGAATTGCGAGCGTTACCAAATGGCACCCAAGTATGTTCATTTTCTTTAGCAACTAATCGAGTGTATAACGACCGAGACGGAAATCGTCAAGAATCAACGGATTATCACAACATTGCTGTCTTTGGCAAGCAAGCTGAGAACAGTGCGAAGTACCTGCATAAGGGAAGCAGTGCGTTTGTTGAGGGGCGTTTGCAGACCCGTAGTTGGGAAAAAGATGGTCAGAAACAATACCGTACCGAAATTATTGCAGACCGAGTACAATTTGGACCGAAGAGTGGCGGAGGAGGTGGCCCTGAAGGAGGTGCTCAAGGTGCACCAAAAAGTAACGATGCACCAAAATCAGAAAACGACCAAAAACCACCTGCACCCGAGTACCCAGAAGAAGAGATTAATCCAGAAGATATTCCTTTCTAAAGTTTAAATTATTATACTACCTATATATCATCATGAGTGAGACCAAAACTAAACAAGCTGCCAACCATATCGACTACAAAGATATTACCGCGTTAGGCAATCACCTAAACCCACATTCTCGTATGAATGGCCGTAAGCGAACTGGATTTAAGGTTAAAGAACAACGTGACTTTGCTCGAGCAATCAAGCGAGCTCGTTTTATGGCCCTATTACCATACATCAGTTACTAAGGTGATAGTGTGAAGAAAGAAAAAACCCACAGTATGCTGTGGGTTTTTTCTTAGAAGAGAAGTCTAAACTATTTACAAAATGTGTATTTAGTGCATAATACTAGTTAGTTGTAGAGAAAGGAGATCTGCTATGATGGGCGTATTTATGCTCATGTCCTTCGTCAGCCTGATTTTCGGTGTCATCGTTGGAATCAACGAAGCGTCACTGTTGACTGGGTTTCTGGCGTACATGCTGTGTGGCATCGTCAGCCTGCCGTTGGCCGGTTGGTGGTTCACCCCACAATTTCCTCGCGAAGACGAGGAATGAACATGCATTCAGGAGATCAATACTGACCCATCCGAACAGATTGTTTGGGTGGGTCTACTACGTTATGTCGTGGCATTTACACGATTACTTACGCTTTCTCAACTCGCTCAGCGTACTCGCCGGTCTCAGTATTAATCCGAATAATATCTCCTTCGTTAATAAACATTGGTACCATAACGTGAGTACCAGTCTCAATAGTTACTTCTTTTTGCGCTCCCGAGCTCGTGTTGCCTTTTACTGCCGGCATGGCTTCGATAACGGTGACTTCAATTTTTATGGGAAATTTTATACCAATCACCTCGTCTTGGTAGAGTAGAGCGTCGTACTCGGTTTTGGGTTGTAGAAAACGTGCTGGTTCACCAATGACTGATTCATCGAGCATAAAACGATCACTCGGTGTGCCGGTCGTGTGGAACCAGAATTCACTTGGTTTTTGAAAAATGAAAGTTACTGAGATAGTCTCTAGGTCGGCCTCTTCAGCAGTTTCGTTCTGGTGAAAGGTTTGCTCGATGACACGGCTAGATTTTAATCCGCGCAGCTTGGTATTATTAACCGGTTTGCGTTGCTGTTTGCGAAAGACATGCGCCGAAAGCACTAAACATGGTTCTCCGTTAAATTCGATTACCTTTTTCGGTAGAATTTCATTATAGGAAAGGCTGGCCATAGCTAGGCCATGCTAGCATATTTTAAAAAGAGAAGCGAAATGTTAATCACTGGAATGACAGACAGCCATCTCCTGGCAGTCACAATTAACGCAGTACCCAGGATATTCTCGGTCTTCAGTTTCTAAAGATCGACACGGCCCAGTAAAACAATAAAATACAGCTGAACCAACCGCAAAATCTTCTGCCCACTCTGCGGTAGGGAAAGAGCAGTCTTCTGTCGCTGCGCCTTCTGGACAAAATCGAATACTCAGTTGCTGAACCAGCTGGCCACCAATAGTCCAGCTGTCCCAATCGTAGATGCTATTAGCCCACGGTCCCTTGTTCCAACGGCTGCGGTCTAAGTAAGAATCTAATTCTGGTGGTAGGGTACGGTTAGCATCGGGTGGAAAGGTACTGGTGTCCAGTCGGTATTTTTCTAACGCGTTTTCAAATTGATTAAATTCTACTAACGCCCGAGCCTCAAGGGCACCATCGCGAGCCTTGCCGACCTGGCTAAACACAACCGTTACTAATATACCGATGATAGCGATTGCAATTAGTAGTTCGGTTAAAGTGAATCCAGCCGCAAAAGGAGGTCGGAAATACATACAATACCTACCTCTCTTCTTTCAACGCTTTGCGGATATGACCAAGTATTTCTTTGCTTAATTTTTTATCTTCACGAAGGGAAGTGCGAGCAGCGTCATAACCACGACCCAGTTTTATAATCGTAGATTCGTCGCCTCCTGGTGGGGTATACGAGTACGAAGCTCCAGCTTTGGCTACCATTTTATACTTCTCTCCTAGGGCAAGTAGTTCACCCTCACGGCTGATACCCTCGTTGTAGATTAGGTCAAACTCCGTAGTGCGGAAAGGGGCGGCTACTTTGTTCTTGACCACTTTTACTCGGTGGCGACCACCGACTACCTCATCTCCTTTTTTAATTTGGGCAATACGACGAATATCTAAACGAACTGATGTGTAGAATTTCAAAGCTTTTCCGCCGGGGGTGGTTTCGGGGTTACCAAACATCACTCCGACTTGCATTCTAATTTGGTTGATAAAGATTACTACTGTTTTGCTTCTGGCAACAACACCAGTAAGTTTCCGTAGGGCCTGACTCATCAAACGAGCCTGTTTCCCAACGTGGTACGCGCCCATTTCACCTTCAATCTCATCTTTGGGGGTGAGGGCAGCAACCGAGTCTATTACGATTACATCCAGTTCATTTGAGCGCACCAACGACTCTACAATCTCTAAAGCCTGCTCCCCATGATCGGGTTGTGAAATGAGTAGCTCATCAAGTTTGACGCCAATATTTTTGGCGTACTCTGGATCCATAGCGTGTTCAGCATCGATAAAAGCACAGACACCGTTATTTTTTTGTGCTTCAGCGATGGCGTGTAGAGCCAGAGTGGTCTTTCCTGATGATTCCGGTCCATAAATTTCTAGAACCCGACCACGAGGATATCCACCAATACCTAAGGCGTCATCAAGGCCAATTGAGCCAGAGGGGACAACGTCAACGTCTACCTTCTTGCTCTCATCGAGGGTCATGATGGCGTCATCACCAAATTTAGTTTTGATACTGCGGAGCGTTTCAGAGATATCAACCCCGCTTTTTTTGCTAGTAGTAGCTTTGGCGGCGGTTTTTTTAGTCGGTTTTTTTGCTGTCATAAAAGTATTGTATCAGATATTTAATTAGTTACGGTACAATTTTTTTGCATCGTAGACGGTCACACTATTTGAGGAGTTTTGGTCATTATCAGTCTGTTGGACAAATTCTCGAATAATACTGTGTTCTCGACCGTAGCGGTCTCGGGCGGTGATGGTAATTAGGTTATACCCATGGTTTAGAACCAAGGTCTCTTGAAAGACACC
>Ga0136558_1000669_pt1 | contig 18504 bp, 20 predicted proteins | sample AntRauTorckE6833_FD_101391 | JGI IMG/M metagenome (GOLD analysis project Ga0136558, IMG submission 101391) | Saline lake microbial communities from Rauer Islands, Antarctica - Metagenome Torckler E6 #833 | ecosystem: Environmental > Aquatic > Non-marine Saline and Alkaline > Saline | place...
CTTGCAGTCAGCCTAGCCCTGGTTGCCAGCTTTTCAGCCGCCGGCCTGTTAATCTCCACCTTTAAGATACTAGCCGCACGCTCGATAATCTGCCTGATTTCATCCGGCTTATAAAACTCTAGCCGATGAATCAACCCAAATCTATCGCGGAGGGGTGCAGCAAGTGAGCCAGTCCGGGTGGTCGCGCCAATAATCGTAAATTTTGGCAAATCAAGCCGTAGACTCCTGGCACTCGGACCTTTGCCTAGCATTATATCCAGCTTGAAATCTTCCATAGCGCTATAGAGCACTTCTTCTACCGTTCTGTGCAGACGATGAATCTCGTCAATAAATAAAATGTCTCCGTCCTGAAGGTTGGTCAAGAGACTCGCTAAATCCCCTGCCCGCTCAACAGCCGGGCCGGACGTTACTCGAATATTAGCGCCCATCTCATTAGATATAACCGTCGCCATAGTAGTTTTACCAAGCCCCGGCGGGCCATACAGTAAAACATGGTCGAGCGGCTCGTCCCTTTTCCGTGCAGCCTTAATAGCTAGCTGTAAATTCTGCTTAAGCCTCTTTTGGCCTATATAATTAGCGAAATCTCGAGGCCGCAAGGTTACCTCCAGCTCCTCTTCCTGAACATCATCATCGCTAGACCCGGTATTAACAATCCGCTCAATCGCCATTAGTTAACTGAACCTTTCAAGGCACCCTTAACTCGCTCTTCGGTACTTAATTTATTATCTATCCCCGATAAAGCCGCCGCCGCATCTTGGACAGAATAACCAAGCCCAACCAATGCCTGAGCCGCTTCATCCTGGTTAGCGGAAATATCGCTAACAAATATCGAACCGTCATCGGATGTGCTAACAAGTCCAACTTTGTCTTTAAGGTCAACAACCAGTCTTTCCGCGACTCGCTTGCCAACTCCAGGCGCTGCTTTTATAAACTTTGTATCGCCACTGGCAATAGCTTTACGCACATCCGCGACCGAACCAACGCTTAATATATTAAGCGCCATCTTGGGACCGATTCCGTTCACACCTAGAAGTTGCTCGAACAGCTTCTTAGTGTCCAACCTGGTAAAACCATAAAGATCATGAGAGTTTTCTCTAATATGCTCATAAACATACAGCTTTATATCATCGCCCGAAGACAGCCGACCATAATCTTCAAGCGGCACCAAAACACCATAGCCAACCCCACCAACCTCCAAAATAACCACCTCCGGCAGCTTTTCACTAACCCTCCCAAGCAATGTAGCAATCATAACCCCAATTATCTCACACCCACCTACTGCACCGGGTCGGACCCGGTGCATATAATGATACAATGTAATTCTATGCCTGGGAAAAACATTGTTAAATATTACGCACCAGATCAATATTATCATGTTTATTCGCGCGGAGTGGCTAAACAAAAAGTATTTCTGGATGCGCAAGACTATGGATTTTTTATCAGTCTCTTTAAGCGTTATTTATCTAATGAACCCGCAAAAAGCCCAAGACACGGCCCTTACCCTCACTACGGAAAGCGAATCCACCTATTAGCCTTTTGCCTCATGCCTACACACATTCACTTGTTGGTTTACCAATACGACTCCAAGGCTATCGCCGAATTTATGCGAGTACTCATGACTAGCTATGGCATGTATTTTAATAAACGATATCAGCGCGTAGGGCCGGTATTCCAAAGCCGCTATAAAGCCAGTCAAATCACTCAAGACGATTACTTAGAGCACATTACCAGATACATACATTTAAACCCCTCTGATTGGGGAAATTACCCCTACTCCAGCATTAGATACTACAAAGATGTAGCCGCGGCAGAATGGATATACCCAGACAAAATATTGGAACTATTTCCTTCTATCGCACAATATATTGAATTTATAAAAGACTACGAAGGCCACAAGCAAATGCTAGACGAAATACATTGGGAGTTAGCCGATCAATAACGTCTATATCTCTGTCAAGAAAGTACCAGAAAGTTTATGCACCGGGTCGGACCCGGTGCATATTGCATATGGGTGGGTGCGAAGGTGTAAAAAATGCACAAGAACGGAACCTGTGCAGTAAAAGCTAATTTGCGGTCAAAGAACAACTGTTTCGATAATACGCTCTAAGTCTTGGTTAGAGCTCCAGTCCATAGTGATATCAGCAAGTCTGTCTATGTAAGTTTTACCAATCGCGTTCTGGTGCCTGGCAAGAACAATCGGCTTGCCAGCGGCATATGCCACCCCAACTTCTATTAGCATTCCTTCGCTGCGGCGTTCTGACATTACGACTAGAACTATGTCGCAAGACCTAAGCTCATCAAGTGCGATATCTAGACAGGTTTTGGGGCAAGTAATGCCGTTTGTCTTGATGTCAAATAAGTTGCAATAAGAATCAACACCGGCCTCACTGAAAGTGCCAGTGATTGACCGCATTCGCTCAGATACAATTTCCTCTCTTTCATCAGACAATGTGTAAGAGCAGAACACTCGGTGTTTTGTGGCAATCATTTGTTTTAATTATAGCCCAAAACTCACTATATAGTGCAGATTATTAAGATTTAATCGGCAACAAAAGACCGAACCAATGCTAGGGCTGGACTTTACCAAACCCCTGTTTTGCATGTCCTAAGCTAAAGCTGTGCATTATTGCCGCCGCTAAAGCATCCGCGCAGTCATCCGGCTTTGGCACGGTTTTCAAATTCAACAATACACGAACCATTTCTTGCATTTGTTTTTTATCGGCGTGACCGTAGCCGGTTAGTGCCTGCTTAATCTGAAGCGGTGTATACTCATAAAGCTCCAGATTGTTTTGCTCGCCACAAAGCAAAACAACTCCCCTAGCCTGAGCAACTGTCATGGCAGTTGTAACATTCTGGGCAAAAAACAACTTTTCTACTGACATTACATCGGGTTTATTTTCTTTTATAACCCCGCTGAGTTCGTCAAATATAGTTAACAGGCGTTGGCTATCCGGCTGTTTTGGCGGCGTCCTGATAACTCCGGCATCTACTAATTTTGGTTTGTTTCTTTTATCGAGTTGGATTACTCCAAAGCCTAATATTCCCGTGCCAGGGTCAATGCCTAAAATTCTCATACCTAAAGCTTACCAGCTTACAGGTTCAAGTTCATCATCTAGTTCGGTATCATCAACACTTGATTCTTCTTCGCCCTGTATTGTGCTTTGTTCTTCAGTTTCCGCAGGCACATGATCGCCAGCAAATTGGCTCTCAAAGATATCAATTATTTCTTTCTCGGCCCTAGCTTCCTCCCAACTCAGCACTTCTCCCTGAACGTCTTCTTCAAATTTCGACATATCTATGTCGCCGGAATCATCCAATCCCCCCGAGACTTCCTCGTATGTATTAGTCTGATAATTTTCAGCAAGTTCATCCTGCACATCATCCCATGCGCTAGGCTCACTCTCTGATTGCATAATAGTTTCTTCGATTTGTGTGTCGACGTCACTACTCGAGGTAGCTAGATGCCCCAAATCGGCAATAATCTCAGCCAGATTATCTGGTACCTCTACAGATTCTGCCCCTGTCATAATTGCAAAATCACTACTAGCTTTTGCCCAACTTCCAGGCATGAAATAATCTTCATTGTTCAATTCGGCTTTTTCTTTCGCAGCTTTAATACCGCTGTGCTCTTGTCTTTCAAAAGCTACTCGCGGCTCCACCCTAACCTGCCAAGTATCTCTTTCTTCAGCGGTCAGGCCAGGAGAGTCAAATATTTCTTGCAATCCGACAGAGATCATTTGTCGGATCCTCAGCTTGTCATCAGCACTAAGCTCGGGACCTTGCCTGTCAACCAATAATGTAGTTAGATCAATTACCGCGGTTTTTTCAGGAGTAAGTACATTAACCTCTTCTCGCATCGACTCAATACCAGCTAGTTCGGCATTAGCAAATTCAGTCTCAAGGCTATAATCCGCATCAGAAAAACCATGCATTTCAATATCACTTTTACTGGTATAAGTCTCTGGGCCCATAACTCCTAACATTTTAACACTTTTTGCAAGCTATTTCATGTCTGGAATAAAGATTGTCTGATATTATTCTTGATATGAGACTACTAGTTTTCGGAGGTAGCGGGTATTTAGGGTCAGAAATCATGCATGCCGCCATCAGCCACGGTTATACCGTAACCGGAACTTATCAATCGAAAGAAAGTCCGGGCTGCCAGAAGTTTGACATTTCCGATAGAAAGACTTGGAAGATACTCGAAAATGACTATGATAAATTTATCTGGGCTGCTGCTCCAAAATCAACACAAGAAAATACTGATTCTTTTACGGAATTATTAATAAAACGAAAAGGCAAAAAGGTTGTCTATGTTTCATCTGATATTACTCGCTGCCAAAATGCACTGAAAGCTGAAACTCCATTAGGAGATTACGCAAGACAAAAGCTGGCTGAGCATGAACTAGTTTTAAAAAATCCTTCATCAGTAGTATTTATAACCGGACCAATTTATGGAATAAACTCATCCGGAACTATTGATAAACGCTCAGCAAATTTAGTTCAAAATCCAAATAAAAAACGAGAATTCTGGAAGAACGTATACAAAACTTTTGTACCCATAGACGGCTTAGCCTCAACCATATTTTCAAATCTAGATAAAACCGGCAAATACTACATCGGACCGCCAGAAAAACTCAGTTTTTATGATTTTTATAAATCACGAGCAGAGAGTTTGGGCCTACCAACCAACAATTTTAAACCTGCTACAATTTCTGACCAAGAATTAGCACCTTTAGGCCAATGCCGAGATATCTCTTATTCACGCAAACCTAATCGCCTTTGGGAGGCAAGCGCTTAAGATACTCCGTATCCCCAACCAGGTTGCCAAGCTTTGGTTTTGCGCCAATCTTCGTCAAAAGCCTGCGGCCAAGTCTTACCGTTTACTAAGACCTCCAAAGCAAGTTGGGGTCCTTGGTGGGCAACAATCGCGATGTGTTTGCCGTCATATTCATCTTTCAAGAATTTCAGGAAATCAGATATTCTTTCCTCGACTTGCTTGTAACTTTTGCCGTTTGGCATTGGCTCTGCTATGTATTGTTTAATCTTTGGTTTAAAGAGTGCCTCATCTTGACCGTTAAAGTCGCCGTAGTTGCACTCCCGTATTCTTTCGTCCTGGATTATTTTATACTTGCTGCCAAACCCTAGCTCTGCGGAATCAATCGCCCGCTTCAAATCAGAGCAAAACACCACATCAAATTTTTTATCTGCAACTTGGCGGCCAAGTTCTTTGGCCTGCTGCTTGCCTAGCTCCGACAGCTCGCCCGGCCACCAGCCGGTAGCTTTGTCCTGCTCATTATCAGTGGTAGTACCATGTACGAAATATGTTATTTTTACTGACATCCTTCTCCTGCTATTCTTATTATCTTAGATTTACTATATCAAAGCCTTTATTCAATCGTCGTTGTTTATACTAAACCTATGACAAATATAGAAGCGCCCTCATGCCCAATAAATCATGAATTGCTCGAAGATGGACCAAATTCATGGATGGCCGAAACGTCTCAAAGTATATTGGATAATCCGGAGAATACTGAGTTATCCTTATTCGATTTAAAGACTCGGCTCGATGATCATTACTCGCTTATGAGGGAACATAGTCCGGGGAAAGCAGCGGTAAATATCGCACGTAAAGTCCGGTCGGCCGCCAGAGGTCCTATCGGAGCAATATTAAACGCTTACGCCATAGACATCTACAACGGCCTTGACTATGAACAGCAGCAAAAATTAATAGAAAAAGCCGCCAAGGAAGATGTTGAATATCGCTCGACTAACTTTAATGCTGCATACACCGGCAACGCACAATCCTGGATGCGAACTTTAGTTCACTTACACGATGAAGCCACTTTGATTGCAATCTCAGAAGACGAGCAACTGAAGCCTGTATTTTCAAATATAAAAAAGGCAGATGCTTTTATATACGACAGCATGGTCGAAGCATATAAATTAGACGATGACGAAGAAAAAGTCGTATATTGGAGCGATTGGAATTTAGATTGGGATATCGCAGAAACCAGTCGAGACAACCGGGCAGCAGCATTTAGATTAATGTTCTCCGGATATTTGGCCTTGGCGGGTAGCGATGAGTTAGACCCTAGCAACCCCAATCAAATTGCTAACGCGATGCATGATAATATAGATTCGCTTAGTCGGCTGGCCAGTACAAACCGCAGCACTTCTGGCGGCTTCCTCCCAAGACTAGATAATCCTGGTAATCCCGTCTCTCCTAGATTATTTGAAATAGAAGGAAAAGACGCTGACGTTCTTGATGAAAAATTTGAATATGCTGATGGGTTCCTTGTGCCGCTCCATCCATCCATAACAGCTGGTTCGTGGAGATCACCTGGTAATTGCGCCGGAAACTTTCGCCTAAGACTTCCCAGCCAAAGACTTACAGATAGCATAGACGATTTCTTTGATCATATAGGACAGCCCGATTTCGGCACAGACAAAGATGATAAATTTAGCCCCGTACAAGCATTTACAGCCTTGGGAATTGAAATAGGACGACATACACTATTCAAACCAGAAGGCTCCCCAGCATTAGCTAGGTTGGCAATATATAGCTCATAAATAATAGAATGAACCCTAAGTTGATTGAATATTACTTAACATGTTCATCATATCTTTATTTAGTTTGCTAACGCTGTCTTTGTGTTTAATTAAGTAGCTTTGTAAAATCTTATAATCATCCATATCAAAAGTACTTTCCAGCGGTACAAATTCCGGCTCCGAAGACTCACTACCCTCAATCATTCCTCTTATCATCCACTGATCAACTACCAATCCTTTGCTGCTGCTTAGATTAACGAGTACAGGCCCTTTATATTTCCAGGCCTTTATTCTAGATCTCTCAAACGCCAGCTCAAACCTGAGATTATATAAATCCGGAAGTTCTTTGTGCAGACACGCGCCCTTGCACTTTCCAAGCTGATAATAAAAACAAGCCCGCTTTGTATTTTCAAGCCCAAGCAGCTTAGAGCACAAATCAAAAGTCTGACGGGCTTTAAGAATTGCTTGCTTGGCCGACCTCCGATTGTTGTACACCCCAAAAATTTCATTCGGATTTTCAAACTCTGCCAGATTAGCATCGTGCAGTTTTATTCTGTAATACCCATCCTCATTTTTTTCTTTTAGTAGGACGGTTTGAAGCTTTTTGCGCCTTAGCTTGCGGTTATAAACCGGCAGTTTTTCTTTTATTAGCCGTGATTCCAACAGTAGAGCCTCCAGCTCGCTATCAGTATCTATAACTTCCAGCTTATGCGTAGCCTGGGATATCTTCATCTCTTTGTCTATCTCTGATGATTGATTGAAATGCGACAATATTCTGTTTCTAAGAGTCACGCTTTTGCCAATGTACACCGGTACGTTTTTATTATCTTTAAAAATATATACTCCGGGGGTATTCCCTGCATCTTTTAGGTAACTATCGTCAAAGTTAGACGGCAATGATTTCAGTTTTAGCTGTTTTTTCAAAGCCAGCCTTACCACCTCATCTCCATGTTGTTTGGCAGCTAGTTCCATGAAGTCCAACACCGCTTTCGCATCGTCGTAGGCGCGGTGTCGACTTTCAGTCTTTATGTTGTGACGATTGATAATTTTTTCGAGGCTGTGACCCTTATTTTCAGGATAAAGTGCGCGGGAAAGTTTGACCGAACATAATATCTGCGGACGAAACCAAAATCCAAGCACTTCCATCTGCCGCTTTACGAAAGAAAAATCAAACACTACGTGATGCGCCAAAAAGTATGAATCCTGAAACATCCCGTCCAGCTTTTCCGCAACCTGGTCAAAGAAGGGTGCATCCTCCACATTCTTTGTTTTTATCCCAGTAATCGAGGTTATCTGCCACGGTATGCTTCGGCCTGGATTGATGAGCGTACTGAACTCATCAATAATTTTCCCATCATAATACTTAATAACAGCGATTTCAATAATCCTGTTAGACCTAGAACTTACTCCAGTGGTTTCTATATCGACTATAGCAATAGGTTTTTCTAACATAACCGTATGCTTTATTTTACTACTGGCACATTTCTATGCAATATCTTCACTTCGTATTTAAATTAAGATCTAGTGACATTATGTACTGTGACCAATTAAACTTATATTTAGATGAGTGAAATAGGCGAAGGATTAATAAGTACGGCAAAACTGAGAATAGGCTCAGCATTCTCTGAGCATTTTAAGCCGGAAGATATATGCTTAAGGGGCGAGGTTACTCTTCCTGATTGCATGGAAAAAGGCTTAGGCCCTAGAAGCTATGACTGTAGCGGGCTGTTAATTAGCTGTACATTAGAGCTTCTGGATGAACCAATCGACAAATGGCCGATGGACTATAGGCACGCCACTCAACTTGGCAATGTCGCTAAAGATCAGGAACCGGAGCCTGGCGACGCGTTAATATACTACCCGTCCTTACGCAGTCACAGAATGCACGCGGGTATTTATGTTGCCGAGGGCAGGATAATTCATGCAAGCGGAAAATTAGGGTGGGTCACAGAAGGCAAAGTTACCGGTAATTTTTCTAAAATAAAATCTATATCTTCCGCAGTTTTATCAAACCTAGTAAAGCCTAACTGATGAACAGACACTACACGCAAAATAACACTTACCGAACCAGCCCAACAGATAATTTTAAACAGCTTATTCCGCCACACCCGTATGGCGGAATAAGCTTTTTGACACTTAACTTGTTAAGCCAAGCAATGTTAGGATAGTTACTATTCTGAATTATCTTTTCTGCTAAAATAGCCTCATGTTGACATTCATAGCGGGTCTTTTGGTTGGTTCAGTCACTGCGGGCATTATTTTTGGCGGCAACAAGTTTAATCTTAACAAAATAAATGACAAGCGTCAGCGAGCCAAAGAAGAACGAATTGCCAAAGTTTTGGACCTGTTAAAAAAACAAAACAGAATAACTAACAACGATGTAGAAAGCTTGTTAGCCATTTCTGACAGAACTGCTTCGAGATATTTGGACGAACTAGAAGACCAAGGATTTATAAGGAAACACGGCCGCACCCGTGCCACTTATTACACAAAATTATAAGCAAGATTATCTATTATTATACTTGTCGGCAGTTTCTGGATCAGCGTAGCATGATTCATCAATAACTTCTCCTGGGCACCATCCGCACTCTGGCTCAACAGCTGCACAAAAAACCTTCTCTGGATCGGGATGATTATAGCCATTTATCCTTACCAACTGGCTGCCATCATCTTTTATAATCACATCTTTTTCACCTGCCACAAAAGAATTAAACAAAATGTAGCCAAAGAATCCTGCCAACGCTATAGCAATAATAATCCTGAGGTTATTACCCATGAGTTTAATATATCAGACTACGACACGAAATTAATTGAATCGTGTTGTTATTTTAATGTATTCTGGCGACGGAGAAATAATAAGACTATATGTAGATCAAGATTATCAGCAACATTCAATTGGCAGGCGTCTGCTTGCAACCGCCCTCAGCGAACCGCCCATAGAAGAGTCAGAACGTGTGTTTCTGCAGACCTGGAGTCGAGCGATTCAGGCTAGAAGATTTTATGAAAGAAATGGTTTTGAATTTGTCAAAGAGGTGGATGGAAGAGAAAAGACCCTACTGTAGACTTAAGAGATCGCATGGATTTAATTATGGTTTGGCACAGGCCTACTCAATTGACGTAAAAATATATTGCCAATCCAATAATTATAATGACAATTTCAGCAATAGCCCCTATTGCCATCAACTTATAGTCAAAACTTTTCTTATTCTTTTTTGCCATCAATATAATCTTAGCTTACTTTATCGGCTAAAAACTACCCCTCAAGACCAACTACCTAGCTGATTCTTCCAGATTTTCTATTTTCTTCTTTATTTTAATCTGTTTTTTGGTGGTTTTTCTTGATTTTAGATAAGACTTTATGAACTCGTTTGCCATCACGAATATTAGTATCCCGCCAAACAAGTAGTAATACGGTAAAAATTGTTCAGGGATTCGGGTTAATCCCAGTACAGTAGCGTATAGACCGCTAACAAATAGAAAAACACCGAAGTCCATGCTAAAATCTGCCTTTTTAAGACGACGGAACATTTCCTCCCTTTCAGTGTCGCTGATTTTCTGCATTTTTTCTATTAGGGCTAGCAGCTCTTTTTTGTCCAGACGCTTTTTCTGTTTGATAGCCTGGCCTGCCTCTGTGCGGGCTTTGGCAAAGTTATACTCAATCTCTGCAGCCAATAATCCAGTGGAATTTATATCATCCTCAATCTGACGTTTGCGCAGGAAAATAATAAACAGCCCGTCTATAATTATCAGCACTGTTCCAATCCAATAAGCAACGACATTATTATCGCCAGTAAAATTATAGGACGGTCCAAGCGCCACCAGCGCACCACCAAGCCCAAAGCAAATTGCCATAACGCTGTTAAACCAAGTGTCATTAAAGTTAAGCAGCCGCTCCCTAGCTTTTGACCTAGAAGCCCTTATGGCCGCCGCGCTACTCTGCTTGTATTCGTAAAGTTTCTCTAAATCCTTGTCCATACACTCCTACATTTTATGTGAAAGTCCTGATAAAATGAAAGTGGTCGCTTATGTACTGGAGCATACACCTTTCACATAAGGGCTCTATAAACTCGGCAATCACACCTCGGTCCCTGTGCGCCTTATCCAAACCTAAGCTCTCTGCAAAGGACTAGAAGAAACGGCTTTCTAGGCTTAACAGGTAGCTTCAATCCCAAAATCCGTTTTTACCAATACATCTTAAAGTATGGGTTTGGGTATTTTATGGAGCCGACAATTATTATTGATGAACGAGTAGACGTAGTAGCCCTGTTCAAAAACAAGGGCGGTATTTCTACGCTCGCTTTCCCTGCCAAGATGCGCTGGAACGGGAGAGAGATTATTTTTGACCAACTGGGCATGCGCCACCCTACCGCCAAAGGCAAGCGGATGATTCATGTGTTTGATGTGAGTGACGGCGTAAATGATTACCGACTGGAGTTTGACGCGGAAGGCTTGACCTGGACTTTGGTCGCCATGATAGAAGGCGGTAAGCGTGCCTAATCTTTTAGCCCGTAATCTGGGACTCAACAAAGAGAATCCCCTGGTAATGTGGATAGATCTAAATAGCGCCTTCGCTATGGCCGAGCAACAAGCTCACCCATCGCTTCGAGGCAAGCCAATGGGCGTTACCAATCGCTGGTCAAAAGAATGCTGCGTAATTGCCGCATCGTATGAGGCTAAAGCTCTGGGAATAAAAGTCGGCACCAGGCGGGGCGAGGCAATGGCCATCTGCCCAGACTTTATAATTTTAGAAACCGACCCGCCCAAATACCACAACGTCTACAAAAAGCTTTTCAAAATCCTGCAAGACTACTCGCCCAAAGTACAAATGAAAAGCATAGACGAAGGTATAATTGATTTCCATAATGCTACCGCCACGCTAAAGGGCCGCAGCCTGCAAGAGATAGGACAAGAAATAAAACAACGAGTCAAACAAGACATTGGCGGCTACACAACCGTAAATATCGGCATAGCCCCCAATAGATTTTTAGCCAAAACCGCCGCCGGGCTGAACAAGCCGGACGGGCTGAACACCATAGATCATACCAATCTTATTGATGTCTACAAGTCGCTAGAGTTAGAAGATTTGACTGGTATCGCAAAAGCGTATGGCAGTCGCCTTAGAGCTTACAACATCTATACGCCAATGGATTTTTTAAACGCTCGGGAGTCTCTGCTTAAAAAGCAGATCTTCAAAAGTATTAACGGCTACCACTGGTACCGCCGCCTTCGGGGACACGAAGCAGATGATTACGAGACAAAGCTAGGCATGGTTGGGCGGCAATGGGTAGTTAAAAACCCGTCAAACGATGATGCCTGGCTCCGTTCCTGCCTGCACTTTTTGGCGGAAACCACCGGAATGAAATTGCGTTTTAGGAATGTAGAAGCCAGAGGCGTTTGTGTCTGGATGGATTTTGTTATGGGCGGCGGATTTTATGACAAAAAAACCTATAAAACCACCTTTTACACCAACCAAGACATCTGGCTAAGAGTGGCTAGATTGTTTGAAAACCGCCCCAAACACATGAAGGTACGCACTATGGGTCTATATCTTTATAATCTTTCGCCCTCCACCCGCAGCCAGCAAAGCTTGTTTGAAGATGCCAAAAAAGCCGACTTTCTAACCAAAGCCATGGACGAGATAAACGACTTTTACGGCTCATTTACCGTTTATTCGGCAGATACTATGACGGGGGCTAAGACTGTTCGGCAGAAGATTCCGTTTGGGGGAACAGAGTATTTTAATCTGCTTTTGAAAAGACAATAAACTTTTGTCACTTATTCATTCTGATTTATCTTTTTAGTTTCGTAAACAAACTCCGTCTGTTCCCGACCCGCTTTCTTGTATCAACAAGAAATGCGGGGCAAAGATTCGCTATACAGCGAAGCCAGACACTTCCGTCTCTTTATGAATTCATTGTCTTTCTGTCACAATGCTCAGATAACTCACTCTTGCTCTTACTAATTTAAGGTAAGCAAGAGCTTAACAAATCCAGGACTTACGCGTTTACCACTCGCGCCTAGCAAGTTCTAGCAGGCTTGGCTCTGCTTTTTCTGTTTTCGACGATGCTATGGCATCGCCTGTAACAGAGAAAAACAGCCCAAACTCTGCCAGAACTTGCTACGCATCAAGCTTCAAACGAGTAAGTCCTGAAGTCTTCGCTATTTATTGTGCTAAAGACATTCATTCATCAGGAGACTCCAGGGTCTGGGGCTTGCTAAGCTAGCCTACACTAAACTCAGTCTCTGTTAGTAGACCCCAGGCCTTACATAGTCCCGGCTATAGGATTATTGCTGGAGGCCGAGTCATTGCCGAGGACATGCCCGATTTTATTCCTAATAGACAGGAAAATCGGGTCAACCCCGAAGGGTTGTCCCGCAGGCACGGCCGCAAGTAATAAGCCTATACCGAGACTATGTAACTGCCTGCGGCTTTTTGGCCTACTTTTTTAGCTGTTGAAAAAAGTAGGTTGGAGACGGACGGAGTCCGTTTTCGAAATTAGAGCTAGATAATGTTCGTTACTTTAAAAGTAGGTTGGCGTGGGCTTTAGCTCGTGATGAAAAGAATTAGACAACTTTCTTTGATACAAAAAAGTCACTGGTGTAGGCTAAGATTGTAGCTATGAAATGATTCAAACTGTAGCAAAAAAATGCTATTTTCATCTCTGTTAATCCCGCCATACCCGTGTGGCGGAATATCTTAGCTAAGAATATATCGCATGCCTGGATAGCTCGTGTAGGACACGTGGCAACATGGTTGCGGCAGTCAATGGGTTCTGGTGTGTTACTCGTGATTCTAGGCCTGTTTTACCTAGAGAAAAATCTTCATCATAAGTATATACAAGATGTTGGCCGCCCGTATGATCATACCGCGCGTACCAACCCAATAAAGCCCTTTTTGCCTGGCCGGCGTTCTGGGGCCATATTGCAGCGTTTGATACAACTAGAATACGGTCTCTGGGTAAATCTGCTTGCTTATCCAGTTCTTTGGCAGCTCTTCTCATTACGTCATCACCGCTACTAGAGTCCGCCTCCACAAGCTCCACCGATAGACCAACCTCCTCCAACTTAGGTACGGTAACCTCTTCCATGTATTGCCCCACTACCATACCGTCGATGTCTCGGCCTGGCTTTTCTTCTTTCTTCATTTTTCTATTGCCCGCGGCAAGCAAAACCTGGCCTACCTTTGCAGTCTCGTTTAATTTGATTAAAGCGTCTGTTCTTCTGTCAATCCAATTAGCCACGCCATCAGAAATAATAGCCACATTGACATCAGAAATATTGATTTTAGCCGAATTTATATACTCTCGTGAGACCGGCTCCATCATCCCGGCTGCGGTTACCCATCTAGCGGCCAGATTATTTGGATCGATATCTTCATCAAATTTATCTCTCAAACCTTCAATATTACGCTGCAGCTCGGCACTTGGCCCAACATGCCCGATAAATTTTCCCCAATCATGAGTTGATGGATCTTTAGGCAACTCAAAGCCAACCACCTTAGCCATATCTCTAGCGACGCCATCGGGGAACTCTTCTCCTGCTCCTATCCTGGTCAGATCCCTAGCACCATTGGATAATGGACTATATCTATCGATCGTAAGAGGCTCGGACATGTTGAAACCTCATTTAATACTTAATATTATACAATAATTAGCACAAGAGTAAATCCGACGCCTAGCCAACACACTGAATCTCGGACTCAACGCTCATAAACAAACTCCTAGAAAATTATAGTAAATTACTATTTTAATCCCTTTGTCAAAAATTATAACTGTTCAAATTATTTACTGATAGAGATGAGCAGATTGTCTGATTCTGTTTGGGCAGACATTATGGAAACTATTAGGTGGTCTTGGTCAATCCAGCGGTTATGATTTATGTCTGCGGGAGGGTCAGGGCCAATTATCAGAAATTTTCCGTCTTTGTAGCCAGCGCACGTTACCGCGTGAGTAAAAGACCGGCCTTGAATGGGGTCATCTAAAAATTCGTCATTGTCTTTGTCATACTTTTGCCTGGCATTTTGGTTGAGGTAGGTAGAATTCAGCATCAAAAGAAATGGTCCGTCCCGCAGTAATCTATATAGCAGGTCAATCCTAAGTGGCTCCAATACAAATTCCCCGCCCTCTTTGGCGAAAAGCTCCCATCCGGTAGTGATTAGCTCGTGGTATTTTGCCAGCCAAGAATTTTCTGGAATATATTTTTCCCTTTTTCTAATATTGTCGGCTATTACTTCAGAAGAAAACCCGCGCCAAGATCTGTCAAAAAGTTCAACGTCAAAGATATAAGCCTTGGTCTTGTAACCCTTTTTGGGGAAATAACTTGCCAAATGGCCGGGAGATGTTCCAACTTTTTCGCCATTTTCTACATGTACCGGTACTTCGCTCAATACATCATCTAAGATTATAGAATCATCATAATATGCCAGCATTTGAGTAGCGGCTGTTTGCATGCACTCACTTGGCTTCTGTTTGATTGGCTTTATCTGATGCTCAATAGGATCCATATCCAAACTATAGCAAATTAATAAATTACATTGAGAGTTCTGTGATATCTTTTACAGTCTGTTTAGTGTTTTTGGCATACATCTCGAGCATCTCGAGGTTGCATCTCGAGGTTCATTCTCTAACAGATAGACTTTTTGCGTTTTATCGATTTACCCGTCAGCAAGCTCGTGCCTTAACTCATCTAGCATACTTTTGTGGCTTTCGTAATCGCCGAGAAACTGCTTATAGTCGTCTTTATTCTCAAATATATCTAGTATTCTTGCGGTATTTATCCACTCCGGTGCGGTTAACTCATCTTTTGTGTAGTACTTGACGCTGGAATAAGGATATCTTTTATAATACCTGGGGTTCAGATGTATGTAGCGCGTAATATGCTCAAGATACGATTGATAATCAATTTTACTTGCCTTGTACGTACTTTCAAAGACCGCCCCCGTACGCTTGTATTTTAGATTGAAGTAACGACTATAGCTTGTCATGATACTTCGCATTAGCCTGGACATGTATTTTTGATCGAACTGATACAACAAAAGGTGAAAATGATTAGGCATCAAGCAGTAGCAAAGCAGCTCCACCTTGGCGGCGTAATTCGGATAGCCAACCCCGGACTTTGATAAACTTATTTTACGCGAGAGATACCTCTCAAAGAGTTTTATAAAATACTTATAATCCGCTGCGTTCAGGTATAATTCTTGTTTGTTTATCCCCCTCGCATAAACATGGTAGTATGATTCGGCTACATCAAGTTTAGTAATATTCCGTGAAGGCATGCCTGCTGCGAATAGTCTCCAACATTTACCAGCTTCACTAGCGTATTAGTGCCAGATACTGGAGAAATTTCCTCGTTATCGGCGATAATAAATTTGCCGGCAATATCCCCTGCCTCCAGAACGATACCATCTGTAAGCCCTCTTGGAGTCAACACCGGTTCATTGGCATTGCACTTAAACCAATGCGTCTCCTCTGTCTGATAAAACGGGAACTCAGAAATCGCCTTTGCTTCGCGGGTCACTACTATTTTGTTGTCTTCGAAGCAGTCGATGTTGAAATTGCCGTACAAAGAATTACCAAATGACGGTATTGCATAATCTTCAGACAACTCAACGAATTCTAGTTTATGATTCCCGCTATCGAGCCAATTTGGTGTTTGTGCCGATGCATTTGCAGGCAACATCTGCTGAAATAATACGGCCAGTAACAGGCTCACGAGAACGCTAAACATAGGTTTATGATTTAGGATTTTTGTTATTTTAGAATTCGATAAAGACACATTTTCTTCAATTAATCAAATATATTAATCGTAATCAGGTTAACAAAATTAAGAATTATTTGCAATAGTTTGTTTTTATTTTATGGCTATGTTTATTTTTTTAACTTTAATTTTGCCAGCCAATTTCTTATATCTCTACGCCATTCCCATACTCCGTACCCGCCGGCAGAAATTATCGCTCCACCAGCTAGCCACCATGTGTTGTTGCTTGAAAAGGCAGACTCTACATCTTCTACCTTTGCTAGTACATCGCCAACTTCTGAAGAGCGAACCTTTCGGCATCGATTTGTATCTGGGTTTCTCTCTTGTCCCGGGTTACATGGCTTCAGACTGTAGGCTGATGATGTCGTAGATTTACATCTATTAGTGGCGGGGTTTCTTACTTGGCCGGGCTTACAGGGTTTTAAGCTATAGCCAGTTGAAGTCGACTTGCAGCGGTTGGTAGCCGGATTCCTGAACTGGCCCGGAACACAGGGCGTTAGTGAAGTCCCACTGGCTATTTTTCTGCATCTGTTAGTAGTTGGATTTCTGTATTGATCCTGCCCGCATGGCTTGAGGCTATTGCCGCTATCGATTAACTTGCATCGATTTGTCGCAGGATTACGAAACTTTCCCGCCGGGCAATCCCCTAAATCACTACTGGTCGCTGTAATTTTCTTTGAACTCGCAGGTTTATTGGGCGCGTTTGGAGTAATATTGTCCGTTGCCTGCCACACCCCAGCGATTAGGGCCCAAGATATATCCTCGAGCATTCCGGCCGGATAGGAATAAGTTTTTTCTTCTGCCGGACCAAACAGGACTATTTCACCGCCAGTAGAATTTGCCAGAGTAATCTTGGTTTCGCTGTCATAGAAGGCTAAATGCTTATCTGGCTCAATCTGCATCCCTTGCGGAAAGTTGAAAGTTTTAGTGCCGCTCGTAATACCGCACCCGTCAAGAATAATAATTTCTTCGAGGGGGTTATATATTTCGATAAATTCATTACCAGAATCGTAGCTTTTAGGGTTAGGCAAAAGCTCGCTCAACATCAAATCACTGCATTTAGAATCTCCCTGAATATCTGCAAAGCCTACAGGCTGCTCCTGATTTGCTTCGGAGCAATCATTTTTGTACTTTCCTCCAGGACCACCGGGGTTTGGCGACGTATTAACGGCGAAATCGTAATTATTATCGCCAGTATCTATCGGCAAATCATCATCGCATGACAAAAAACGTGATAAAGATTTATTAACCGAGGGAGTTTTGGTCGGCGTGCCTTCCTTGCACGGCGCGTCAGCCCCCCAGCCAACCAAATCATGCACTATGACCTGATCTCCACTATTTTTTTCAATTAATCTTAGAGAACCGGATCCAGAATCATTAAGCTGCCGGACGATTTGTGTCGAAATGGAATAAGAGCCTAGATTTCCGCTCAGCTCGCTAACACTAACTTTCGCACCGGGAAAAGACTTCCAATCTGATGCCACACAAAAATTAGAGCCAAGTTCCGGAGAGACTGGCTTGGCGTATTCCAAACTCCAACCCTCTAGTGACAGCTGCTGATCCGCATTATTAAAAAGAGTGATATATTCCTTAAGCTCGGGTATATTACCTCCGCCTAATTTAATCTCATTTATAAGCACTTGTCCGGCTGAACCAGCGTCATCCGGTTCTGCCTGCACTATACTTGCCAGACTAACTGTCATCTGAACAACAAGAGCAGATGAGATTAATAATCCAGTAAAAACTCTTCTTATACCCATAATTAAGTATGAATATAATTTATTAATTGACGTTTGGTCAAATATATTTTAAACGTAAGCTTATTCTATGATATTTTCACTTCTTAAGTTGTAGTTAGTTTTACGCCAAAGAAAAATTATTATACATATGGTTATAAAGTAATAAATAAATACCAGGTTAGAACCAAAACCTACCTCTCCTTTCGCAAAAGGTAGCCCGGACATAATCGTGCTAATTTTTGTTACTACCCATAGGAATGAGTCGGCGATAAAGCCCGATATTTGAGCCAAGAAAGGCAGAACGGGCTGAGTAACGCCCGATATAAATACAAATAGCATGATGAAAGGCACTAACGGCTGGATTAACAGATTAGAAAGCAAAGCCAAAGGCGAATACTCCTGGAATGCAATAGCAATGATCGGGAATGTTAATATCTGCGCCGCCAACGTCGCGGCA
>Ga0136558_1000673_pt1 | contig 18427 bp, 20 predicted proteins | sample AntRauTorckE6833_FD_101391 | JGI IMG/M metagenome (GOLD analysis project Ga0136558, IMG submission 101391) | Saline lake microbial communities from Rauer Islands, Antarctica - Metagenome Torckler E6 #833 | ecosystem: Environmental > Aquatic > Non-marine Saline and Alkaline > Saline | place...
GGCTTATTGATGAATGATAAAAGCTTATCTTATGCTTTATTAGATATAATCGTTAAAAAAAGTACATTTTTTGAGATATGAGTGACCAAGATATCGCCCAAAATCTTAAAACTATTCAGCAAAAGATTGAACAAGCGGCAAGCAAAGCGGGTAGAAATGCTGATGAAATTACATTAGTAGCTGTTAGTAAAACCAAGCCAGTTAACGATATTTACGAAGCCATTTCAGCCGGACACCTCCAGTTCGGTGAGAACCGAATGAAAGAGCTGGAAGATAAAATGGCTGAGGTTGAGATGCCGGATGTGGTTTGGCATTTTATCGGGAACCTTCAAACCAACAAAATAAAGTACATTGCTGACCGCGTAAATTGGATTCATTCTGTAGAAAAAGCCAAGTATCTGAAGGAAATTGAAAAAAGAGCCAGGAAAGCCAATCGCATTGTGAATGCGTTGATACAGGTTAACATCAGCGATGAAAAACAAAAAGGCGGTTGTAAACCCGAAGACCTGGCCGGAATTTTAGAATCCGCAAAAAGCTACGGGCATGTGAAAGTGCGCGGATTAATGGGAATGGCGACTTTTACAGACGACCCCGAAGATGTTCGTTCTGAATTTAAGCTGTTAAAAAAATTATTCGATTCACACCAAAAATATAATGGTGGAAGTGTAAATTTAGAGCATCTTTCCATGGGCATGACAAATGATATGGAAGTAGCCATTGAAGAGGGGGCTACCATGGTGAGAATCGGAAGCGCCATTTTTGGCGAGCGTAACTATGACTGACTTGATGCGTACCGATTTTCGTTGTTAATTAACCTAAAAAAGTGAGGGAATTATGCTTTTTGGAATCCCATGGCCGGGCATTGTTGCAATTGTAGCCATTGTTGGCGGACTTATTTATGCTTATAAAGAGCAGGAACTAAAAATGGAAGAAAAAAGAATGGGTGGGGCCCGTGAATTGAATGAAATGCGGAAGGTCATTCATAATTTGAGATCACGTGTCGAAAACCTTGAAGCCATTGCTGCAAGTGAAAAAGGTTCATCACCCCGGCAAAAAGATAACCCACTGGGTGACATTGAAATAGAAGATGAAATTGAAGATCAAAATTACGATAATTCAGGACGCTCAGACAGATCCAAAACCCATTAAAGAAGGAGTAATATGCCAGAAGAAATTCTGCTGCTTTCTGTTGTAGCCATTGTATTTGGAACCGGTTTGATTGGCTTGGTACTGACCGGTATCTATAAGTTGATCATGGCCAAAATGAATAAAGGAAATAACAGTTCTGGTGAAATAAACCCCCAGTTTTTTAAAGCCTTGGGAGAATTCAAAAAGAATACTGAAAAGCGACTTGCCAGCCTCGAAAATTCAGTATCTGATATTGATGAAGAACGCTACCGACTTTCCGGGGACGAAAAAACCATGGGTGAAATTGAAATAGAAGAGGAAGAAGTTCGTTCATCTTCACAGCCTGAAAAGGGCAAAGATCAGCAAGGAAATCTGCGGAACATGTTAGACGATTAAACACTATTTTGAATACGCTAAAAGGACGATTAAATAACAGGTTATGAAACTCACCCCGCTTGAAATTAAACAACAAACATTCGAAAAAGGACTTCGCGGCTACGATACAGCCGATGTTCAGGCATTTTTAACGATGGTTTCGAATGAGTTTGAGCAGCTCATGAACAAGAATAAAGAGCTCGATAATGAGATCGATAAGCTAACCGAACGAGTTAAACATTATGAGCGGGTTGAAGACGCCCTTCACGAAACCCTACAAACAGCTAAGGAATCGGTAGAGCAAAAAGTATCAGGTGCAAAAAAAGAAGCCAAAAGCACGGTTGAAAAAGCTGAAATGGAAGCCGATGCCATTATTAAAGAAGCAAACCATAACCGACAGCAGATCCGGCAAAGTATTTTGCGGTTGTTAGACCGGCGCGAAGAGATCATAAATGGTATCAGTAACTACCTGGATAACGCAAAAACATCGGTAGAACAATTCAGTAAGGACGAGATGGAAGTGTTTCAACTTCCTAAAGAAGAGAAGCTGGATGAAGCAGTAGAAAAATCCGCACAAAAATCACGATTTTCTCTCGATGATGAGGCGGATGAATCTGCTGATGAAGATACAGCTGTAAAAGCTACTTCAGAAGAAGACGAGGATCATGCCTTCCCCCCCGGTAGCGATCGCCTCGATGATATTTTAGATGAAATAGATTAGCACCTCATATTTATCTGATTTCAAACTAAACACTTTTTACTTTTATAGAACCTGCCAGGTTTAAAACCGGTGGGTTTATTTTCTTTTTAACATTTATTTCTTTCTCTATGAAATACGATACGGTCGAAGAATTCAGAGCCAAAAGAGACGAAGCGGTTACATTTATTAATGAGGAAACAGATTTTCAGCCTGAATATTTACTGATATTGGGTACTGGCCTTGGGCAGCTTGCCGATGAGATAGAGGCTCAACATGTGATCAGCTACGATGAAATTCCTCACTTTCCGGTCTCTACTGTAGAGTCACATGCGGGGAAATTGATATTTGGAAAATTAGGGGGGAAGGATGTGGTTGCCATGCAAGGTCGGTTTCATTACTACGAAGGGTATACCATGCAGCAAATTGCGTTCCCTGTTAGAGTTGTCAAAGCGATCGGCGCCCAAACATTATTAGTAAGCAATGCCTGCGGGGGGTTGAATACCAACTTCAGCCGCGGCGATATTATGCTGATCACCGATCACATTAATTTCCTTGGAGATAATCCGCTGATTGGGCCAAACGATGATGAACTGGGTCCGCGCTTCCCTGATATGAGTGAGCCATATACTGAGCGACTCCTGGAGCTTGCCGAGAATGTAGCTCTTGAAAATGCAATTAAAATGCATCAAGGGGTGTACCTTGCAGTAACCGGGCCAATGCTTGAAACTAAAGCAGAGTATCGATATATGCGTCAACTTGGCGCCGATGTGGTCGGAATGAGCACCGTGCCGGAAGTTATTTCTGCGGTTCACATGGGAATGGATGTTTTAGGAATTTCGGTAATAACGGATGAATGTTTCCCTGATGCCCTTGAACCGGTGGATATCGAAGATGTGCTTGCGGCCGCTGCCATGGCAGAGCCAAAAATGAGCCAGGTAATAATTAACGTTTTAGAGAGATTGTAGATAACTATTTATCCACAAAAAGCGTTATTTTTCCACAAAGTATTGCATTACTATTTATAATTCCTTTTTTATAATAAACACTAACCAATAGCCGGCTTATATGCACCAGCATTTTGATGGATTCGAAGATGGATTCTGGGATGAATTCAAGTGGGAAGCACATCTGAACGAAGTGGAAAAAAAGAGCGAGCAACTCCGAAAATTTATTGCGTCAGACCCCAAAGGTAATGTACCAAGATGGATCACCCTTCTACAGGAAAGCCAAAATGAAGACGACGCTTTTGAGGCCTACGTAGAAGAAGAGCTATTGATGGACGAGGCTTACTTCCCTGACGATGAAGATGATTGGGAAGATGAAGACGAAGATGATTGGGACGACGAAGACTTCTTGTTTGGCTTGCCAGACGATGAATTCATGGATTTTGATGAAGACTATGATGACATCGACGAAGGTGACGAATGGAAAAGTCTCAGTGATGATTATATGTATTCCGATTATGCAGATCTGGAGAACCTTGACATTTATTTAGATGCAAAAGATCTGGCTGTTGATGTTTTAAAATTTACCGAGAAAATTCACCCGAAACATCAGTCGCAAAATTTTCAGGATTATGTAGATGAGGTACTAAAGATCGGGGCAAAAATAGCCGGGGGACATTCTTTCGGTTTTGAGCAAGATTACATTGGCGCTAATATCGCCTATTCGAAGAAAGCTTTGTTCTGTGCAAATCACGGTCTCGAATTGATGCAAGGTTTAAAAAAGAAAAACCTCTTCACTAAAAGACAGTACCAAGAGCTGCATGCCCGCCTATTTGAATTACGAAATGACGTGGGAATCTATATCCAGGAATTAAGAGACCAATTCCGTTTGGGATAATTTATGGTGTTACAGCGCGATGATGTTATGGTTGAGGCTAGTATAATACCGTAACACTATCGCACTGTGTAATACGAATTTAATCCTCCCAGATAGCTACCGTTTTATTTCCTTCCGAATCAATAGCCGCGCGGAACATAGAACCGGTATTCGTTTTCATCGAAAAGTTTCCATATTTGTCAACGGCTATGAAGCCGGCATCGCCTGGTTCCAGTAAATCATCAACCAGGTAATCCATAGATTGTTGAAGAGAAGCTTCTTTGTACTTCATGTAAGCAGCAAGGGTATGAGCTGAAACGTTAAGCATGATCTTTTCACCCCATCCTGTTGCAGAAACAGCTACCAGATCATTAGCATAAGTTCCAGACCCGATGATGGGTACATCGCCAACACGACCGTACTTTTTATTTGTCATGCCGCCCGTTGAGGTTCCGGCCGCGAGTTTACCTTCTCTATCCAAGGCCACGACCCCAACCGTTCCATACTTCCAAGCTTTTTGCTCATCAGTTTCGATAAGGTTCGACTCCTGTTGTTCGGCCTCTAAAGCACGTTGTAAAGATTGATATCGCGCTTCGGTATAAAAATACTCAGGGTCCACACGTTCTACATCGGTTTGGTCGGCAAAGGTTTCGGCTCCATCTGCAGAAAAGAACACGTGCTTGGATTCGGTCATTACTTTACGGGCAAGCGATACGGGATTTTTAACCGTAGTAACACCCGTAATAGCTCCGGCATTTAACGTTGAGCCGTCCATAATCGCAGCATCCAGTTCGTTTTTACCTTCGGAAGTAAATACGGCTCCTTTACCAGCGTTAAACATGTCGTTGTCTTCGAGATAGTTGATGGTTGCTTCAACGGCATCCAGTGCAGGACCGCCATCAGCGAGGATCTCAGATCCAATAGCAAGGGCCTCTTCCAAAGATTCCATATAAGCCTGCTTTTGGTCTTCCGGCATATCTTTAGAAACAAAACCCGCGCCACCATGTAAGGCAATCGACCATTCTTTTTGGTCTTGTGGGGGAAGTTCTGATTCTTGATTTGGTTGGCAGGCAATCAGGATCAATAGTGAAAAGGAAAGTAGTGTAGTTAATATTCTCATAGTATTTGTTATTTGAATTTGCTGATTATACCACTGATTTATTCAATATTAAAGAATGAAACATAAGATTTACCGTATTTATCAGGCAAATTGGTTATTCATCGGGTAGAATGGCTTGTTCATCGAATAAATTTTATAGAATTCGGAAAGCTCCGTTTCTTTGTGACGAACTCAAAATGTAACTCGTGAATTATGAAAACATATCTAAAATTAATAGTGATCAGTGTAGTGTTATCTACATTTCTTAGCGGATGTTTCCTAAAATCTGTATACACCCTGGTTAAAGACGAAGACGCCGTTGAGCTACCCGGGATTAGCGGAGTGTGGGAACAAGATGACCAGCGCTGGACTTTTATTAAAGGAGGAGAATTTGATGACCAAACTATCATCGGAGGTAAGGGAGGGGAATCTTTTGAAATATCAATGACAGACACAGGGGGTGACTCCTTATCTGATAGTAGTAATTTATACCTTGTAGTCTATGAAGACTTAAGTGAAAGTGAAATCGACTCAGCCTACTTTTTTGGTAAATTTGCTGACCTAAATAATGGATTTTATCTTGATTTATTACCCGTCGATTTTGGGTCGGTTAGCTTTAGTGACAACCACTATCTTCCGGTTCATACCTTTTCAAAAGTTGAACTGAATGAAGATTCACTTACCATCAACCTGTTCAAGGATTCATGGATCGAAGAGCAGATTCGGGATAACCGCGTGCGTATTAAACACGAACGAATTGATGGTGATGGGGCAGTTTTGATAACGGCCTCAACAGAAGAGTTGCAAAAATTCATTATTAAATATGGTAATATGTCAGAGGCTTTCCGTGAACCGATCACTCTAAGTAAACTTACTGATGGCGAACATTAATTTTAATTACAGGAAACTGCTCATTTACTTTTTGTTCTGGGCAGTTTCCTTTTATGTTATCTTGGGATTTTTTAGCAGGACGGATGGAACCCATCTCATTGATATTATTTACACCTTTCTCTTTATTCTTCCTTTTATGGTAGTAGTTACGATTCATTCCTATCACTTCATTCCAAACTATTTAGCCCAATCCAAGTTTTGGCTATATGGTCTAAGCTCCTTTCTGTTGTTGGGGTTTACAATTATAGCCTATAATTTTTCATTTTTATTTCTTTCAGAATGGTTTTTTCCGGGATACTATTTAGTAGCTACATATGATCCACACGAAGTAATTGGCTTTGCTGTTTTATTTCTACTAATCAGTTCATCACTGGAATTTGCGCGATATTGGTTTGAGGGACTGCAAGCCAAAAAAATGGTTTCGGAATTGAAAACTGAAAACATAGCTTCGGAGCTAAAAGCACTTAGGGCACAGGTAAATCCCCACTTTCTGTTCAATTCGCTGAATACTATTTATAATGAAGCGCTCAAAAAATCTGATAAAGCCCCGCAATTGATTCTGAAGCTGTCCGATATGTTGCGCTATGTAGTAGATAAGATGAACCAGGATAAGGTTTTGCTTGGAGATGAGATCAACTATCTGAAGAATTTTATAACCCTTCACAAACAACGACTTAATGATCCTGAAAAGGTGAGTTTTGACTTAGATGGAAATACAGGATCTCAGAAAATTGCCCCGCTTTTACTCATCAATTTTATCGAAAATTGCTTTAAACACGCTGATTTAACGACCGATGATTCTTTTATCTCAATCCGATTGGCCTTGAATGATTCTGATTTGATACTTCACTGCCAGAATACAATGTACATTGAGTCATCATCCAGACCAAAAAATACCGGTGCCGGATTACAAAATGCCAAACGCAGGCTTGAGCTTGCTTATGCCGAACGGCACAACCTGGAGATCTCAGAAGATGAAAAAGTATATAGCCTCAAACTTAACATGAAATTAGAATAATGCGCTGCCTGATCATAGATGATGAACCTGCCGCTCGTGATATCTTGCGGAGTTACATTTCCGATACGGAAGAGCTCGAACTTGTCGGGGTGTGTAAGGATGCTCTTGAAGCCCGAAAAATGCTCAAAGAGACAGAGCCGGATCTTATTTTCCTGGATATTAATATGCCGCGGCTTACGGGAATTGAATTTCTGAAAAGTTTGAATAATCCTCCAAAAGTTATATTTACAACAGCCTATTCTGAACATGCCCTTGAAGGTTTTGAGCTGGATGCGGTCGATTACCTACTCAAACCCTTTTCATTTGAGCGATTTCTGAAGGCGATCGATAAAGTTCAAAGAAGTATGAGTAAAGTCAGTGCCACAGAAGAATTCGTTACAATAAAGGCAGATGGAAAATTATATCGTATAGGCTACGAAGAGATTTTATATGCTGAAAGTCAGGGCGATTATCTCACCATTCATACCTTGCATAAGACCCTTACATTTTATGAAACGATGAAGAATTTTTTAGATCAATTGCAGGATTTTGAATTCACCCGAATACACCGTTCTTTCTTGATTGCTATGACTAAAGTCGAATATGTGGAAGGCAACATCGTGAAGATCGGAGGAAAAGAACTCCCTATCGGGCAGTCTTATAAAGAGGCGTTTCTTAAAAAATATAAAGCATAAAAAAAGACGGCTATTCAAAGCCGCCTTCTGGGGGATGTCAGGGGTGTACAATTAAGCTTCTACAGGCTCACTTTCAACAACCTGAACATTCATTAGCAGTTTCACATTGTCACCCACAACTACGTTGCCGGCTTCAGTTACTGCATTCCACTTCAAGTTGAATTCTTTACGATTGATGGTTCCTGTAATTTCAAAACCAGCTTTGGTTTGTCCATAAGGGTCATCAACAGTACCGCCATGGGTAACATCAAGGGTAATTTCTTTAGTGATGTCACGGATAGTAAGATTTCCGGTTAGTTCGTAATTATCACCACTGGTATTTTTGAATGAAGTAGACTCGAACTTCATTTTTGGAAATTCTTCTGCATTGAAGAAATCATCTGATTTCAAATGTGTGTCTCTGTCTTCATTGTTAGTATCAATGCTGTCGATATCTGCTTCAAAGGTTACATTTGCTCCTTCAAAAGAATTGCCTTCTGCCTCAATAGTTCCATTAAAAGAACGGAAATATCCGGTTACTGTAGAGATTACAAGGTGCTTAACTTTAAATTGTATTTCAGAATGTGTTGGGTCTATGTTCCAAGTTGGCATAATAATATTTGATTTACGTTAGTATTAAATAGTTTAATGTTGAACTAATATACGCTTAATCACGACTTGGGTGTAATAGATAGTATCTATTCAGTCAATTGCATAAAGTTTATTAAAATCTCTTAGCAGGCTTTAAATGATTGGAAAAGAGATTACTTTTGAAAGATTAAAAAACTATTCAAAAAGGAAGTAATACCATGTTTAAAAAGATTTTATCTACAGAGCCCGGTAAATTTATTAATGTTCACCTTTCTATTCTACTTCTGAGGGTTGGTGCTGGCGCCTTAATACTTACTCATGGATATCCCAAGTTGTTGAAGGTTTTTGCCGGAGATTTCTCATTTGGAGATCCTATTGGTCTCGGCCCTGAAGTGTCTTTGGTTTTAGTAGCTTTCGCGGAAGGAATTTGTGGGCTGTTAGTTGCTACAGGATTTTGGACCCGGATCTCGGCTTTTGTTTTGACCATTAATATGTCGGTCATTGTTTTTGTTGCTCATGCCGGAGATCCATTCGGATCAAAAGAAAAGGGTTTGCTCTTTTTGGTAATGTTTGTTGTTCTTCTATTTACTGGTGGTGGCAAATATTCAATGGATGCACAACTTTCAAAAAAGTAAGAGAAGTACATTTTTTCTGTTGTCTTTTACACCACTATCACATACTAAAAGGGAGCGAAGTTGGTCAAGTCGTTCATTTCGGATCAATTTCAGGTATAATTTTTCCAGTTATGAAAGTGGTGGAAGACGCTAAGTTTAGCCTTACTGAAAACACACTATCCATTATCCTTTTTAAAGAGAAGGTTAAACGAGGTGCCATCTGAATCAGACTGATAAAAGTAATTAGCTTGGATCTGTTCTGAAAGCATTTTGATGAGAGTAAGACCCAGTGAATCACTTTTAGCTGGGTCAAAATCTTCAGGTAATCCATTGCCATCATCAGAAATAGTTAATTTCATAAAATCTGATACATCGGTTTTCTCAAGAGTGATCTTTATTTTCCCAGATGCCCTTCCTATAAAAGCGTGCTTAAAGATATTAGTAAATGCTTCATTAAAGATCAGGCAACAGGGTAAGGCATATTCTACGGTCAAATCAACAGGTTCGCACTGAAAATCCATTGACACCTCTGTTGTGTTGGTCATAGATTTGTTTATATGCTGAGCTAATAACTTTATACGCTCTGAAAGTTCTATACCTGAAAAATCATTTGTCTTATAAAGTAGTTCATGAATACTGGCCATAGTGTTTATTCGAGCTACACTATCGAAGAGGCGCTTAATAACTTCCTCGTTATTTTCTTGAGCCGCCTGTAGCTGAAGCATCCCTGTAAGCACCGACAAGTTATTCTTTATTCTGTGGTGTATTTCGGATAAGAGGGTTTCTTTCTCTTTAAGTGAATCGAGGATCTCCTCCTGTTTTAACTGTCGTTCGGTAATATCCCGAGAGTTTGAGACATAGCCTTTTACAGCGGGATCGTTGGTAAGGTTGGTTAGGGTTGCCTCAAGCCACCTCCAGTTATTGTCTTCATCCAAGAAGCGAAAAGCACTTACTTGAGCAGATTCAGTTGGTTTTAGTTTACTAAATTGTCTCCGGATTCGCTCAAGGTCTTCATCATGTATTAAATCAAAGGCATTCTTACCAAGAAAAAAGCCAGGTTTAAGCCCAAGCACATTTTTTGAAGTTTGGCTTACAAAATTATAATTGGCGTCTTCATCTAAAATGGCAATCATATCCATGCCGTGCTTTACCAAGGCTTTGAAGCGCCGGTTATTTAGCTCTACTTCTTCTTCTGCCTTTCGCCGGCCCGTTACATTTTGGCTAATTCCATAAAACCGGGTGCACACACCCTCTTCATATTCAGGCTCGCCCGTGGCTCGTATCCAACGTTCGTCTCCTTTGCCGCTTATAATTTTAAGCTCAATATCAAAAGGTATGTTATGTTCGATGGCATTACTTGCAGCCTCAGCAAAGGTGTCGCGGTGGTAGCCTTCTTTAAATAAGGCAACGGTGCTTTCTACATCTGGTATATAATCCTTTTCAAACCCGTGTACTTCTTTCGTCATGTCCGTCCAGAACAGCTTATCATTGATCATGTCGTACTCCCAGGTGCCAATGCGGGCAAGTTTGTAGGCTTTATCGAGTCGCGCCTGTTTTTGATTAAGGCGAATGCGAGATTTAATTCGAGCAGATTTTGAACCAATATTTGACAGGATAATCTTGACCAGATCAATTTCTTCGCCAGAAAGCTCTCGCTTATTTTTAGTATAAACATCAATTGAGAGTGCCAGATCTCCTTGTTTTTCTTCGAACGTATTTTCTAAGCTAACATCTTTAAGTTGATGGTCACCTTGATATTTACTGCCGTTATAATGAATGATAAATGCAGTCTCGCTTTCATAAATCCAGTGGCTATTTAATAATTCCACACAATTACTTAGAAAGGCCTCTAAAGGGATTGAATTAACATCTAAATTTAAAAATTTTTTAAAAAGTGTAGATTGTCTTTTGACTAATGACGTGTAGTGTTTAGAAGCGTTTTTACTATCGCTGCCCATCAATAATGAATATATTTAATAAGTTAAAAAAGAAAATCAAGCACTCGAATATGCCAAAACTTCAGAATTAATACTAAAACAAATGGAGCAAATTACATTTAGATCTAAATTAAACTATCTGCCAACACTAAAACTTCATCATATAACATTACCGGATTTTGTTGTGGAGAAAGTTGGTGGAATAGGAACGCGTTTGCTCTGTTCAATAAACGGGGAAGATGAATTCCATGCCGGTTTAGTGGCTTTGGGAGGTGGAGAGGCTTACATAACAGTGAACAAAAAAAGAATGAAAGAATATGGGATTAACCGGGGAGTGGAAGTTGAGGTTAGCCTCAGACTGGATACCAGTAAATACGGCATGGAAGTGCCAGTAGAGCTGGAGGCATTATTGGAGCAGGATGATGAGGGGCGGAGTAGATTTGATGATATCACACCGGGGCAACAACGCTATATTATTTATTACGTATCGCAGGTGAAAAGTAGCCAAAAGAGAATTGACCGTGCTATCATGCTCATTAATAATCTAAAAAACTTGCCTGAGGATAAGTTTGATTTCAGGAAATTATTGGGATTGCCTCCGAGAGAAGGGGAATAAAAAAAGCCGGAATGAATTAACATCCCGGCTTTATAGAAAGATAATGGAAAGTTTATTTAGTTAGTGGTTCCACCACTGATAGTGTGTCCAAAAAACACGGCGTTCGCAAATAGTTTATTGGTGCCATACCAAAACGCACGGAAATTTGGATTGTCGGTCATGGTAATTACACGTCCGCGCCCATAACCACTTACAATTATAGCAGCTGTTCCTTTAATTTCCTCGAGATTTTCATCTGAAATATAGCCGCTGGCAAGCGGGTCATCGGTATAGTAAAGCGGTGTTGAGTAAGGGTTATCCCCTTTTTCAAGAAACATGGTTGAACTTCGGAAAACCGTTACATCGTCGTCATTAAAACCATACCCGATCGGGTGGGTCAGATCCAGCTTTGTATTAAAGATGGAGCCGCCAATTCCACGAGCTCCGCGGTCATTACCAGCCATAATATATGGGCGAACTTTGGTTTCTTCTTCGGCTTCATCTTCTTCATCACTGTGAGCATACTCAATGTCTGCAAGCCCTTGCGACATTGCCCATCGAACGGCGCTTTGGTAGGCGATCAATGTTCCGCCTTGACGAACCCAGTTTTTGATATTCTCAGTTCCTCCCTCAGATAGGCCATAGCCGCTGGTAACGATCACGTTGTAGCGATCAAGGTCGGCTCCATCCATATCATCAGCCTCTACAATAGTAGCCGGCATGTGGTAGCGTTGGTCAAACAGATGCCAGGCTTCGCCCACTTCGTACGAACTGGTTCCTGGGCCGCCAATAATAGCTACTTTAGGATCTTTGAGATTTTGAAAATTATTACTTCCCAAATCCATGCCGGAAGGAGTTAAACCGGTTGTCAATTCATACACTGTGATGCCATCTTCTTCTGTGATGGTTCGGATAAGGGCATGGGTTTTTTCAGGATCATCCTGAACGCCCATTGGCACTACAATGGTACCGTAGTCAAAGTCCTTGGCACCGTTAGATATCACAGATTTAAATGTTTGAGAAGCTACCTTGGCACGTACTCCATTTGCCAAAAGGCGATGTAGTGCACGTGGAGCATAGTATTCATCCCACTCAAATGCGTAGGCATACTCAGCACGATTGCCAACTAATCTTCCCTCAAGATTGAAGCCTTCCAAAGTAAAAGCGTTACCCAACATATCGTTATTGAAATCTCTGGAAAGCTCTGCAAAAGGCAAGTTAAAAGCATAAGGCATCGTCCAGGTAGAAACGTCGTAAAACAGGCTATCAGTAAATTCAGTACGTCGTTCAAACATGGCCGTGATCAACTTATACTGCTTTTGATTGGTTGGTACTACGAAGGCTTTTCCTGATTTGAAATCCTCATAATCCTGTGCCAATTTATATACGTTAATTTGATTGCGTTTCAGCATCTCGGCTAAATGCTTGGTTCGGGCTTGGTCAGCTTCTTCCCCAAAAACATAGGCAGAGATCGGCGCGTTTGCTGCTTCTTCAGCTGCTTCTTGGTAAAACTCCCGGGTGTTGGCAAGTAGCTCTTCCCGCAATTCATAGACAGCTTTTAGTGTAGAAAGTGAGGTCGTGAACTGGTTGCGAATGGTGAATGGGAATTCCAGGATTCCATAAACACTCTCCTGGGCATGGCCACGAGAACTGGCTTGTTCAAACAAAATACCGATAGAGCCATTCACATCAGGATAGGTAGAACCTTTGCCATAGTAGAAATCATCAAAGCTCTCTTCGGAATAGTAAAGTGATTGGATTTCATCAAGTGCATCGGCGTGAAACTCTGCAATAGCACCGGTTAGATCCTGGTTGCGTTGTGGTGTAAGTGGGTGTGTTCTGGAGGGAATACCTGGCTGGAAGAAGAAGGTAGAATTTGTTCCCATCTCATGGTGATCGGTCAAAACCTGTGGCAGCCATTCGTGGAATTTGGCTACTCGTCCCTGACTTTCAGGGTGTATCATTGGCATCCAGTCGCGGTTGAGGTCAAACCAATAATGGTTGGTTCGGCCACCGGGCCAGTTTTCATCAAACTCACGGCTCTGGGGGTCGGTTACAAGCACATTTTTACTTTTGTGGATGTTAGCCCAATGCGCGAAGCGGCTAAGTCCGTCCGGATTAATACTTGGGTCGATCAATATAATGGTGTTCTCGAGCATCCGGTTAATTTCAGCGCCCTGTGCTGCAGCAAGATAGTAGACAACGGCCAGTGCGGCATTAGTACCGCTGGGTTCATTACCGTGAACGCTATAACTCATAGTTACTACAGCCGGCATCGAGGAAAGGTCAAGGTCGTCAGAGGTAGATGCGTCGGTAAGTTTAAGATGCTCTTCCTTAATATCATCGATATTGCGATGGTTTTGGGGAGAGGTAACGGTAAGCATCAAGAGCGGCCGGTTTTCATACGTCCGCGCATACTCGGCGATGGAAATTCTGTCAGAAGCCTCTGCCACAGCGTACATGTAATTAACGAGCTGATCGTGACGAACATGCCACTCACCAACCTGCATATTTAACACATCGTGGGGTGTTGGGATGTTAGGGTTGTAACTGATGCCATCGGGCAGGTAATAATCTAAGGTGACGGGTTCGGGTTGCAGAATCTGTGCCTGAACCATCACCCCGAAAAAAAGAGTGAAAAGAGCCGTAAAAAATGCTTTCATAACGTGAGTTAGTTTGTTGTTGGTTACACTAAAATAATAAAGAGCTGAATGGTACCAGTTCAAAATGAAAAAAGTTTTAAAATCATTCTGAGAAGGTATTGGATGATAACTAAAGAGCAGGTAAAAATTCAGTATAATCCGTGAAATTAATTCATGGTGTAGCAGCTAAACTTGGAAGACCTGTGATACATTCAATGTGAATTCGAGATAAGCCTTCTGAAATTGTCATCCTTGTAAAGGTTAAATAACTTTAGAAAAAAGTTAATGAAGCCGAGACCAAAAAATTAAATCCCAACTTTAGCTTTGTCTTTTCGACCGGAGTGAATGAGCCCCGATAGGGTGAATGAACGTAGCGGAGAAATCTAAAGGTCTATAATTAAGTAACTTAGGCTTTTCCTAACATCGTAGATTTCTCAGTTTCGTTTCGTTCGTCCCGGTTTTTTTCGGGACTCACTACACTACATTCGAAATGACAAACAAGGGAATGGGAGCTAAATCCAAAGAACCAATAACCAAAACATGGAGTCTGAAAAAGTAAAATCGACCTTTAAATACGCATTTGGGCCGGGACTCATTTTAGCGGCCGCCGCTATTGGGGTTTCTCATTTGGTGCAATCAACCCGAGCAGGAGCCGATTATGGTTTTACATTGGTTTGGGCGGTTGTTTTGGCAAGTCTGATGAAATATCCCTTCCTCGAATTTGGTCCAAGGTATGCCGCGGGAATGGGAGAAAGCCTGATCGCAGGGTATAAAAAACTCGGAAGTTGGGCACTCTGGATCTACATCATATTTACTGTAGGCACCATGTTCGCCATACAGGCGGCGGTGACTATTGTAACCGCCAGCCTTGCAGTAGAGTTAACGGGAATTGATTTGCCCCTGCTTGTTTGGAGCATCATCATTTTAGCTATTTGTGTAGCCATTCTATTTAGAGGGCAATACTCCGCCCTCGACTCCCTCATTAAAGTGGTGATGGTTGTGCTTTCGCTTTCAACGGTGGCAGCTTTGATCACGGCTTTTATGAATGCTTCAGCCCCTGTGATAGCTGAAGCTGCCTCGGTTTGGGATGTGGCCGGCATCACTTTTCTAATTGCTTTGATGGGATGGATGCCCATTCCCATTGATGCCGCAGCCTGGCATTCGCTTTGGAGCCTGGAGCGCAACAAACAAACCAAACACACGGCAGCATTGAAAGAAAGCCTGCTCGATTTCAATATTGGTTATATAGGAGCCACTATATTGGCGCTAATGTTTTTGGTGCTTGGCGCTTTGGTGATGTTTGGTTCCGGGGTGAGTTTCTCATCGGCGGGTGCGACCTTTGCCCAGCAGCTTATCGATCTGTATACCCTGACATTGGGAGAGTGGGCGCATTGGATCATCGTAATTTGCGCTTTCACTACTATGTTCAGCACTACGCTTACCGTTACCGATTCCTATCCAAGGGTGTGTCGGGAAATTCTCGTGGTAATGAAAAGCAAAACAGGGGAAGGCAACTCGCTGCTTTCGTATAAAGGATTACTCATCGGGATCTCTATGATTTCTATGCTGGTGTTATACCTGATGGGCAGCCAGTTTACTTATATAATCGACTTGGCGACATCTCTTTCCTTCTTAACAGCCCCGGCGCTGGCGTTCATCAATTATAAACTGATAACGGCTACTTTCTTCCCCGATTCACACCAACCGCCTAAGTGGTTGCGAATTCTTAGCTGGCTTGGGATGGCCTTTCTTACGGTCTTTGCACTGCTGTTTTTCTATTGGCGGTTTTTTTAGGTGGAGAATATTGAACATCGAACACCTAACATCGAGGAACGAATGTTTAACGGAATTAAGGACTTGGTAAGTTTTAAAAATGCTAAGCACTCCTGCCACCATATCTCTGAAGGCTATGTCTTCAAGGGTCAAGCTCTTGGAGGCTTAGCCTCACGAAAGAGCAACCTCAAAAAATAATCTGTGATCATCCGCCCAATCAGTGTCATCCGTGTTGAATATCGGGATAGAAATTGTTCCCATCTTAAATTTTTTTCCAAAGAAACCCTATATTTCCATTTAACCAACCCAAAATTTACATTCCCATTGAAGACTTTATATCCACCAAGAGAGCCTTTTAATACCTGGTCACATTTATTAGGCGCATTAATAGCCACAGTGTGGCTATTCTTTTTGATGAAGGCCTCATGGCATGCTCCGGTAAGTTATATTTCAGCCTTAGCCATCTATGGTGTTTCCGTCATTTTGATGTTCCTGTCGAGCGCCTTCTATCACGCTATCAATGTCGAAAATAGAACCGAAGAACTATTCCGTCTCTTCGATCATATCCTGATCTATGTGCTGATAGCGGGCACTTATACACCCCTTTGCGTGATCACTTTACAAGGCGGATGGCAATTTGGGATGTTACTGGGTGTCTGGCTGTTTGCCTTGGCAGGAGTTTTGAAAAAAACCTTTTGGCTGAACGCACCCCGCTGGCTTTCAACAGCTATCTATTTATTTATGGGCTGGGTTTGCGTAATTATTTTACCCATCATCTGGAAGATACTGCCCGCCGTTTTTATTTACTGGATTGCCCTCGGCGGACTTTCCTATACCATTGGCGCGGTTATTTATGCCATGGGGAAACCGAATCCGATCCCCGGCGCTTTCGCATCTCACGAAATTTGGCATTTGTTTGTAATGGGTGGAGCTTTTTCTCATTATTGGGCGATCTATAAATATCTACCTGATTTCAATCTTGCTGCTATATGAAGTTCACTAAATCCACGCTGATCTTCCTTTTTATACTGCTTCCCGTTACGGTGATGGGGCAATATTATAATTCAACCGTCATAAATCGGCCGGCAGGTTTAAATTGGCAACAGCTTCAAACCGATCATTTCAGGATTATTTTCCCCAACGGACAGGATTCAGTTGCCTACCGGTCGGCCGCTATTCTTGAAGCTCATTATATGCAAACTTCAGCACTCACCGGAGGCACACTCAGTAACTTCCCGGTTGTGTTGAACAGCTACAACGATCTCTCCAATGGCTTTGTAACCTCCTACAATTTTCGCTCCGAAATTGATATAGCACCTCAGAAAGGGAAAGGGATGAATCCTTTAAGCGGTGATTGGCTCGAGCATGTATTATCCCATGAGCTGGTTCATGCTACCCACTTTAATATTCAGCAGCCGGCAAAGGGTAAAAAAGTAAGCATTCCTAATGTCGTCAGCATTTTATCCCGTGACTTTGCACGTTCATTTCATGGCTTTCCGCCGGTAGGTTTGCATGAAGGTCTGGCCGTTTATTATGAGACTGAATCAGTAGCGCCTATGGGCGGGCGTGGAAATTATCCGTTTTTCACCAACCGGTTCAACTCTAATTTTGGGAGTTCAGGCCGCTGGAATATGGGGCAAACGTTTATGACAGCTGATTACACCCAGCCCTACAACAGGCATTATATCTCGGGCTACACATTTATAGATTGGCTGCATAATGAATACGGAGACGATATTTCGCGGGAGGCCATTCGTTTTCACTATCATAATTTCTTTTTGGGATATGGATTTGCGCTGCGCAAAAAAACCGGGAAATGGCCGGGTCAATTATATACCCTCTATGAAGAAGATCTGGCAAAGGAAGAAGACGCCCGGCTTGCATCCATCTCAAGTAATACTACAGAGAAGTCACAGGTTTTGGACACCCGTTTTAAGGGAGAAGAATTACATGCTCCTAAGTGGATCTCCGATAATGAACTGGTATTCACCGGCGCCTTTTATAATGCGCGGATTGGTTTGTACTCATACCGGCTAGATGAAGGCTCTACCAAGTTGATAAAGGAAACCTTTGTAACCTCAGATTACAATTATGAAATTGAAAATGGGAATGAACTTTACTTTAGCAGTCACTTCAGAAATCCAAAATACCCCGGGATATATGGTACCCGCATTCAAAAGCTGAATTTTGAGACAGGGCGAACTGAAGAGCTCATTACCAATGAAAGTACTTTTGCGGCCACAACAAATGGCAATAGAACACTTGCCATTCAGCAGGTAAATTCTAAAGGTAGTATAGTTGAAGTTTTAGAAAATGGAGAGTTATCCGTTTTGAAATCATTTGAGAGTACCACGCCCATAGCTCTCAGGTTCAATCCGCAAAACCCGAATCAGCTGGCTGTGGTTATGAATCGAAGAGGTGTTCAGGGGCTTTGGATAACTTCCCTCCAAGCTCTTGATGAAAATCTTGATACCCCCCCCGTGCTGGCTTTCCGTGATGCTTCCATTCACGACCCCGAATGGCATCCCGGTGGAGAAAAACTCATGTTTACGATGGATGCCGCTCCTGCCATGAATGTATATGAGTATGA
>Ga0136558_1000674_pt1 | contig 18410 bp, 16 predicted proteins | sample AntRauTorckE6833_FD_101391 | JGI IMG/M metagenome (GOLD analysis project Ga0136558, IMG submission 101391) | Saline lake microbial communities from Rauer Islands, Antarctica - Metagenome Torckler E6 #833 | ecosystem: Environmental > Aquatic > Non-marine Saline and Alkaline > Saline | place...
GACAGCGGTTGGCGCTTCATGCGCATGTCCTTTCGGGGTGCGATTCCAGAAAGTGACTTGCCATCCTGCATCGATCAACTGGGCGCAGGCGCGTGACCCGATAATGCCAAGTCCAAGCACCGCGACCTTTTTTGACGGCGCGGGGTTCATTGATTGCGCGTGAGTGCCAGCTCGATGAGTTTGTCCGCTTGCTCGCGAATCTCTTTCATCTTTTCAGGTGTTGGTTCAGTCCCCTCGACCATGGCCATCTCGGTGCGGAGACCAGATAGCACAATGCGCATTTCTCGGAATACTGGGCGCTCAGAGATTTTTGGCTCAAGGCTGGAAATAATCTCCGTGTAGTAATCGGCAATGTCTTCGCGCATCACCTTGCGGGCACGCTCTTCGGAAAATTGCTTGTCCACAGCGGTGGTTGAAACATGCAGGGCGCGAATCCAACCACCCAGTGAGATGAGGTGGGCGAGGTCAGCATCTTTGAGAGTCACCAATTCCCGTTCGACATCGCGTTGAGTGGACGTGAGTTCTTTCTTCAATTGTTTCACATTTTTGTTCTTGGCGCTGTCGAGTAAGCTGGCGGCGTGGCGGTTCACCCGATCACCTGCGCCAAGTGCTTTGCCATATCGTGTCAGGTCAGCCGCCAGAGGTTCTACTTTTTCCAACTGCTCGGCTTGGACGACCAAAAACCCATCGGCGATCAAAATCCCAAGTTCGAGTGCGAGGTCAGCACGGTCGACGGGCATGCGTTCGGGAAGCTTGATCTCCGTCTCAATAACAGGCAGAGGCATTAGGAATTGCAGTGTGTCGAAGAGTTTGGAGATGGATGGGGCGGTGAAATCATTGATGGCGAGCTCTTCGCGGACATGGGGATCATCGAGAAGGTCTTGGGGGATTTCTCTCGGTGCTGGCGCCTCTTTTGTGTCGTCTTGGGCTGTGGCCACGGCAGGGACAAAGCACGCGCAGATCGCGATTAGGGTGGCTAGAAGAAGTTTCATACTGGAAGTAATGACACTGCATAAGAGCTTCCGCAATAGGGAAACAGTGTCAAAATAAGGAGAGGCATAGGAAACAGGGCTAACTCACTTTGAGGAGTCGATTCTTAGGAACTGAGAGAGGATTTTTTCACAGAAGGTAGCTTGGAGTCGCTTTCCTCGCACGGTGTCTTTTACTGTCGTGTCTGCTTTAAGAAGATTGAGGGCAAGTTTGCGCAGCAGCGCGACGTTTTTAGCCGCATGGTTCTTGCGAATTCTCGAGGCGTCTTCTTTCCAAGTGACATCCAGTATCCAATGACATTGGTTTTCAATGCCCCAGTGCTGTCTGATGAATTTCTGAAGCAGGTTTGCATCGGGCTTGTGGCTAGTGATGTAATAGCGCTTCTCCACACTTGTTCTACCAGTGTTCAGTTCTCGTCGATGAGCTTCCACACAGACGATGCTCTGGAGGCCTAACCAGTTCTCACGTTCAAGTTTGTCAATCCCTTCAAGAGCGTCGGTTGCCATCACAATGCGTCTCTCGTGACGTCCATGACCTGTGTTCTCACGATCGCTTACCGTGACTGTCCTGCCTCGCTGGTTGGCCGCCTTGACTTGACTCGGACTTCCAAAAAACTCTTCCGCGCGTTTGTGTAGCGCGCCTTGATTACCCTTCAGGGCAAGAAGGTAGTGAGCATTGGCAAGATGGATTTTCTGAGCGATGACCTTCTGGCAGCCCATCGCGTCAAGGCTCACGGTGTGGCCTTCCAGATCGAGTAAATCAAGGAACCTGGGCAGTGCTTTGATCTCGTTGGTTTTCGCATCCACCTCTAGCTGGCCGAGGCTGATTCCTTCGTCACAAGCCCAAGCGCTGAGCAGATGAAGGTGTCGGGCATCCGTTGCGGTATCAAAACTGTGTCGCACGGCCTTGCCGTCAATGGCGATAAGCTGACTCGCTAGATCCCCGTGTTCGACTTGGATGAAAGTCATGAAGCAGCGGTTGAATTGCTTGGGATCAATGGCCGAGAACACCCTCCGGAAGGTATCATTGCTCGGGGTGCCGTTGGGTAGTTTGAGGAACTTTCGCAACCAGCTCTCCTTGAGTTTGGCAAAGCGCTCCATGTCATCGAAACCTTCGCACTGACAAATGATGGCTGCGAGAGCCATGAAAATGATCTCACCGAAATAGTGTTGTTTGTGACGGCCTTTGCGGGGATCAGGCAATTCATTAAAGGCTTCAATACTCTCGGGAAACCCACCGGAAAACTGCTCAGATCTAGATTTTTGCGACATCCGGTCAGCTTAGGTCACTACATGTAGCGTACAAGTCTAATATACCCAAAATATCACACTATCTAAAGTGAGTTAGCCCTGGGTAATTGGTAGATTGATAAATTTCATCTTGCGATGACCCTTTTTTTTCACCATATTTAACCAAATAGCCCTCCCCCGTTCCTCCCGCCGGACTTGAATCCGCGACGAAAACACCTGCTTCGGACCAACCTGAATCGACCACCACCATCATCAGCGAAAACCCTCATGAAAAGAATAAATCAAAGGCTCACGCCCGGGAAAATGACAGCCGCGCTCGTTCTGGGTTTATCGCTTGCGGTGCCCTCCCACGCAGCGACGCTCGCGACTGAGCTAGGCAACAATTTCGCCATCCTCAACAACGGTAGCGTGATCTTTACCGGCGACAGCACTGTCGGCGCCAGTGGCACCACGATCGGCGTCGGCGCGGTCGAGTACCTCGTTATCGGCGGTGGCGGTGGCGGTGGCTCCAGCAGAAATAATAGAGCCGCTGGCGGTGGGGGAGCAGGCGGCCTGGTTGAAGGGGCCCTCAATCTTGGAGCGACATCATACGGCGTGACCGTCGGCACTGGTGGCGCGGCAGGAACTTCTACAAACAACGGGACTAATGGAGGCAACTCAAGTTTCGGCAGCATTACAGGCGTAGGTGGTGGCGGAGGCGCCGATCCTCATAGAGGGGGAAGTAGTGGTGGTTCAGGTGGTGGCAATGGCGGCGATGGCGGCGGGGTGGTGCCCGCACAAACAACGCAGGACGCAACCTACCCCGGCGAAGGCCATGTCGGCGGCACAACGATTGATAGTAATACTGGCGGCGGCGCTGGCGGCGGCGGAGCCGGATCAGCAGGCGGCAGCTCCACTAATAGTAATGGAGCCAATGGAGGCGCCGGGTGGGACTCCTCGATTACCGGAACATTAACCGGGTACGCTGGCGGTGGCGGTGGTGCCGCTCTAGATACAAGTAGCCCCGGCACCGCAACTGACGGTGGCGGCCGTGGCGCTAATGATAACATCAGCGCGGGGGCTGGAGCCGACAACACAGGCGGCGGCGGCGGCGCCGGCTGGAGGGACCGTAACGGTGGCCTAGGTGCTGCTGGCGGCTCCGGCGTGGTCTATGTCCGCTATGCGGGCGACGGCGCTGCGGCAACCGGTGGTACGACAAGTTCGATTGCGGGTTCATACACCCTCCACTCATACACAGCCACGGGCAGCGGTTCGTTTGATCTCAATGGCGGAGTCGACCCATCGGCTCAGCATGCCACCTTCCAGGGCAATCTTGGCGGTACGGGCGGAGTAACCGTCTCCGGGCCCGGGACGCTGGTATTCGCAGGAAATAACACTTACCTGGGTACCACTACCGTCACCGCCGGCACGCTGTTGGTCAATGGCACTCATGCCTCCGCAGGCGCATACAATGTGGCAAGCGGCGCTGCGTTCGGCGGTTCCGGGACGATCACCAGTGCGCTGACGCTTAATAGCGGGGCCAATTTTTCATGGGACGGTAGCTCCATACTGACTGTCGCGGCTGGCAATACCGTTACTCTGGATAGCTCGTTCGGAGTTCTATCCCTGGTCGGCTTTGACTGGTCCAGCATCGGAGATGGCACATACACACTGATTACAAATGAATCGGATTTTTCGAATATCAGCAACTGGGGGGAGGCCAATGCCTACACGCTGGCAGTTGGTCGTAAAGCTTACTTCAGCCAGGGCAGCCTGCAACTGACGGTCATCCCCGAGCCATCCGTCGCCACCCTCCTGGGCATGCTCGGCGCACTCTGCCTTCTGCGCCGCCGGCGCTAACTGCAACCGCCTGTCTCGAAACCAATCAATTCCCGCCGGTTTTTACCGGTGGGTTTTTTTTGGATGCGGACGGCAGGCTGGTGACCCGGATTCCGGGCCGGCCTTGTCCATTCGGGCCAGTCCTGAATGGCAAAGGGTCAAAGGGAAGCGGCCAAAAACAATCAATAATGTGCGGAGCACCCTGGCATAGGAAATATGGGGAAAATTTGGGATTGCTATCATGGCGCGGGTGCTTCAATTTCTGGTCGTTGGAACGACCGAGCGGCGGTTCGAGTTAAAATTCAGTGACCGCCAATCAGTTTGATGTCTCCCTAATCCGCCGGATTCTTGACGCCTCATCGGCCGCATGACCGGATTTCAAAGGGCTCGCACATATCCACCTCTCTCTGCGGTATCAGGAGTGAAGTTTTCACTCGATCGCGCATCACCCCAATCGAATCCTATTTCATCCATTTTCCCATGGCCGGTCACAATAAGTGCTCAAACTGCATGACTCGCTAACTTCTGATAGATTTCCAATTTTTTAATGAACTACGCATGAGCGACTCCAACGACCAAAAAGAACTGCCGATCATCGATACTGATGAGGCAAAGCCTGCGCCTAAACGCAAAACCGCAGTAAAGAAAGCGACCAAGAAGGTGGCAAAAAAAGCAACAAAGAAGGTCGCGAAGAGCGCGGCTGTGAAAACTCCCGAGGTGAGTGACGATAGAAGCGAAGCGAAGCCTAAGTCAGAAGATCGCGAACAACGCTCATCGGATTCGTCTAGCGAAGAACCGAAAAAGTTTGGACGAGTGCCTGGTGGTGGCCGGGTCAAGCGCGGAGCGGGCTCCAATGATTCCAAGCCAGATCGTGATGCATCAGATCGTCGCTCAGATCGTCGCTCAGATCGTCGTTCATCAGCGAGGGATGACTCCGCTGATAATAGTAATGATGAAGAGGGCAACCAAGGTCGCGGTAGACGCCGTCGTGACAAGCGCGGTAGACGCCGTCGTCGTGATGATGACCCGCGTGATGGTGACCAAGAAAGTGGTGAGCGCCCGGCAGCCAAACTTGACGGCCCGAAGGTTGAAGGCAATGGCATGTTGGAAATCGCGCCGAAGGGATTTGGTTTCCTCCGCGTTCCAAGCAAGAATTTTGAACAAGCACGCGATGATGTGTTTGTAACTCCAGAGTTCATCCGGAAATTCAACTTGCGTGTGGGTCAATGGATTCACGGGCTCTATCAAGAAGGCCAACGCGGACCACAACTTGTCGAGATCACGAAGATCAATGACATGACCGTCAAGGATGCCACCAAGCTTCCTCACTTTGATGAACTCAAGGCGATCAACCCAGAGAAGCGCCTTAGTTTTGAAACAACGCCTGATCGATACACAACTCGTGTCATCGATATCATGTCGCCCGTCGGAAAAGGCCAACGTGGGTTGATTGTTTCACCTCCGCGGTCAGGTAAAACCACGATGATGCTTCACATGGCCGAGGCTGTGCAAGAGAAGTACGATGAGTCGATGCACCTGATGGTTCTACTCATCGATGAGCGCCCCGAAGAGGTAACCGAGTTTCGCCGTGCGTTGCCAGATGCTGAGATTTACGCCAGTTCGAATGATGAACAGCCACGCAATCATTGCCGCATCGCAGAGTTGGCAATCGAGCGTGCCAAGCGTTTGGTCGAGGCCGGCCAGGATGTCTTTCTCTTGATGGACTCCATCACTCGTTTGGCTCGTGCCTATAACAACAACATGGGAGGCAGCAAAAAAGGCCGCGGCCGTGGTGTGGGTTCTGGTGGTATCACCATCGGCGCGCTTGAAGTTCCACGTCGTTTGTTCGCCGCTGCGCGAAATACTCGTGGTGGTGGTTCATTGACGATCCTTGCAACCGCGTTGATCCAAACCAACTCTCGCGCCGACGACGCCATCTTCATGGAGTTCAAAGGCACGGGCAACATGGAGCTCGTCCTCGATCGGAAGATTGCTGAGAACTACATCTACCCAGCGGTTGACATCTTCAAGTCGGGTACCCGTCGTGAAGAGCTATTGTTGCCTGAGCACATGCTATATAAAATCTACCTCATCCGCCGTGGTCTATCAGGGCATCGCCCCGCTGAGGCCATGGAGCGTTTGTTGTTCTTCCTCAAGAAGTTCCCAAACAACCCGCAGATGTTGATGGAGATCAAAGGGTAGGTGAGTGCTGTGTGCCGCCGTGGGTGACGAGTTCAGAGCCAACGGGTTGCCGCTCTCCTACAATTGGTCGGCAATCGACTCCACTAGCGGTGCAATTGCTGAATGTGTCTCCTCTAGCCGGATTCGGCGCGATTTCCGGAAATCCCTGAGGAATACCTCGCGCTCGACTTGTCGTACCGCAACGGGATCACGGAAGGCGATGTTCAACTCGCGATTTATCCTCATGCTCAGCGTGTCGAGGTTTGCCGAGCCGAGCGTCACCCAGTTGTCGCAGAGCATCACTTTAATGTGAGTCATTTCGGGATAGCTGAATACTGTCGCACCAGCTTCGATCAGTTCTTGGGCAGCCTGCAGATGATTTATGGCCATCAGTTTAGAGTCGTTGTGCAATGGTAAAACAACCCGCACATCGACACCCCGCCGGGCCGCTGCAGCCACTGCCCTGATGATCTCATCGGAACCGAAATAGGGGGTTTCAATCCACACTCGCTCGCGACTTGAGCGGATCGCCGCGATGCACGCTTGGAAGACCTCATGTTTACCATTTCCAGCATCGGTTCTCAGCACCCGTATTCCGCCGGTGCCTGTGGGCTGCGGGGGCACCGGGGGGTGCGGATTTGGCAGCAGTAAAATCAGATCTCCCCATGGGCCGGACTTTCTCCACGTTCGGTTGAATTCCCATACCAGATCCTGCACGACCGGACCGTCGATCCGGACCATCATGTCGTGCCATTCAGAGAAATACTCGCGTCCGATATTCATTCCGCCAAGCAGCGCAACCTTGTCATCGACCACGACCAGCTTGGTGTGGTCGCTCACCAACCACGGATTCAAGGTGCGCCGGACCTGAACCTTCGAGTCCTTTTTTAGATACTTTCCGATATCATTCACTGGAATGAATTTCCCGGCGCTTAGGCTTTCCGGTGCTGCTAATGCCGCTAAGTTGCTGCCCAGGTCATCGAACATCGTTCGCACATTGACTCGCGATGATGCCTGACGCAGTCGATCGGCGTAGCGTCGGGCGATATCATCGTTGTCGAAGATGTACATTTGTACATCGATCGAACGCTCGGCCGAAATGATAAGATCATCCAATTCGCAAAAAAAAGCGGGGCCGTCGATCAGACAGCGCACTTTTCCTAGCCGCGCGTGCGGCAAACCTTGGCTATCGAGGAAGCGTTCGAACCCGTCGCTCCCTGGCGACTCGGAAAGCGGCGTTTTTGGTTCTATACTTGTCGGGACGTTGCCCGCGAACAACTCGCGTGACCTTAGCCATGCCAGAGTGATCCCCGTCCTAGTGGTGGTCAGTGGCTGGCGGACCGTCGCCACCGCCGTGGCTCGGAAGGTGGTCATCGCCAGATTGCCCGCTCCGGATAACGGGTCGATTACCTGTTGTCGATTGGGATGCGAACGCAAGGCATTGCTTTCCAAACTTCCGCAGGCGACCAACCCGAGACATCCTGCGATAATAGTCATAGATATAAGCCACTTCATTACTATAAGTGTCGGAGGGATTGGGCGGCATCACAAGCTTTCCTTCAATACATCAACCGCTTCTTTCGCTATTCAGGTGGTAGCCACTGAGTGCGTGCTCAGGTCGATAGAAAAAGCAGGATTCTGGTGGGGGCATTTATTGGCGAGGCGCGTCTCGATTGTATTTACTCAAAAAGGTTCAGAAAGTCGGTTCTTGCGTCTGTTTCGCTGGTCGTTCACATGGTGTCCTCTATGTTCAAGGCGCTCTGCACGGGCTCTATCGCATTTCGCTCCTCATGAAAGTCACCACCACACTCGCCAATTGTGAATCGCCCGACGGCGGGAAGCTGGTGCTTCAAAAGCACGACGGGCATTATTTTCTCAAAGTGGATGGTGTGCAGTTGATGAGCACCACCGCCTCATCATCCGAGCAACTGATGGCGGAGCTGGCTTGTGCTCACTTGCCGAGCAAGCCGCGCATTTTGATTGGAGGGCTTGGCTTTGGGTTCACCTTGAAGCGGGTGCTCGAGTTGTGCCCGAAAGATGCTGTCATCGATGTCGCTGAGCTACTGCCTGAGATTGTCGATTGGAACCGCGAGCATCTCACGGAGGTGAACGGAACGTTGCTTGATGACCCGAGGGTGCGGATTCATGTGAAGGATGTGGCGGACATCATCGAGCAGGTTGGGAAGAACCGCTATCACGCCATTCTTTTGGACGTCGATAACAGCCCGGACCCCTTGGTGCAGCACGGCAATGCGCGACTGTATGACCGGGGCGGCATCGCTAGAACCAATGCGGCGCTGCATTCCAATGGACGCGTCGTATTTTGGTCGGCTAACCAGGATAAGTCCTTCGCTCGCAAGTTGAAAAAGTCGTTTGGCAGGGTTGATTGTGTCGGCGCCAAGGCCTACCCCAAGGCCAAACGGTTCACCCACACGCTCTTTGTTGCGGATCGAGATTGAGTCTCTGGAGAGCGCAATGCACAGCTTGTGTAAATAATCACCATTGACTATCAATGACTTACAGATACTACCAATTTGTAATTAGAATAGTTCTTGATATCGGTTGGTCCGCGACTAGGTTGCCGTCGCTATGGTCAGTAACGCCCCAGACGACAAAACTCCGATTGAGATCCCTGATGAGATCTCTGGTCTGCGCATGACACGTCAGCGCCAAGAGATTTACCGCATTTTGGTTGAGCAGCGGGATCACCCGACTGCCAACGAAGTGTTCATGCGGGCGAAGGATCACCTTCCGAACATCTCTCTCGCCACCGTTTACAACTGCCTTGAGGCGATGGTGCAACACAACATCATCCGCCAAGTGAATTTCGAGCGTGAGTCGTCACGTTACTGCCCGAACCTCTGCGAGCACGTTCATTTCCATGATGCGAAAACTGGCGAGATTCACGACGTCGACTTCAAGCCCGGCTTTGAACTCTCCGACATTCTCGATCTGCCAGAAGGCATTCACATCGATGATATTGAAATCACGCTACGCGGAAAACTCGGCAAAACCGCATCCTAACCCCCCCCACATCCAAACATTTTACTAATAAGAATATGAGCCTGCACATCCAAGACCTCCACGCGTCACTCGAAGACGGAACTGAAATCCTTAAAGGCGTCACCCTGGAAATTCCCAAGGGTGAAGTCCACGCCATCATGGGACCCAATGGTTCCGGCAAATCCACTCTCTCGAAAGTCATCGCTGGCCATGAAGGCTACGTCGTGAAAAGCGGCAGCGTGACAATCGATGGCGAAAGCATCTTCGACATGGATGTTGATGAGCGTTCGCGTGCTGGCATCTTTCTAGCGTTCCAATATCCGTCGGAAGTTCCTGGTGTTTCCAATGCCAACTTCATCCGTGCCGCGCTCCAAGCACGGCTGCCTAAAGGTGAAGATATTGATGCGGTGGCCTATTACAAAGAGCTCTACGCAAAAATGGATCTGCTTGAAATGGATCGTAAATTCACGGCTCGTGCTGTGAATGAAGGGTTCTCCGGTGGTGAGAAAAAGCGCAATGAAATCCTTCAAATGATGATGCTTGATCCCAAGTATTGCATCCTCGATGAGACAGACTCCGGTCTCGACATCGATGCGCTCCAGATTGTGGCCAAAGGCGTGAATGCCATGCGTTCCGAAGGCCGTGGCATGCTCCTCATCACTCACTACCAGCGTTTGCTCGACTACATCAAGCCCGACCGCGTGCATGTGATGTCCGAAGGTCGCATCGTCAAATCCGGCGGCCCTGAACTTGCTCACGAGCTTGAAGCTCACGGCTATGACTTCCTCAAAGAAGAGCCAGCCATTGCCTAAGCCTCCTAAACCCAACTCAACCAAATTTTTATGTCCGAAGAAGCAACAGCCATCCTCGACAACGAAACCAAAGACGCGATCAACGTCGACCGCAGCAAGGGAGACTTCAAGTTTCCTGAGCGCAACAAGTTCGACGCCGGTCGTGGATTGTCCTCGAAGACAGTCGACTACATTTCCGACGTCAAAAACGATCCTGACTGGGTCCGCGAGTATCGTCACAAAGCCCTTAAGACTTTCCTCAGTAAGCCGATGCCCACCAACTGGGCGACCAAGGACCTGGAGAACATCGACTTCGATATCATCCGTTATTACTTGTCTGATGGCGAGAAGCCAAAACGTTCATGGGATGAAGTCCCGGCTGACGTTTTAGAAACTTTCGAGCGACTCGGTATTCCGCAACAAGAGCGCGCATTCCTTGCAGGTGTGGAAGCACAATTCGACTCCGAAGCGGCCTACTCGAATGTTAAAGAAGACCTCGCTAAAGAAGGAGTGATCTTCGTCAACTCGACCGAAGGACTTAAGGATTACGAAGAGATCTTCCGTCCATATTTCGGTAAAGTCATCCCGGCGGGTGACAACAAGTTTTCTGCTCTCAACAGCGCGGTGTTCTCCGGTGGTTCATTCATCTACATTCCGAAAGGCGTGAAGTTGAAGCAACCGCTGCAAGCGTACTTCCGCATCAACTCCGAAAACTTTGGCCAGTTTGAGCGCACGCTCATCATTGCGGATGAAGGATCGGAAGTGATGTACATGGAAGGTTGCACCGCGCCAAAATTTGAAACGGCTACGCTGCACTCGGCAGTGGTGGAGCTCGTTGCCCTCAAGGGCGCGAAGATTCAATACGTCACCGTCCAGAACTGGAGCAGCAATGTTTACAACCTCGTCACCAAGCGCGGTCTCGCGATGGAAGATGCCGAAGTTCGGTGGATCGACTGCAACATCGGCTCGCGTCTTACCATGAAATACCCAGGTGTGATCATGAAGGGCGAAGGCGCTCGTGGAGAGGTGGTATCCATCGCTCTTGCAAACGATGATCAACACCAAGATACCGGTGCAAAAATGATTCACGCTGCGAACAACACCACCTCCAACGTGGTTTCAAAATCCATTTCCGTCGGTCAAGGTCGTTCGACCTACCGCGGCCAAGTGCACATTCCGAAGCATCTCAAAGGCTGCAAGAACAACACCGAGTGTGATGCCTTGTTGATCAACAGTAAATCACGCACCGATACCTATCCGGCAATCACCGTGAAGGGGAACCAACACGTCACTCAGCACGAGGCATCTGTCTCGCAGGTGTCCGAAGAAATGCTCTTCTACATGCAACAACGTGGGCTCAATGAAGGCCAAGCGATGTCGCTGGCAGTGAACGGATTCATCAATGATCTCGTCCGCGAGTTCCCGATGGAATACTCGGTCGAGCTGAAGCGCCTGATCGATCTCGAGATGGAAGGTAGCGTTGGGTAATTGCTGAAAAGCTGAAAACTGAAACTCTGAAAAAGACATTTTCTATGACGACTATTGCCCCTCAAACCTCCGCCACGTTTCCTGCTTGGTTCGCTGCCCGTCAGCAACAAGCGTGGGAGCGTTATCAATCCACGCCGACACCGAAGCGTGGTGATGAACCATGGCGTTTTGGTAACATTAAACAACTGAACTTCGATGGCTTTCAAAAAGCTGAACCGCTTGACGCTGATGCGCTTGTCGCTCGCTCGACCGGTCTTGAATCGACTGCTGCTAAGTTTGTGTTTGTGAATGACACGCTTGCGCACTCTGAATCCAAAGTTCCCGATGGTGTTGTTTGTTTGCCGCTTGCTGATGCGCTTGAAAGCCACGGCGACCTTGTTGCCAAACATTTCATGCAACAAGAAACGCGTCTTGGTTCTGCCAAGTATGCAGCGCTCCATGAGGCGTCAGTTTCCAATGGCTTGTTCGTTTATGTTCCCGACAAAGTGGAAGTCGATGGCGCGATTGAAGTGCACCATTGGATTTCTGGTGAGAACACAGCGACCTTCCCGCATACTTTAGTTGTCACTGGCACCAGCGCGAAAGTTCGCGTGGTGGACATCTATCGATCGGCGGATGATATCACACCGGGACTCGCGATTGCCTTCAATGATATTTCCGCCGGGAAAAACTCGCATCTCGATTACGTCGCGATCCAGTCGCTCAACGAAGTGAGCCGCGTGATTCAAATCAATGAATCGTCCGCAGCCCGTGACGCATCGGTCAAATCATTCATCCTGAACACCGGCGCTGCCTGGGCTCGCAATGAATCGCTGACTCGCCTGGAAGGATCCGGTTCTCGTTCCGACATGCTTTCGGTTTCCATTCCGGCGCGCGAGCAGGAATACGACCAACGCACCTTTCAGCACCACGCATCGGAAGGCGCCTACTCGGACTTGCTCTACAAGAACTCGCTCTACGACGATTCGAAAACAATTTTCTCCGGCTTGATCTTTGTAGAAGAAAGCGCCCACCACACGGATGCCTACCAGACTTGTCGCAATCTCATGATGAGCGACACCGCTGAGGCGCATTCGATGCCCGGGTTGGAAATCAATGCTGACCAAGTGAAATGTTCACACGGCAGCACGGCTTCACAAATTCACGACGATGAAATCTTCTACCTCTGCGCTCGTGGCATCGATCCGGTCAGCGCCCGTCAATTGATTGCCCGCGGATTCTCTGTCGAGGTGGTCGCACGCATTGAAGATGAGGCTATCGAATCGTTGGTGTTGAAATACATCGACGAGAAGTTTGCTCACATTGCGAGCGGCGGAGCTTGATCGGAGGGGCGCTTTCCACCGCCAAGCCTGCAGGTTCAGAAGTTTACGCTTCTAAAGGAAGAGCCCTGCCGCGATGCAGCGGCGATACTGCGGGGAGCTTCGTCATCCTGACGACTGGTGGGTGGCGGATATCCTGCCGTCCCACTTTTACGCTTCCAGAAATCAGTCATGGGTGAGTATTTTTGCAGGAATGCAAAAGCAACTTCTCGCCCCTTTCCCGTGCTTGTCCATTTTTCTGATTCTTCTGGCCGGCTTGCTTCATGCCACTCCGGATAGTAATGTGAGAATTCATGAAAAGCTTCTTTGTACGAATGCCGATAGCTATGCCGTGATTCGTGAAGAAACCGACAACATGGGAACCTATTACCGAGATTACCGTAAAGTATGGTTGGATGAATACTCTAAGAATGATGGGCCGGAGGCGAAACCGAAAACAACCATGTTGTTGGATCAAATTATCCATCGCGATGTGAATGACGGAACCGTCACCACCACCGAAAAGGCACTTGCGAGTCCAACGCCGTCCTTGTCAGATCTCGTGACTCGCTACTCGCTGATCGCGACAACTTCATGGACACAGGAGCAGATGGATACGCTAGAATTTGATTCTAAGACGGGTCGGGTTGCCTACAAATCCCAGTGCATGGTCAAGGCGGCGCTCACTCTTCAGCAGGGCGATTCTGATTCAGGCGCTGGCGACAGATTCCATTTGGTGTCAGTCTTGGAGGATTCGAATACGATTCTACTGACGATTTCTACAGATATGGGTGATGGCGGGCTTGGCCATGTGATTTGTGTTTCACCTGATGTGACTCGAAATGTGCGAGCACTGAGAAAACTTGACCCGGTCTATCTCTCCATCGGCTCCTTCAAGTCCGCCAAGGAAGCTCTGGATTTCAGACGGGATCTCGACAAGAACAACAAATCCCGACGATCCCAATGGATGGTATGGTCTGTCTCAAGTGCTGATAACAAGGAGTTGGATTATTCCGTCGTGTTGACTGACTCGAAGCGGGTCATCAGCCGAGGCGATTTTGATCAAGTGAAGAAAGTGGATGGAGCCGTGTTGGTGCCTGTTGTCAGCGACGACTTTCGTGAGTTGATTGTTGATGAAGCTCCATAAAAACAAGTAAGAATTCTATGAGATCGCTATATATTATTCCGATGGTGTCGTTGTTCATCTTCGTCCCGCTCCATGCTGAAAATTCAGGCACGAAAACCAAGATAGAGGAGAGTTTCTTTGGTTCCGATTCGGCCTCATACGCGTTGCTGAGAACGGAAACGGTGTCAGAGGATGATGGGAAAAAGATTCACCGCCGCACGTGGTTGGATGAATACTCGAAAGAGGAGATCATCTTGTACAAGGGCTCTTCAGCTAAGACAGCCGAGGCGCGGATCATGCATGGCTACTATGGCAGTAAGCTGGAACGATCCGTTTTATTGATTGATGTTACAGTTGGCCCGCAAAAACCCGATGATCGGGATCCTCGGAAAGAACCCCTAGAGGAGACTGTCATTCATGCACAAGAACCTACGACTGCCATCTCCACGCTTCTTCTCCGCTACCCACATCGCAATCTCAAGCCATGGGCGGCCGAGCACATTGACCAACTTAAATGCTCTCATTCCAGTTTCTTTGTGTCTTACAAAAATCAAACCATGATGAATGGCATTGCCATTCGGGAGCGCATGGGTGGAGTGAGAATGGGTGACGCGAAGGCGAAAATATTGTTAGGGCCACTAACGATAAATCAGGTCGCTGAAGATGAAAATTGCGCTTATCTGACGATGACTGCGACGACGGATCAGCGCGTGCAGACCCGCGTTTTTTGTATGGTTCCGTCTCTGACCAAGAATCTTCATGCCTTGCAGGCAAGGGAGTCCCTGTATCTGACAACTGGACGGCTCGACACAAAGGAAGAAGCCTTGAGAGCTGCAAAAGATATCCGTGGGAAGCTCGACGAAGATAAAGAATGGGCCGCAATTGGCATTGAAGTATGGGCGATGAATAACACGTCTTACAACAAACGCTTTTTTTACGTCGCCATTTGCGACTCCATGAATCTCATCAAAAAACGTCAGTCCCAAGCACTTTCAGATGCGCTCGGTATTCCGCTTGTTCCAATGGAAAGCGAGTCATTTTCAGTCCTCATTCATCGGCTTCCTGGTGTCACGCCGTAGTTTTTCAAAACGCAGATGGATGGCATCGTTCAAGGGTTCACTGAATGACGATGCCTTTTTGCCGGCTCTGTTACTGCGACCAGAGCCGGCGAATTCTTAATCGTCAGAGCCCCATCACATCGATGAGCTCCGCCATTTTCGGGTTGGTGCTGATGCGCGGTTTCATGCTGTGGGTGGTCTTCAGTCCACGGACCTCGATCTTTTTTGTTAGGTGATAGGGTGACTTGAGATCTTTGCGGGTGCCTTTGAGCATGTCGTCAAAAAAGACCGCGCCTTTGTAGCCTTTGCCTTGCTTCGCGTCATCGATGATCAGCCCATCGATCTTGATCGTTTGGGGCATGTAACACGGGTAGCCGAAGTCGTGTTGGCCATCATTGTTGACGCCGAAGAGGGAAGGGCTGCTCTCGTTGCGGTTGCCAGGGATCCAGCGGCTGTTCTTGATCTCCACCGAACCCTTCCAAGTGGAACCGTAATCTTGCCGGAAATTGACCAAGTTTCTTCCCATCAGCGTCGAGTTCTCGACGATCAATCGTCCGCGGCCAGTGGCGTTGAGCCCGGCGTGACCGAGAGTGGTGTTGCGGATGATGTAGTCGCCGGAAACCCCTTGGTGCACATCGACTCGTGACAGCACGCAGTCTTCGACCCGAAAGTCTTTCATGAAATTGCTGGCGACCACTCCCCAGCGGCTGCGGTCCATGATGTCGGTGCCGGTGGTGCAATGGATCATCCGCATGTCGATGACATAGGTGGCTTGATAGCCATAAGTTCCCATGGGCACGGGTTTACCTGCGCTGCCGATTTTGACGTAGGTCTTATGGCCGTCGACTTTGCAGTTGCGCAGCATCACGTGGGCGCAGCGGCTGGCGGCCAGAAAACCATTATAGGGGCCGCCAAATTTACCCTCGCCGGTGACGTGTTGGGTAAGGCCTTCGACCACGACTCTGCTGCGCTGGATCTTGATATTGCGTGCCCAGTAGCCGTGATTTTCGGTAGCGTTGGCCTGATTGGCGATCTGAGTGAAGTCGCCACCGCGGAGGTTGAGCACATCTTCGTCGATCGGCTCAGCGATGACGCGAGTGACTCGGTCGTAATCCCAGTCGATGTCGTGCTCAATCGTGCCATCCTGCCGGAGGATGAAGACCTCAGATTGTTTGGTGCCATCGTTTTGATTCCTGCCGCGCCGAATGAAGAGTCGCTTGTTTTTGTTTTCAACAAAGACCAAGCAGTCTGTTTTGGGTCGTAAATACAATTGCTTCTGGCCGGCTTTGAGTCGGTCGATCTTCAATGTCACGGGTTGGAGCCTGGAGCGCACCTCAAACAACGAGCGTCCTTGGTTTTCGACGCCCTTGCTGTCGTCGATGATGAACTTCGACGTGCTCCAGTCGGTATCGGTTTGAATGATAGCTGTGAGTGCTTGGCGTCCTAAGTGGTAGGTCGCTTTGGGGTTGGACCGGACCGGAAGTCTTTGTTCGTTGGCATGGGCGTGAGCCTTGCAAATCGCAGGGAGGTCGTCGGTTTTGCCATCACCCACCGCGCCAAAGGCTTCATAAGTGACCGCGGTTGTTGTTTGAGCGGCGATTGCGAGGTCCAGCGTGGCGAAAGTGACAACCGCCACCAATAGACCCGGTTGACGCAGGAGCATGATGGCACGGTTCGAGAGCGGTTGAAGTGGGTGCAGAGTCAAAACATCATCACTTACGGGGATGATGAACACAATTTATCGGGCGGTTCTGATTGATGAACGACAAACTTCGTCATCGAAGTGGTGGCGGGCGTGCTTTGAACCTATCGAGTCATTCGTTAATTTTCCTCATCCTTCTGAGTATTCCAGCTTGCAAAAGTCTTGATCCCAATCCATTCCCCCCCTAAGTCCACCCCCATGGCTCTCGAAACCACCCTGATTTTGTTCAAACCGGATGCGATTCAAAAGAATCTTACCGGCACAGTATTGGCCCGCTTCCAAGACGCTGGCTTCACCATTCGCGGTATCAAGATGATGAAACTCAGCGATGAGATTCTCGCTGAGCATTACTCTCACATCGCCGACATGCCGTTCTTTCCAGCTGTTCGTGAGTTCATGCAAGAAACTCCCGTGATTGCTCTCGCTCTCCAAGGCGAAAACGTGATCGCCAAGGTGCGTGATCTTCTCGGCCCAACCGACTCGATGGTGGCTGAGCCAGGAACCATCCGCGGTGATTTTGGTGTCAAAGACGCCAACTCCAAAATGCGCAATGTCTGCCACGCCTCCGACTCAGTCGAGTCCGCTGAAGCTGAAATCAAGCGCTTCTTCAACGACGGCGAAGTGTATTAACGCAGCGGAGCTGCGAGTCATTTCAAAGGTAGGGCGGATCGGCTCGATCCGCCGACTTTGCTTATTTGCCGGGCTCCCACCAAAATGGCCAGTCCTCCACCTTCGTGACCAATCCTGCACGCAGTGGGTTGTTTAAGATATATTTTCGCTTCTCCACAGCTGATTCCCACGATCGCAACCGGTGATCGAAGAAACCGTCTTGCCACTGAATACTATGTTGTTTGGCCAACCATGATTTGAAATGGCGTATGGTCTTCTCCATAGGTTGTTTCGATGGGAAGCTGGCCAGTAGGTGCAGGTGATCTGGCATAGCAAGGATGAGGCGTATTTTCCACTGACCCAGCTTTTGGCGGTGTTCGGATGATTCTTGGATGGCCGCCCAGACGGTTGCTTGTGTGAGTTGATGGTATCCACGCGGCTGGCAGCAAATGGTGATGAAGTAGACTTCATCTTCTTGCCCAATAACTAACGAGGGAGGCGGTGTATGAGGAAGATGTTTCCGGCCAATCTGCATTGGTAAAGATGATAGGTGTTAGAATGGATGGCGTCGACCTCATAGTAATCCCCCATTCGGGGGAGTCACGGCGCTGCGGGCCGCAGCGCCCTACCATTTTTTATAAAGGTAGGGCGGATCGGCTCGATCCGCCGAAGAAAAAAAGGCCGCAGGGTGAACCCACGGCCTTTTAGAATTTGATGCGGTCAATGCTTCTCGCCACGAATGACAAGTGACGAATGACCAGTGACGACCCTTACAGTCCCTTGAGGCACGCTTTCACGGCATCGAAGTCTGGGAGGTCGCCTGGGCTGTCATTGACTTCGGCGTATTGAACGACGCCGGCTTTATCGATGACAAATGCTGAGCGCTTGGCCACACCACCCATGATGAGGTTTTTCTCAGGGAGAAATTGGTCGTATGCGATACCGTAGTCTTTCGCTGCGGTGTGTTCGTAGTCGCTGAGGAGTTGAAGGGTGATGCCTTCTTTCTCGGCCCATGCGGCTTGAGCGAATGGGTTGTCGCCGGAGATGCCGAGCACTTTGGCGTCGAGAGCCTCATATTCGCCGAGACCTTTGGAAA
>Ga0136558_1000677_pt1 | contig 18373 bp, 14 predicted proteins | sample AntRauTorckE6833_FD_101391 | JGI IMG/M metagenome (GOLD analysis project Ga0136558, IMG submission 101391) | Saline lake microbial communities from Rauer Islands, Antarctica - Metagenome Torckler E6 #833 | ecosystem: Environmental > Aquatic > Non-marine Saline and Alkaline > Saline | place...
CGCTTGGAACACCCCAGGCCGAGAGGGCATCTTCGGCATCTCCGCCGATGCCGATCCCAACAATCGGGAAACTCTCATTAAAAAAATCAAAACCGAGATTTCTACCTTAGATACCATTCCATTGGATTCATTATTGGAAAAAGCCAAACGTCAAATTGCGTCCAGCCAGTTCCGCAGCCTGACCACCGCATCAGGTCGTGCTTCAGACCTCGCGTCAAATTGGCATGAAGCGCGCGACCTCAACTTCACCCGCCACCATGTGGCATTGATTGATGCGGTAACCGCAGATGACGTCCGACGTGCTGCCTCGCATCTCACCGACCAGCGACTAACTCTAACCCTGCTCGACCCCATTGAAGCTCCTGCGCCACCCCGTGCCGCAAAACTTCAAAAAGACCGTGAAACCATGGAGGTGATTACCCTGCCAAATGGCATGGAAGTCGCGTTGATTCCTGACCGGCGTGTGCCACTCATTCATATGCAGGCGGCAGCACGCGCAGGATTGGCCTCAGAAACCCCTGCAATCAATGGCATCAACCAATTGCTTGGCTCGACTCTACCCAAAGGAACTGCCACCCGCAGCGCCCAAGAACTAGCGCTAGCACTCGAGTCGCTCGGTGCATCCATCTCTGCCGGCACAGGCAACAATGCGCTTTTGGTGCAGGCCGGCGGCTTGGCTCCCGACTTTGCTGATATCGCGTCGGTGTTCTGTGAAGTGATGACGGCGCCAAGCTTACCCGATGAAGTAATCCACCGCGAAAAAACCAGCCAGCAAGCCACCCTTGAGGAAGCGATGCAGGATCCATTGCACACTGGCTTCCGCGCCCTACGAGAACTGGCATTTGGCGCTCAAGGGTATGGGCTTGATTCGCTCGGATCCATAGAGAGCTTGAGCCGCCTCAATCGCAAGGCCTTGGCCGACCACCATGCCCGACATTTCAACACCAGCAACCTAGCACTCGCCATCGCTGGCGATTTTGATGCAGCTCAAGTCAAAGACACGCTGTCGGAACTTCTTTCTGCACTCCCGTCAGGCGATGCTTGGCAACCATCTGCCAACCCAGCAAATGTTGGTAAAGAAATCACCTGCCACCTGCCGAAAAAACAAGCGGTTCTCGCTCTGGGATTCCCAGGCACCTCAGCGACCAACGACGATCGTTACACCCTCGCGTTTATCCAAGCCTACGCCTCCGATATGGCAGGCCCATTGTTCACACGCATTCGAGAAGACCTCGGTCTTGCCTATCAAGTCGGAGCCACCCAATTCGTCGGCTACGACACCGGGCTCTTCAGTTTTTATCTCGCCACCGCCCCAGAACAAGTAGAACTCGCTCGCACTGAGTTACTCAATGAAATCGACAAAATCGCCACCAAAGGCATCCCAAAAGACGCTTTCGCACGTGTTCGCGAGACAGTGCTAAGCGGGCTCGCCATCCAACAACAATCGATCTCAAGCGCTGCTCGCCACGCCACAATCAACCAGCTTTTTGGCCTACCCGCTGATGAACACCTACGCTTGGCCGCGACTTATGAGGCACTCAATATCGACGCCGTCAACGAAACGGCCCAGCGCATTTTATCTGCTCCCCCCTCCATCGCTACTGTGATTCCCGAAGATTCGCCATCGACCAACGGCTAAAGCTAAGCAATGCTACATCATGAGCCATCGCTCAACATGGATCCGAATCGCCGCAGCAACCCTGACCGCTCTATTAGTGGCTGGCTTGTTCCCGCCATTCAAATTGCAAGCCGCGGTGTGGCTCGCATTAATCCCTCTTCTCATCGCCCTCTGGACCCTGAAAAGCCCACGGCGCGGACGCAAAGGGTTTCTCCTCGGCTGGCTTGCTGGGACCATTAGCTGCGCCATCCAATTCTACTGGTTTGGCGTGGTTTCCCCCATCGCCGCCGCCATCATGCCCATCTACCTCGGACTTTTCTGGGGAGCCTTTGGTGCTTTTGCCGCCACGCTCGGCAATCCATGGATCAACCGCACCCCTCGTGGCTCACTCGGCGATGTCACCCGCAGCCTCCGCTATGCATTTTGTCTCGCCGTCGTCTGGGCAGGCTTGGAGTGGCTACGCAGTTGGCTCTTCACTGGCTTTGGTTGGAATGGCCTCGGCGTTGCTTTTCACAACACGACCGTAATCGCCCAAGCCGCCGACCTATTAGGCCTCACTGGCCTCTCGATCTTTCCCCTTTTTCTTCAAGCCACACTCCTCCAAACCGCGCGGCGGATGGTGGAAAGCGCGCAAACAGGAAAACGCCGCACTCGCATGGATTTCGGCGTGGCCGTCCTGATGGTCGGGTTTCTCGTCTGCTATGGCCTCATCAGGATCTCTCTCGAAGGCAGCCTTGAATCGATCCGACTCAAAACCGTCTTGGTGCAAATCAATATTCCGCAAGACAACGCTCAAGTCCTTTGGGACCCCCTCGAAGTCCACCTCGGCTACGAAGAAGAAACAGCCAAAGCGTTGAATGCTCTGACCGAACAAGACACCGACCGATTGCAAAAAGCCATCGAATCTTCAGACCAAGGCGACATCTCACTGAGTTGGCCTGACTGGGTGATGTGGCCGGAAGCCGCCCTCAGCGGTAGCATCCTAACAGCCAGTGATGGCACATGGGGAAGTTGGGAAGAAAACCTCCATACCATCGCTCGCGTGCGCAAGGCGGGGCCATTTCAATTGATCTACGGAGTCACTGAATTTGAAGCCGTCAAACACGAGACCGAAGAAGAAGAAGGAATGCATCAACTGGTGCTCAAAGAGAATGGCCGAGCGTGGAATGCATTGGCTGTGATGACGCCTCAAGAAGAACTACAAACTTACCGCAAACGCCACTTGGTCCTCTTTGGTGAAACCATTCCTCTTGTCGATAGCATCCCGCTTCTTAAATACATCTACGAACAACAATCCGGCATGGAATATGGCGGATCATTTTCCCGTGGAGTCTCCTACGAGCCGATACCTATCCCCACCGCAGACGGCACATTAATCGATGCCATCCCGACCATTTGTTTTGAAGACAGCGTCCCGCGCCTCACTCGCAAATTCATACGCCCCAGCCCACAGGTCATCATTAATGTGACCAACGACGGCTGGTTCAAAGAATCTGCAGCTGCCTCCCAGCACTTTGCCAACGCCCGCTTTCGCTCCATAGAATTTCGCCGGCCGATGCTACGCGCTGCCAACAACGGCGTCAGCGCTGCTGTCGACACCACCGGCTCCACCGCTCATCCCGACACCGGTGCAGCGCAGGTTATTGTCGATGAAAATGGCAGCCACTTCACACGCGGGTCAATACTTGCAGAGCTCGATGTTCCACTCAAACCCTCATTCTCGCTCTATGCCATCATAGGCGATTGGGGAATCATCCTGTTGGCCTTTTCAGGAATTGGCACAGCATGGATTCTACGCGAAAAACCTGATACAGAAAGCAACCCACTAGCCTCATGAATGGTTTAATCAAATGGATACTAACAGGCGCCATCATCATTGCGCCGGCACAAGACATCAGCGCCCAATATCGAGATTTTACCAACACCAAAGGTCAATCCATCTCTGCATTGCCATGGAAGAAAACGGATGACGGAATCATCGTTAAAACAAACACCGGCAAAACCCACACACTCAAATTCGCCATTCTCTCTCAGGATGACATCGAGTTTCTGAAAACTTGGAAACAGCCTGAGCTCAGCCACCAGGTGAAAGAGCATGGCCGACCAGCGCCCAACGCGCAAACTCAAGCGGATCAATGCATGGTTGAGATCTTCCATCACACCATGGAGACCAACGACGAAGGAAAAGAAGTCGAGCAACAGCACCGGATCGCCGCCTTTGGTGCAAAAGCAGAAAGAGAAATCGAGCAGGCAGTCAATATGTTTGCCGGCATCTTACGACACAAAGAAAAGTTCATTGAGAAGAACTCCGTCATGGGCAAAAAATACGACTTGCAGCTTAGCAGCTTTAATAAAAAATTCCCCGAGGGCATGAGTTGGTCAATCTCGGTTAATGATGAAACACTCACCCTTTATGGCCGCGATCGCGGGAGCAATGAAGTTTCGGTTCATGAGAGCCAAGCCCCCTACCTTCTCGACTACCTCACTGACATCGATGCCGACCGAATGATCAAATCCTACATTCGAATCAAAAACCGCAACTGATTTCACACCCTAAATCAACAACATGCAGTCTCCGTAGCTGTAGAATCGATAGCGTTCTTCTACCGCTTGGCGGTAAGCCTCCATCACCAGTTCTTTTCCAGCAAACGCGCTGACGAGCATGATGAGCGTGCTCTCTGGTAAGTGAAAATTCGTGAGTAAGCCGCCAACCACATTGAAATCGCGTGGTGGGTAAATGAAGATATCCGTCGAGCCCGCATGTTGTTGTTCATTGAGTCGCGCACCCTGTGATGAATCATTGCCGATCGACTCCAATACGCGCGTCACCGTCGTCCCCACTGCAACAACACGGCCAGCTTGATTCACCTTCCTCGCGGTTGCTTCACTGACTGCATAGTTTTCTGAATGCATCACATGGTCTTCGACAACCTCCGCGCTCACTGGACGAAATGTCCCCACTCCCACATGCAAGGTGAGAAAGTCATGCGGTAATGAGCTCATCATCTCAGGCGTGAAATGCAGCCCAGCAGTTGGCGCCGCGATCGCGCCTTCTTCTTTAGCATACACCGTCTGGTAGCGTTCGCGATCCTCCGGTTCATCATCCCGCCCCATGTAATGCGGCAAGGCCAAGTGCCCGTGCTCATCCAAATCTACATGCGACTGCCATCGCACCAAACGATCTCCATTATCAAAAATTTCGACCACCTCACCCGTGATGCCGGCCACCTCCACAGTTCGCCCAACTTTCATTTTCTTCCCCGGCCGCACCAAACACCGCCACTCGACTGGCGACAGCCGATCAAGACAAAGCAATTCGACTTTTCCGTCGTCCGAAAAAACACGGGCTGGAATCACCTTGGTGTCGTTGAACATCCACAAGTCATCAGGCCGCAGATACTCAGGCAAGTCACGGAACATTCGGTGCTCAATCGTTCCCTTGAGCCGATCCACTACCAGCATCCGTGATGCAGAACGATCCGTCAGCGGACGATCAGCAATCAACTCATCCGGCAGGTCGTAATGGAAATCTTTCGTGCGCAAAGGCATGCATGCTTCTTAACGGCCCAATCCAAGAATCGCAAGAACCGCGTCCGGCTTGCATCTGTGGCTATCACACCCAAGAATCAATCATGCTCAAACAAGAACGCGCCGATCATCTGCTTCGCCGACTCGAGGAGCTCTACCCGAAGACGCCCATCCCTCTCGACCACAAAGATGCCTACACGCTTCTCGTCGCCGTGCTGCTCTCCGCCCAATGCACCGATGTCCGCGTCAACCAAGTGACGCCCGCCTTGTTTGAGCTCGCCGACAACCCGCAGGACATGATGAAAGTGCCAGTGGAAGCGATCAAAGCAGCCATTCGCCCATGTGGGCTTTCACCCCGCAAATCCGCCGCCATCTCGGGCCTGTCCAAAATCCTTGTCGAACAACACAAAGGCGAGGTGCCTGCCGATTTTGAATCTTTGGAGGCACTACCTGGGGTCGGCCACAAAACAGCCTCCGTGGTCATGGCACAAGCATTCGAAGTCCCGGCCTTTCCCGTCGACACCCACATCCACCGTCTCGCCAAACGATGGAAGCTAAGCAAAGGGAAAAATGTCGAGCAAACCGAGCGCGACCTCAAGAAGGTCTTTCCCCGCGAATCATGGAACAAACTGCATTTGCAAATCATCTTCTACGGCCGCGAACATTGCACCGCTCGGGGCTGCGACGGGAGATCCTGCCTGCTCTGCAATGAGTTATTCGGGTAGCTCATCGCATTTTACCGTTTCCGCGAACCGGCAAAGACGGTAGTTAATGGATGTGGCTTCCGACCAACATGACCTATTGATCGCAGCGCCCGAACGATGGGATGAAGCGTGTTTCGCAATCCCTGCGATTCGTGCGTTGATCGCGCCGGGCTTGGATGTCGGCGTGATCTGCAAGAAAAGCCAATTACCACTATGGGAAACCGTGGATGATCTGGAAATCGTTTGCGCCGACTATTCACCCAAAACCATCGTAAAAGCGATCGATTCAAATTGGGCAGCAGCTTTGTTGTTTGAAACCGGACCATTGGCCAAAGCGACAAAATCCGCGAAGATTCCACGCCGCATTGGCATGCATGAAAAAAAGTTGGCCAAGCTTCTAACTCACCCACTGAAGATTACTCCGGGCCCGCTCGATCACCGCGTCCGCCACTACCTCTCAATCGCTGAAACGATGGGCGTGGATGTTCTCGACCCAGCATTTTTTGCCCCATCATCCAATCAAACCCAGGCGCAACCAAATTCCATATTGCTCTGCCCAGATTCAGATTTTGGCTCACATCACGAATGGTCCCTCGACCGCTGGGAGTCACTTGCAAAAAAACTCATCGCGGATGATAAAGAAATTCATATCGCTTCGATCTCTGAACAACGAGAACTTGGATCATCACTCGCAAAATTGTTAGGGAAACCAAATACTGCTATCACTATCGATTCACTCGCCGATTTTCTAGATGAATTTGCAAAGCACTCACTAGTCATCGCATGCGACGGATCGCTGCCCCATCTTGCGGCACATGCTGGCGCAACCTGCGTCACTTTGTTTGGGCCCAATGATCCACGATGGAAGCGACCTCTCGGCACACGCCACGGGATCGCTCGTCACCATGTAGAATGCGCTCCATGCCTACTCGAAAAATGCCCGATCGACTTGCGCTGCCAACATGAAATGAACGTCGAAACCGTGCTCAAAGTGATTGCTGAATGCGCGGAGCATTCAACGTGAATCACTTCTTACGCTTGCGCGTTTTCTTTGCCGCGAAGTCCACCGACTTCACATCAAACCCTTCAGGGTCATACCCTGGATGCATCCAAGCAATCTCACCGTGCAAGGCCTGCATGTATTGAAAAGTGCCTCCTGAATCTTCCTCGGGGCAATTGCGATCACCACCGATCATTTCTGGCCCACCGTCACCTTGCGTCCATGTTTCAAAGACCAACTCGTGAATCCATTCATCGGCGAAGTCGTAACGGTAGAGCATGCGCACTGGCAGACGGCGCTTACCCAAAAATGCTCCAACCGTGACTTTGAGTTCATCTTGAAATTCTCCTGGTGTTTGATCCTGCAAACCAACTGGCCCAATCACATCGACAAGGCGCTTGCCTTTGCCATGACGGAACTCATGCGGGTGCTTGTTGTCCCAACCCATTGCCGCCTGAATGGCATCGTTGAGTTCAAGAAAACTCGCATCCTGCGAAATAGAAAACTTCCGCCAAATCTGCGGCTGAATCCCATAAAGAAACACCTTCACCTCCACGCGGTTTTGATCCTTAGACTTGGCCATGCCGCACCTTGTGAATGGCCGTCGATTAAAAATCAACAGGAATTCAACCAAAGAACACATTCCCAAAATCAAGCCATCACGGGGATTCCTGATAATCATTGATGCGGCTTAATCTACAAAGGCCAACCACCTTGGTTTTCTAATGACTCGCCAAATCCACCGGCGCGCGGCAAAGTGCCAGTCACTTGCCAATGAAAGTCATCCAGATCCTACCGGAATTGAATGCTGGCGGCGTCGAGCGGGGCACGCTCGAAATCGCCGATGCACTTGTCGCGAATGGCGATGAATCACTCGTGATTTCCAATGGTGGCCGACTCGTCCCTGCGCTCGAAGCTGCCGGATCAACCCACATCACCATGCCGGTGCACCGCAAGAGCTTGGCAACATTGGCTCAAGTCCGGCCACTGCGGAAACTGCTGGAGAAAGAAAAGCCCGACATCATCCACATTCGGTCACGCGTCCCCGGGTGGGTCACATGGCTTGCATGGTGCAAAATGAATCCAGCGACACGGCCACGCTTGGTCAGCACCGTGCATGGTTTCTATTCGACCAATTTCTACTCGACCATCATGACGCGTGGTGAACGCGTCATCGCTGTCTCAAACAGCATCCGTGACTACATTCTCAAGCACTACCCAAAAACGGACGCCTCCATCATCCGCATGATCTACCGCGGCATTTCACTAGATCAACTTCAGCGCGACTATCAACCGCCCGCCGGATGGTTGAAACAATGGCACGCGGATCATCCCAATTTAGCGGGGAAAATCACCCTGCTATTGCCTGGCCGCATCACACGCCTCAAAGGGCACAAAGATTTATTCCGGCTCATCGCAGCCTTGAAGCAAGATGGCCTACAAGTGCATGGGTTGATCGCGGGTGACACCCACCCAAAGAAGCGAGAATACCTCGACGAGTTGAAACAACTCATCACCTCGCTTGGCATCGACCGTGAAATCACCTTCCTCGGGCATCGCAGTGACATCCGGGAAGTGATGGCTGCCTCAAACATCGTCTGCGCCCTCTCACAACAACCTGAATCGTTTGGCCGCACCGTGCTTGAAGCCATGGCTCTCGGCAAACCTGTCATCGGCTACGATTGCGGCGGTGTTGGAGAACTTCTCAAAGAGTTGTTTCCTGATGGGCGCGTCCCACTCGGTGACGCCGAATCCCTACTGGCAACGACCCGCTCCGTGATCGAGAACCAAATGACTCCAAGCGATATCGGTGACCGCTTCAGCCTACAAGCCATGTGCCAAGAGACTCTCGATGTCTACCGCGAGTTGGCTCATTGATTTTTTCCTACCCATCACGCCATGTCTGGTGTGAGCTTGCTACGCACTTCATGAAACAAATCGCTATCGTTGGACTCGGATATGTCGGCCTCCCACTCGCCCTGCAGTTTGCACGCTCAGGAGCCAAGGTGCTTGGATTGGATATCGACGCCAAAAAGACGGATGCCATCCTCGGCGGACGCAGCTACATCAAACATGTCAGCTCAGAAAGCATCGCCCAGGCCGTTGCCGACGACACCCTAGATGCCAGCACCGATTTTGCCCGAGTCGCTGATATGGATGCTGTCATCCTTTGCCTGCCCACACCACTGAATCACTATCGAGAGCCCGATCTGAGCTACGTGCTTGAAACTGGCAAAGCGATCGCCCCTTACCTCAAAAAAGGCACCCTCGTGCTTTTGGAATCCACAACCTACCCAGGAACAACAGATGGCGAGCTGAGAGAAGTGCTCGAAGATGGTTCCGGCATGAAAGCAGGGACCGATTTTCATCTCGCCTTCTCACCCGAACGCGAAGATCCAGGCAACCCTGACAGCAAGGTGGCATCCATCCCCAAAGTCGTTGGCGGATTCACTCCAGAATGTCTCGCAAAAGCGGTGGAAATCTACGGCATTGCGATTGAAAAGTTGGTCCCTGTTGAATCATGCCGAGTCGCTGAAGCCACCAAGCTACTCGAGAACATCTTTCGTTCGGTGAACATCGCTTTGGTCAACGAGTTGAAAATTGTTTACGGCGCGATGGGCATTGATATTTGGGAAGTCATTGAAGCGGCTAAAACTAAGCCCTTTGGCTTTATGCCATTCTACCCCGGCCCTGGCCTCGGTGGTCACTGCATCCCGATTGATCCGTTTTACCTCACATGGAAAGCCCGCGAGTTTGGCCAACACACACGCTTTATCGAGCTTGCCGGCGAAATCAACACCGCCATGCCAGACCATGTGGTGAAAGTTGCTTTTGAAGCCCTCAATGATGATGGCAAATCAATCAAGGGCGCAAAAATCTTAATCCTTGGCTTGGCCTACAAAGCGAATGTCGACGACGACCGCGAGTCGCCGACCTACAAGTTGATTGAAAAGTTTGAATCCTACGGCGGAGTGGTTTCATACCATGACCCGTTTGTTCCTGTGATCCCAATGACCCGCGAGCACTCGGACTATGCCGGAAGAAAGTCGGCACCTGAGATTACTGATGACTACGACATGATCGTGCTCTCAACCGGACATGACGTCTACAAAGAGCATGACTTTTCTAACTACAACTCCCCAGTAGTCGACACCCGGAATGCTATTTCGCCAAATTTGCGCCCGAGCAAATACTTCAAGGCCTAGTAATTAAGCCGAAAGGCCAGCCCGCATCAGACCTGCTTGAACTCGTAGGCATCAGCCGGCGTGGTGACAAAAATCTTCTGCCATTGTTCATCCGTGACACCACGCGCTTTGATGGCATCTGAAAACTCCTTGAGTAGAAATGTGAGCCCTGGCTCACCACCGTAATGCTTCCAATACGTAGGCCTCGCCGCATCCATTCCAAGCATGAGTTGATCTGGGAACTCGGCGATCAACTTCACCAATAGGTCCAGTGTCGGATTCTCCTCTGACTTCCAACGAAAACCGCTGTCGTATTCGAGACGAACTCCCGTTTGCAGCACATCACGGTGATAGGAAAGATCAGGAGTTCGATCCGTATGAGACAACACCACCTTGGACAAATCGACACCATGACTGGCCAACAAAGCTGCCTGCTCCAAGGCGCCCTTGCCTTGCTCACAATGGGTCAATATCGGAGCTCCGGTCTGCTTGTGCGTCTGCGCTGCCGCCTCAAACACCCGCTGCTCACGGGGGCCAATCGATTCTCCTTCCGTCGAAATTTTGATCAAGCCTGCCCGATGCGACGTTCGCTCCACCACCGGCCCTGAATAATCAAAGCGATCAATTCCATCTTCAATGTCAGCAATGAATAAGCTCGTTAATTGATCCACCGAGTAATCATTGCTCCAGTGACCATCGTCGTAATACTTAGCGAGGTGGACGCCGGTTGGACAAAGAATGTGAATGCCGGATCCCTCTGACATGGCGGCCAATTTCACAACATTGCGTCCAGCATCGCATGGCATGGAATCAACCATGGCCCGACCGCCCAATGCATGAACTTCTTTGAGTTCAGCAATGCCAATTGCAACCGACTCAAGACGAAAATCCGGGAAACGCAGCGTCGCCACACTTGGATCGATGATGAGGTGCTCATGTGCGTAGCAAACACCAAAATCCGCAGCATCGATGTCGCCTAATACCGTCCGAATCATGATTCTTCTCTCCGATTGTTTCCCCATCCACCTGCGGTGATATCCGCCGCTTGCTTTGGCATTTCCAAGACCGCTCCTTGATCGCGCAGACGTTGCTGCAGTTGGCCCATCGGCAGTTCAGGCATTGCTTTCCCTTGCTCCACAGCCATCGCCGCAGCAGCACCCACCGCATGGCCCATCGCCATGGTTTGAGCCATCGATCGGCACGACGCATGCGCGTCATGCGTGGCACTAAAACAACGCCCAGCAACGAGCACATTCTCCGACCGCTCAGGAATCAAGGTGCGGAATGGAACTTCATACACACCGCAATCCGGCACATAGGCCCAATGCGTTTCTTCCTCACCACCGTCGGACTGACGATGATCTTCAATCGGCGCGCCGCAAATCAACACCTTGTCGTCAAAAGTCGCACTTCCAAGACAATCTTCCCGAGTCAGACGATAAAGGCCAAATACTCGACGGCTCTCACGGACACCAATACTGGATGATAAGCCGATGATGTTAGAATCTTCAAATCCCGGCACACAATCACGGAGGAATTGTTCGTAAATAAATGACTGCCGCCGACCTTCTCGCTCCGCCTTGCTTAACTCAATCGCATCCAAACCGGAATACCCGGCCACTCGCACAGCAACGGTGGATATACATCCTTTCGCATTCATCGGATGAATACTGCCAGTTTTGCGTGGGAGCTCGTGGGTTTTATTCTCCACAGCCTTCTCCATCTTCTCCATCAACATCTTCTTACCGCCTGATTTCTGATAGACATCGAGGTCCACATTGGACATCCGGAATGTCGTGGTCATCGTCTGCACGGGTTCGGATTCACCCGCTGTCTCGAATGGCAAATCTGCCAGCTTACAAAAATCCGCATCTCCTGATGCATCGATAAATACTTTTGCTTTGATCCGATAAAAACCCTGCTTGCCCCAAAGGATCACGCTGCTTGGCCGACCCGACTCAGTTTCCACGTCGACCAACTGTGTGTGCAATAAAACATCCACACCGGCTTGTTCGAGCAGTTGATCCCAAACAAGTTTCAAACGCTCAGGATTGTAGTTCACGCCTGTGCCACCACCATAGGTGTTAGGTCTCAGAAAAACTGCGCCCGCCTTATCCAACGAGTCGACCACACGGTTCCCCATGCCACCCGCCACTTTTCGCGGTGTGTCACCTGGAGTAAAAAACCCATAAAAGGTGTCCAGCGCTTGTGTCGAGATGCCACCCAAAAACCCAGCGCGCTCGACGAGCATGACTTTATCTGCACCTGACTCACGAGCGGCTAACGCCGCGCATGACCCTGCGCTGCCAGCACCAACGACCAAAACATCCACTTCCGCAAAGGTCTCAATTTTTGAATGATGAATGGCGGGATGCATAATAGATCATAGCTCAATGGAGCTACAGATTGGGTTGCTTCACGCTTTCTCTAAGTGCGAAGTGATTTTCTCAACAGCCTTCTCAGGTGTTAGGCCATGAAGTTCACGCAGAACATCAGGCTTGCCGTGCTCTACAAATTTATCTGGCCAAGCGATTTTTGCAACCGGTGTGTAAATGCCAGCGTCGTGAAGGTGATCCACCACCGCAGCACCAAAACCGTGCATCATCACATGGTCTTCAAAGGTGCAAATCACACGGCACTTGCGCGCGTAAGTTTCAATCATCTCACCATCCAATGGTTTGATGAATCGTGGATTGATCAACGCAACAGAATAGCCCTTCTCTTCCAATAAAACCTTTGTCCGCTCCGCCATCTCAAACATCGTGCCGAGACCGATGAGCGCAACGTCGGACCCATCATCAACAAGCTCGGCTTTACCAATCGGCAACTCCTGAGGGCGTTTTTTCACAGCGGTCCCCTTGATCGACCCACGTGGGTAACGAATCGCCGATGGGCCATCGTCATACTTGGACATGGTGAACAACATATCAACGAGCTCATCCTCATCTTTCGGTTGCATGTGGATGATGCCAGGTATGTGCCTCAAGTAACCAATATCAAACAAGCCATGGTGAGTCGGCCCGTCGTCGCCTGATAAGCCCCCGCGGTCCATGCACAAACGAACGGGCAGTCCCTGCAAGGCCATGTCATGGATCACCATGTCATAAGCACGCTGCATGAACGTTGAATAAATCGCCAAGAACGGGCGGTATCCCTTCGTTGCCATTCCACAGGCAAATAGCGCTGCGTGTTCTTCTGCAATCCCAACATCATAGTAGCGGTCGGGTAGTTCGTTTTTGAAAACATCCAGCTTCGTGCCGCCTGGCATCGCCGCGGTGATTGCCACGATCTTTGGATCATTCTTGGCAAACTCAGTCACCGATCTTCCAAACAACTCAGAACAGGTTGGTGTCGATCCAGCAGCAGTTGACCCATCAGCCAACTTATAGGCACCCAAGCCATGGAATTTCCCTGGGTTTTCGAGCGCTGGTTGATAACCGCGGCCTTTCTCAGTGATGATGTGCAAGACGCATGGCTCATTGAGCGTCTTCAAGTGTTCAAAGGTCTTCACCAATAAGGGCAAATCGTGCCCGTCGATCGGCCCGTAATAACGCAGACCAAACTTCTCAAAAAGCACATTGGGGAAAATCAAGTTTTTGGCACCCTCTTCCACTTTGTGCGCCAAGTTCCGCGCCGCTTTGCCCGCAATTCTCTCAACAAAGTCTGCCGCTTTAGCCCGAACCGATGAAAATGTGTGATGCGTTTGAAGGTCGTTGAAATACCGCGCAATGGCACCCACGTTTTTATCAATCGACCATTCATTATCGTTGAGAACCACGATGAACTTTTTGGTGGTCTCAGCGATGTTGTTGAGCGCCTCTAGGGTCGGCCCGCATGTGAATGCAGCATCGCCAGCAACCGCCACAACGTGATCGTCATCTCCCGCGAGGTCGCGCGCTGCCGCCATCCCAAGTGCTGCGGAAAGCGCTGTTCCAGCATGACCCGCGCCGTAAGCGTCATGCTCAGACTCGGAGCGCAGTAAAAAGCCGTTGAGTCCTTTGTAGGTGCGGATCGTGTGAATTTGATCGGCGCGCCCTGTCAGCATCTTGTGAACATACCCTTGGTGGGCAACGTCGAAGACAAACTTATCCTGCGGGGTTGAGAAAACCCGGTGCAAGGCAATGGTCAGCTCCACTACTCCAAGATTGGGGCCTAAGTGGCCACCAGTCCTAGAAAGTGAGGTAATCAATGTCTCCCGAACCTCCGCCGCAAGCTTGATCAAATCCTCCTCACCTAACTTTTTTACATCGTCAGGAGATTGGATCGATCCCAGCAATGGGCCGAGCTTGGGAATATCAGAAGAGTCGGATGTCATCATCAGCAGCGGATTCACCAGAAGTGTCAGCGGGGGTGGCATCACCGCTAGAGGCAGGATTTTCAAGCTCCGATTCATTCTTATTTCGGAGCGTGATCAATTCTATACGGTCCTTGGCCGACTCGAGAATGGATTCACAACGGTCGAGAAGCTTCGATCCTTTCTCGTAGTAGGTCACAAGGTCTTCCAGTGGCAGTTGTTCGTTTTCCATCGATTCAACGATGGATTCCAAGCCCTCAAGGGCTTCCTCGAAGGAAGGCGCTTGATCAGCTTTCTTTTTAGTAGCGGATTTTCGGGCAGGCATTTGATTTGGGGCGGTTACCGGATCACCTTATCGCTGTAAAAGATCATGTCCAACCCAACCATTGGTCGGCGATAAGGATAGCGGGCTGCAATTTCGTTGATCTTGGGACTTTCTTTGTAAATCGAGATATTCCGCGAGTTGGTCGCCTGCATGACTTTCCCTTCCAGCACCATGGCTGAAAAATCACGGTAAAGATCCGTGGCTCGGCTCACATTCTCCGCCCCATGCGACGATGGTGAAATCAATACCCCCACGATTGGTGTTTGCTGGTTTAAGGCTGCGGACTCGAGCTTCAAGAAGCCTTCTTTTGTCGGCGGGAGCCAAATACTGACGCGATCCGCATACCATGCCACCGCCCATGGTTGGTCAGAAAACACCACCTCATTTTCACGCACAATACCATTCAGGCCACCATCAGAATTTTCAAGCGCTGGCGCATAATAAGGAGGCCAATGCGGATAACCTCCGCGATCTCTGACCGACAGGCCAATTCTTGCCTGCCTCGGAAGTTCTAAAACCAATGGTAAGGCGCAAATACCAATGATCACGATGTGGTGCACATTCCTCATCATCGGTATTTGCATCACAAAATCCAAGCGGCTCCACAAAATGGTGATGAAAGCGATGCCATAGGCAGTCATCAAAGGAGCAAACAATAAGTGCGTCTGATTGGGGTCGAGAACGTTATCCGAGATCCCGAAAAATGAGAGCCCCAGCGCCCCGGCTGACCACATGATTAAAATCCCCCACCGGAAGTTGGCAATGGCCTTGCTTTTGAAGGGATGCAGTAGCGAAAGAAAAAACACCGGAGCCACCACGATGCCGGCCAATAGTGGAATGATACTAGTCAGCTGTAATAGCGACGTTCGCAAAATCTTACTGATCAACCCTTCCATGATCAGCGGCTTGGATCCCAAGTCGGTAATGCGCATCACCTCAACCTCGGAGCCGTTGGCAAGGCCGTTGTACAAGGTCAGGAAGGCCACCCCAAATGGTGTGCCGGTTACTTGAAAATTTCGGTAAATGACGAAACCTGCAGGGATCATCAAAATCACCATGGTGATCACACCAATAGCACCACGCGGACGGAAAGAAATCGCGGCATAAATGATGAAGCCCAGAGCAATCCAAACGGTCACCCAATGCGTGAGCGCGAGCAATGTGAAAAAGATCCCCGCCACCGCTGCAGAAACCATCGACATGCGCCCTTCAACCGAATTTTCTACTGCCCGATACACGAAATACATCCCGCATGAAAACCAGAACAGCATCATCATCTGCGGCAAGCCACTCATGGAAAACTGCCAAAACGTTTCACAAAATAACATGAGGATGGCGCACACCCCTGCGATTTTTGCATCGAAGATCCTGGTGATGAGCAAATAATTCACCCCCAATGCTAAAAGGAAAAATATCGTAGATATCGCCGCGACCACTCGGTCGAGCGGGTAAATCAATTCATCCTCACCCATCTTCCAGCGCTCAGACTCTGGGTCTCCTGCACCAATTGCTTTAAACACCAAGCTCGTGACCCATGGGCCGAGAGGTGAATGGTAGGTGTCTTTAAAATCGGTGAATGAAACCGGAAGGCCTGCCGCTTCCTCCGCTTGATTGTAAGCAACCGGCCGAATGAACTTTGTAGCGGCTCCATTTCCACGTGAAATCTCTCGCGCGATCTGCGCTTGATCCATTCCTTGAGGCGAATTCATCCCGCGGAAAAAGACAAACAAGTTGCCCATCGTAAGAATCACCAAAACGAGGAAAAACAAACTACGCCGGATCAACACTCCGACGTCGACTTTTATGGATTGATTCATGATTGGGTTTTAGTGGGGAAATTGGGTTTTAGAGGCCAAGGCTTTTCAATTTTCTCTGCAGCGTCCGGCGGCTCACGCCGAGCATTTCAGCTGCCCGAGTTCGGTTGTCCATGGCAGCCAATAATGCCGCTCGAATGGTCTTGGTTTCCAGAGTATGCAAGTTGAATTCATCGCCTCCATCAAGGGGTATTTTGGCCAACGCCTGGGATGTTTCGTCAGGAGTTGCATCCGGCGCCACAAGGAACCTCGGCAAATGACGAACATCAATCAAGTCGTCGTTGCTCATCACCACCCCATGTTCAATCACCGTGCGCAACTCCCTCACATTGCCGGGCCAATCGTAGACCGACAATAATTGGAGAGCATCGTCACTGAGCGGTTTCACCAAACGGTCATTCTCGTTCGCGAACTCCTGCAGGAATGTGTTCGCCAATAAAACAATATCCTCACGCCTCGTCCTCAATGGCGGCATGTTAATGCTGACGACATTCAGTCGAAAATATAGATCTTCCCTAAACTCCCCACGGTCGACCATCTCGCGCAGGTTTTTATTGGTCGCCGCGATCACTCGAACATCGACTTTGATCGGCGTGTTTGACCCAACCCGTTCTAAGGTGCGTTCAGAAAGAATGCGCAACAATTTGATCTGTGTCGCTGAATCAATCTCACCGATCTCGTCTAGAAATAATGTGCCACCATCGGCTTGTTCAAAGCGACCAATCCGGCGTTGCGATGCACCCGTGAACGCGCCCTTTTCATGGCCAAACAATTCGCTTTCTAACAATTGCGGTGATAGCGCTGCGCAATGAACCGTGACCATCTTCGATGCGGGGCGACCCGATAAATGATGCAACAATCCTGCCACCACTTCCTTGCCCGTTCCTGACTCACCTTCGATCAAAATGGTCGCACGCGTCGGCGCAACCTGCTGAATCATTTCAGACACGCGCTCAATCTCTGGCGACTTACCAATTAAGCGATCCAGCTTGTGCGGTTTGGTCACCTGCTCTTTAAGCTCCTTGTTCTCCGTCTCCAGCGTCTTGTTGCGCAGTGCTCGCTTCAACAACATTTCAACCTCATCAAGATTGAGCGGCTTGGTAACAAAATGCCATGCCCCACGACGCATCGCCTCAACCGCCGTGTCCACAGAACCATAAGCAGTCATCATCAATGCCACTGGTGGCTCAGCTAAAGTGAGAGCAAAGTCCAATAAATCCATCCCCGACTCACCACCTAGTCGCAGGTCGGTGAGCATCAACTGGATTGGCTCAGACTTGAGAATCTTCATTGCCTCACCCGTGGTCGATGCGGTGTAGACATCAAACTCCTCCTCCATCGCACTGCGCAGCCCATCGCGGGTAGAGCGCTCGTCGTCGACAATTAGAAGTGTGGCTTGCTGCATGAATTCAGGCGTTAGGAATTTTCAAGATCAATCACTGGCTCTGGTGCACCGAGCAATCGGACCGTTCGTTCCGTGCGCGGCAAATGGATGATCACGCGCGTGCCTTGGCCTTCTTCGCTTTCGATCGATAACTCCCCGCCATGCTCTCGGACAATGCGGCGAACAATCAATAAACCCAGCCCAGTTCCCGATGACTTGGTCGTTCGGAATGGTTCAAAAATAGCCCCCATGTGATCCGGCGAGATCCCCGTGCCGTTATCCTCAATCGAGAATACCGTCTCATAATCATTAAAGCTGCTACGAATCATGATGCGGCCATCATTGCCAGCTAAGGACTGATACGCATTGCGCAGTAAGTTGTAGAAAACCTGCTGAAACTGACCTGAATCCACATTCATGGTCGGCATACCATCAGCGAGTTTCAACTCAACGGAGATGTCACGCGACTCCAGCTCAGACTCCAATGACTTCAACGATTGTTGCAACAAGGCGTGCAAGTC
>Ga0136558_1000678_pt1 | contig 18373 bp, 26 predicted proteins | sample AntRauTorckE6833_FD_101391 | JGI IMG/M metagenome (GOLD analysis project Ga0136558, IMG submission 101391) | Saline lake microbial communities from Rauer Islands, Antarctica - Metagenome Torckler E6 #833 | ecosystem: Environmental > Aquatic > Non-marine Saline and Alkaline > Saline | place...
CCACGAAGAGTGACGCGTGCTCCAATGACTTCGCCTTCGCGGAGCTTGAAGTTTGCCACGGACTTTTTCGCGTAAGTCAATGATGGGCGTTGGCCGGTGATCTTTTGGATCTCGATAACGGCGTCATCAACAGCCACTTTGCGGTCTGGGGCTTTTCCCATGCAAGTGGTGACGACGATTTTCTCCAAGCCTGGAACCTGGTGAACGTTCTTATATCCAAGCTTCTCTTTGAGAGCTGGAACTACCTTGTCTTGGTAGTATGTTAGTAGTGCTGGTGTGCTCATGTTTTTTTGCGGGTCAGCGCGGTTTGTATTAGGCGCTTAAGCGCGGGCGGAAGCAGAAGTGCTTCAGCCCACTTTCTTTACGTTGGAAATATGGACTGATCCGTCGATGGTTTTGATACCACCTTCTTGGTCAGCTTCAGTTGGTTTGGTTGCCTTCTTGATTTGGCGGCCACCTTCGACGGTGACGCGACCACCTTCAGCATCCACATTCAGCACGGTTCCGCGCTTGCCTTTGTGGTTGCCAGTGATGATTTCGACTTCGTCGCCTTTTTTGACGTGGGTCTTGATGGTGCTCATGGGGATAGAAATTTCAGAGATTAAGATTCAGAGCACCTCAGGTGCGAGAGAAACGATTTTCATGAATGCTTTGTCACGAAGCTCACGAGCAACAGGTCCGAAGATACGTGTGCCACGTGGGTTTTTGTCTTTGTCGATGATGACGATAGCATTGGAGTCAAAGCGTAGGATAGATCCATCAACACGGCGGATTGGAGCAGCAGTGCGAACGACTACAGCTTGGACAACAGAGCCTTTTTTGACCGCTGCTGTCGGGATGGAATCACGAATGTGACAGGTGATCACATCACCAATGGATGCGGAGCGGCTACGTTTTCCGAGCACGCCAATCATTTTTGCGCTGCGGGCACCGGTATTATCGGCGACGGACAGCATGGTTTCCATCTGGATCATGGCAGGATTAGTTTAGTAAATTAAGAGTTGAGAATGAATGGATTCAGCAATACCAAATTAATGTGTGAGAACCTCAGCAAGGTTCCAGCACTTCAATTTTGATTTTGGCTTAGTTTCGATAATACGAACGCGGTCGCCAACCTTGGCTTCGCTGTTTTCGTCGTGAACGTAGTATTTTTTAGAACGCTTCACGATTTTATTGAATCGTGGGTGAGGAACGCGCGCAATGTGTTCAACAACGATGGTTTTGTCCATCTTGTTGGAAATGACCACGCCAACGCGGGTTTTGCGAAGATGAACTTCGGTTTTCTGTGAGGTTTCGCTCATAATGAAATTAGGTGTGCGTTAGTGTGAACTTAGGAGCCTTTCTTGGCGGTTGCGGCGGTCATGATTTGAGCTTTTTCCCGGCGCACTTGGCGAATACGGGCTGAGTTCTCAAGAGTGCCGGTAGCTTGTTGCAAACGAAGGTTGAGCGCCTCTTCTTTGAGTTCGACAAGGCGGGTCGCCAGTTCGTCGGCGGTGAGTTGGTTGATGTCGTTGGCTTTGGCCATGGTTCAGACGGAGTAAAAGATGATTAATGTGAGTTGCGTGTGACGAGGCGGGTACGAATACCAAGCTTGTAGGAAGCCAAACGCATGGCTTCACGGGCTGCGGTTTCGGTAACACCACCAACTTCGAAGAGCATGTTGCCAGGACGAACCACGGCAACCCAACCTTCGACAGCGCCTTTACCTTTACCCATCCGGGTTTCTGGTGGGCGTGATGTGATTGATTTGTGAGGGAAAACACGAATCCATACCTTACCTTTACGCTTCAATGAGCGGTTGATGGCAATACGGCAGGCTTCGATCTGACGATTGGTCATCCAACCACGATCGAGTGTTTGCAGGCCGTAGTCACCGAAGGCTACGGTCGTTCCTTTCTGGGCATTGCCAGCGCGGCTTCCGCGATGAGTTTTGCGGAACTTGGTTCGTTTGGGCATTAAAGGCATGTCTCAGTCCTCCTTAAGTTAGAATTAAATGGGGTTGCTAAATTAGCTGCGATTGTTGTTTGGGCGACGTCCGCCACCACCACGGCCACCGCGATCACCTTGTGGGCGTGGGCTGCCGTCGTCTTCTTTTTTGTTCACCCAACACTTCACGCCAATGATGCCGTAAAGGGTGTTGGCTTCTGCAAATCCATAGTCGAGTGGAACACGTAAAGTTTGAAGTGGCACTTTGCCTTCGCGGTAGTTCTCTGCGCGAGCGATGTCTGCACCACCAAGGCGGCCAGCACAACGAAGGCGAATGCCTTCTGCACCGAATTCCATGGCAGTTTGGAGGGAGCGCTTCATCGCACGGCGGAAGCTAATACGGCGTTCAAGTTGAACAGCGATATTCTCAGCCACCAATTGAGCATCAAGCTCAGGCTTGCGAATTTCAATGATGTCGATTTTGACTTGAGACTCAGAACACAACTTGTCGATCTCTTTGGTCATGATTTCGATCTCTTTGCCTTGGCGGCCGATGATCAAACCAGGACGTGAGCTGTGGAGCGTCACGCGGACACTGTTCCATGCACGTTCAATCACAACGCGAGCTAGACCTGCATTCGTTAAACGATTCTTCAGGTAGCTGCGGATCGCGAGATCTTCGTGGAGTTTATCGGTGTAGTCTTTGCCACTGGCATACCATTTGGAACGCCAGTCTTTATTGACTGCGAGACGGAATGCGATCGGATTTACTTTCTGGCCCATAATAGATGAGGTTTGGAGAGATTTATCGGGAGTTATTCAGCCGCTGTTGCGGTGGTTTCTTTTGACTTCTTGGAGACTGCTTTGCGGGCATTCTTCTTTTTCTTCTTCTCGGGCTCAGCGCCTACGAGAGTGATGAAAATGTGACTGTTGCGGCGGATGATCGGTGCGCCTGATCCTTTCGCACGTGCCTTAAAGCGGCGCATGGATGGGGCGGCTCCGATGACAGCTTCCTTGACGACAAGGTTGCTGCTATCCAGAGAGAAATTGTTTTCGGCGTCAGCAATTGCAGTCTTGAGCGTTTTACCGATCATTTGAGCTGCTTTCTTAGGCGTGAATGCCAGGATATCGAGCGCGCTCGATACTGGGAGACCTTGAATTGCGCGGGCGACATCACGCGCCTTTTTAGGCGAGAGAGGAACGTATTTTGTAGTGCTTTTGACTTCCATGGCAAGGAGGACGGTGAGTGGTTACTGCTCTAGGGCTTGTGTTTGGAGAATGGCGAGATCGCCGAGGCGTGGGGTGGTTTCTTCGGCGTTGTTGTCGAGAGACTCGATAAAGACGCCGCAAACGCCCTTGCGGACGTCTGCGAGAATGGCTGATCCGTATGGCTGTTGCCCACGGACGAGGCGAAAGGTCATACCGATTCTCGCTCCTTGGCTTTCGCCAACATTGAGAACCAACATGCCACTTTCTTGATCGAGGCTGACGACGCGGGCCTGCTGCAATGAACCGGTCCGCACATCGGGACGAGGCTTCTGCCGCAGTCCAAGGACAGCGTCAAGCTCTCTTAACGAAGTTTCGACACGAATTCTTGATTCAGCGTCTTTGGAGGTCGCATTCCCCATGTAATTGCTGATCGTTCCCATCATGCGAGCCGTTGAGGTCTCGAGCGATTGGATACGTTCATTGGCAATCTGAAGATCGGCAGCGGCTTGAATCAATCGGTCATCGCCTCCATCGAGAAGGTTTTTTCCGAGTGCTTCGAGGCGAGTGCGAACTTGTTCAAGCTTCGTGCTTGCTTCTTTCTCCGCACGATTGGCTTCCACCAAACTGCGTTGCAGTGTGGCATTTTGCTTCTGAAGAAGAGCGATCTGCTCCTGAAGCTTGGAAACGTTCTGCTCCTGACCGACACACATTCCAGCACTGACCAACAACCCGAGGGCTGCGGTAAGCGATTTGAAATGGATGGTCATGCGCATAGCGTGAGAGAAAGAGTGATAGGATTACTTCTTACCGATACCGCCGTGATTACGGAAGATACGGGTTGGTGCGAATTCGCCGAGTTTGTGACCCACCATGTTTTCGGTGACATACACAGGGACGAAGGTTTTACCGTTGTGAACTGCAAAGTTGTGGCTGACAAAATCTGGAGTGATCATCGACTTGCGACTCCAGGTTTTGATTGGCTTGCGGTCGGATCCAGCGGCTGCCATGGCATCAATCTTAGCGAGAAGCTTTTGATCAACGAATGGGCCTTTTTTGAGGGAGCGTGGCATAATGAATGTGCTTTAAGTTAAAATCAGGAAATTACTTTTTCTTATTCTCGTGGCGTGACTCGACGATGAAGACCTTGGTCCCCTTATTCTTTTTGCGTGTCTTCTGACCCTTCGCATGACCCCATGGGCTGAGAAGGTGCTGACGACCACCACCGGATTTGGATTTACCCTCACCACCACCGTTCGGGTGATCGACTGGGTTCATACACATACCGCGAACAGTCGGACGAACACCCTGCCAGCGAGTACGACCTGCTTTGCCGGAGATTTCGTTCATGTGATCACGATTGCCGACTTGGCCGATCGTGCAGTAGCAACGTTCGTTGAAGCGGCGGATCTCACCCGATGGCATTTTCACCAATGCCCATCCGCCATCACGGCTGGAGAGCACAGCAAGCTGACCAGCAGCACGGGCGACTTTGCCGCCATTGCCTGGGATCAATTCGATGTTGTGAATGGATGTGCCGAGTGGCACTGCGCCGAGTGGGAGAGCGTTACCAGTTTTGGCAGGCGCTTTCTCACCAGAGATGACGGATTGTCCTACTGTGAGTCCGATAGGGCTCAGGATGTATGACTTTTGACCATCTTCGTATTGGATCAATGCGATACGGCAGGTACGGTTTGGATCGTATTCGATACCAAGCACTTTGGCTGGCACGTCTAACTTGCGACGTTTGAAATCGACAAGACGATAATGACGCTTATGCCCACCGCCGATGTGGCGACAGGTGATACGACCGGTATTATTACGGCCACCAGAACGCTTAAGAGGTTTGAGAAGTGACTTCTCAGGTTTGCTCTTCGTGATCTCCTCGAATGACGGGAGATTCTTGTAGCGCGCGGATGGGGTGTGGGGTTTGAAATTCTTCAATGGCATGACTCGCGGAACGGTAAGTAGTTAAAGTTGTGGCAACAGAGGTTGCTTGGCTTAGATCAGGTCGAGGGATTCGCCCTCTTTAAGGCGAACGATGGCTTTCTTCCAGTGTTTGGTGCGGCCGGCGTCGGCGCGACGTTGACGGCGGAGTTTACCGCTGTAGTTCGCGGTACGGACTCCGATGACTTCTTTTCCGAAGGCTTTCTCGACAGCTTCTTTGATCTCGAGCTTGTTGGCACGACGATCGACTTCGAGGGTAACTTCGTTGTTCGTCTCTTGAAGAAGGGTAGCCTTCTCGCTGAGGCGGACTTGTTTAATGACCTGGTAAATATCTTTCATAATCTCGGTGGTAGGTCCGGGGTTAGGCGCTGCGTCGCGCAATGGTTTCGATTGCGTCACCCACAAGGATGACCGTGTTCGCAAGAAGGAGTTGCTCGATGTTGAGTTCATCTCCGGTCACGAGTTGCACCCATGCCACGTTGCGTGCAGCGAGGTAGGTGGACTCATCAAAGGAGTTGGAAACGACAAGGATCTTGCCCGGCGTGATGATTTTGTTGATCTCTGAGATGAATGACTTGGTTTTGCCGTCAGCAACAGAGAAAGAATCGACTGTCTTGATTTTCTCGCCGCGAATGAGGTCGCCGAGAACGCGGCGAAGAGCCACTTTACGAACAGTTTTAGTAACCTTCTTGTTGTAGTCGCGATCATTGCGAGGACCGAAGACGACACCACCACCAACGAAGATCGGAGCCTTGCTGGTGCTGTGACGTGCGTTACCAGTACCTTTCTGGCGATACATCTTTTTATTGTTACCTTTGACTTCGCCACGGGTCTTGGTGTGGGCGTTCGCAGTGCGGCGATTGGAGCGATAGGCGGTCACGAGATCGTGAACAGCCTGACGTCCTTTTTCAGGACCAATCAACACAAGGTTGGCTGCCTGGGCATCTTTTTCGGTAAGTAGTTTAGCGGACATGACTTTGAATCTTAAGAGTTATAGTTGCCTGAGTGATTAGGCGGTCTTCTTGGTAGCGGGACGCACGGTGACGTAGCTGCCTTTAGCGCCGGGAATTGCACCGGAGACAAGGATGACGCCGTCATCAGGACGAACGGCGACGACTTTGAGGTTTTGGATCGTGCTGCGGGTGGTTCCCATGTGCCCTGGCATCTTTTGGTTTTTCCAAACGCGGCCTGGAGTTGAACCAGCACCAATGGCGCCTGTTCGGCGGTGCATCATGGAACCGTGAGACTGCTTGAGTCCACCGAATCCGTAACGTCTCACGGCGCCTTGGAAGCCTTTACCTTTGGAGTGACCGATCACGTCGATCCACTGACCAGCGGATAGAGTTTCAAGACCTGTATGTGCTTCAGGAAGGTCGGCGCCCGTTTCGAAGCGGAACTCTTTGACGATACGCTTTGGTGCGGAGCCAGCTTTCTTAAAGCGAGCAAGATCAGGCTTGGAAACACGGTGTTCTTTTTGGTCATCGTAACCAACTTGAACAGCACTGTAGCCATTCTTTTCAGGAGTTTTGGTTTCGAGAATGGTGTTTCCAGCAACGTCGATGACGGTGACAGGAATCATTGACTGCGCTTCTTCGTCGAAGATGCGAGTCATACCGATTTTTTTGCCGAGGAGGCCGAGTGACATAATAAAAGGAAGTTAAAGTTCTAGATGATTCGTTCGAATGGGTGGCGTACGACTCAGATGCGGATGGAAATATCAACACCAGCTGGAAGATTGAGCTTCTTGAGCTCATCAACGGTGCGTGCGGTTGGATCAACAATATCGAGGAGACGCTTGTGTGTGCGGATCTCGAATTGTTCAGCAGATTTTTTGTTCACGTGAACCGAGCGGTTAACACTGAATTTCTCGATGCGAGTAGGAAGCGGGATCGGGCCTGCAACGCGAGCACCTGTGCGTTTAGCGGTCTCCACAATTTCTAATGCGGAGCGGTCGATTGCGCGATGGTCAAAGGCGCGAAGGCGGATGCGGATTTTCTGGTTTTCCATGAGTGTGGAGGGTTCGTGTAACGGTTTACGTGGTAATTCTACAGGGCGAGTGATCAGCCTAAGCGGTCGCTTGCGATCTCTTCGACAATATTGGTTGGAACTTGCTCGAAATGCGATGGAGTCATCGCATAAGAAGCTCGGCCCGATGAGAGGGTCCGAACGGCTGTTGAATAGCCGAACATTTCCTTGAGAGGGACATTGGCATGCACAATGGAGAGCTTGCCTTTCAATTCAGTGTTTTGGATTTGTCCGCGGCGGCGGCTCAAATCACCCATAACATCGCCTTGGTATTCATCGGGTGTGGACACCTCAACGGCCATGATGGGTTCTAGTAAAATGGCTTTGGCTTTACTGAAGCCATCACGCATTGCGAAAATTGCAGCCATGGTGAACGCATTCTCGTTGGAATCAACATCGTGTGATGATCCGTCGAGGACATCGACGTGAACGTCAATCACTGGGTAACCGGCAATCACGCCATTGCTCATGGATTCCTTAACGCCTTTCATGACGGCGTTGTGAAATTCTTTAGGAATGGTGCCGCCGACTACTTTGTTTTCGATGGTTAAGCCTTTGCCCTTTTCGTTGGGCTGCATGGAAAGAATGACGTGACCGTATTGGCCGCGACCGCCGGATTGTTTGATCAACTTGCCTTCACCGCCAGCGGCGAGGGTGATGGTCTCGCGATAAGCAATCTGTGGAGCGCCGGTGTTGGCTTCCACTTTGAACTCACGGCGGATGCGATCGATGATGATTTCTAGGTGAAGCTCACCCATGCCGGAAATGATCGTTTGGCCGGTATCTTCGTCGGACTTGACCATGAAGGTCGGGTCTTCCTCTGAGAGGCGCACCAATGCCATCGCAAGTTTCTCTTGGTCAGCTTTGGTTTTTGGCTCAACCGCCATTGAAATAACAGGCTCCGGGAAAGTAGGTGGTTCGAGCACCACATCATGTTTGACCGCTGCAAGCGTATCACCCGTGGTGACGTTTTTGAGACCTACCATCGCTGCGATGTCACCTGAGTAACAAACGTCGATGTCTTTGTGTTCGTTGGACTGAATTTTGATCAAACGTCCAACACGCTCGGTCTTGCGTGTGCGTGGGTTGTAGACCATGTCGCCTTTACGAACGACACCTGAATACACGCGGAAAAATACGAGCTTACCGACGAACTTGTCGGCCCAAAGTTTGAAAGCGAGAGCACAGAATTTGCCTTCGTCTGTGGTTGGAACCTCGATTTTCTCTTCTTCATTGTCGGGGTTCATGCCGACTGCTGCCGCAACATCAAGCGGGCTTGGAAGGTAATCGATCACCGCATCAAGAAGGTATTGAACACCTTTGTTTTTGAATGCGGAGCCACCCGTTACCGGGATGATTTTATTGGCGATGGTTGCACGGCGAAGGCCTTTTTTCAGATCTTCGCGAGTGACGGTTTCTTCCATCAGGAATTTCTCAGCAACTTGGTCGTCAACATCTGCAACTGCACTGACCAGTTTTTCGTAAGCATCAGCGGCGATGTCCTTCAACTCACCTTCGAGCTCTTTGATGGTGTAAGTGGAACCAAAGACATCGTCATCATTGAAAAAAACAGCTTTTTGGTTCACCACGTCGATCTGACCCTTGAGCTGATCTTCAGAACCAATCGGAATAAGAACGCGCACTGCGTTGGCTCCGAGCTTCTCTTTGATCTCGTTGAAAACATTATCAAAGTCAGCACCCGTGCGGTCCATCTTGTTGACGAACACGATCCGAGGGACGTTGTATTTTGATGCTTGGCGCCAGACTGTTTCAGTTTGTGGCTGAACTCCGGCAACGCCGCAGAAAACAACAACTGCTCCATCCAGAACTCGGAGGGAGCGCTCCACCTCAGCCGTGAAGTCCACGTGGCCTGGGGTGTCGATGATGTTGATGCGGTGCTTTTCTTCAGGGTAAAGCTTAACGGAGTCGTCTTCTTGGTGCTGCCACCATTCGGAGGTCACCGCAGCTGAAGTAATCGTAATTCCACGCTCACGCTCCTGAGCCATCCAGTCGGTAGTCGCTGCACCATCGTGCACCTCACCGATTTTGTGGATCATCCCTGTGTAGAAAAGAATCCGCTCAGTCAAAGTCGTCTTACCGGCATCAATGTGCGCCGCAATCCCGATATTTCGGGTGCGTTCAAGCACATAGGCACGATCTGGACTGTTTGGATTCACGGATGGATTAAGAGAGGAAAATCAGATGTTGATCAGAAACGGAAGTGGGCGAACGCACGGTTGGCTTGAGCCATCTTGTGAACATCGTCACGTTTGCGAACTGCAGCGCCTTGGTTGTTGGCGGCGTCTTTGATTTCGTTCGCGAGAGCAACGTGCATTGGAGTGCCACGACGGCTGCGTGCGTAGTTCACAAGCCAACGCATTGCGAGTGACTCTGAGCGTTCGGCAGCAACTTCCAAAGGAACTTGGTAAGTAGCACCACCAACACGGCGGGACTTCACTTCAACACGTGGTTTAGCGTTTTCAATGGAGCGAGTGATCACTTCGAGAGGATCAACTGTGTCGATTCCTTCGTTAGCGCGATCGATGGCAGCGTATACAATACGTTGAGCGAGCGAGCGCTTGCCATCTCTCATCACTTTGCTGATCAAGTGACCGACGAGAGGGCTATCATAACGAGGATCGCGGCGATCCGGCTTTTCAAAAATTCGTTTGCGGCGTGGCATGACGTTAAATGGATATAGTTAAAAAATGGATTACTTCGGACGTTTGGTGCCGTATTTGGAGCGGCTTTGGCGGCGCTTATCGACTCCGAGGGTATCGAGTGATCCACGAACGATGTGGTAACGAACACCTGGAAGGTCTTTTACCCGGCCACCGCGAACGAGAACGATCGAGTGTTCCTGGAGGTTGTGTCCTTCACCGCCGATGTAGGCGATGACTTCGAATCCGTTAGTGAGGCGTACTTTAGCCACTTTACGGAGAGCCGAGTTCGGCTTCTTGGGCGTGCGGGTCATTACTTGGAGACAAACTCCGCGGCGCTGTGGGCAGTTCACGAGAGCGGGTGACTTCGATTTTTCAATCGGAGTTTTGCGTCCTTTGCGAACGAGCTGATTAATAGTCGGCATGGTTTCCTACGTAGTTCTGGTTTAGCTATGGGCACGACCGGAGCAACGACGAGGAAACCTCGCTGATGCTTTTCTCCGGAGCTTACCCGATAAATTTTCCCTGTTGTTGTGATTCAGCCGACTATTGGGAGTAGCCAGCAGACCGCATTGCGGGGCGGCGAACATAGGAGTCGATTGCAAGCTGACAAGCCCTATTTTGTATTTTTTTAACGATTTTTTCACAAATCACACCGAACCGGCCTAAATATTTGAAAAAGCCGGGCTTTTTCCCACGGTTGAGGGCTTGTGGAGAAACTGGAAAATTGATTTTGCCATCGATTTGGTCGAGATTCGGGGTTGGTTTTGCCCCAAATCGGCAATTTCGATGATAATTGATGCGATATCGCCATATCATCTCTCGAAAAGAAGCGCCTTGGGGTTGACGCCAGCGATTCGGTGACTACAGGTATCCGCCGCCATGCAATCCGATACCGATCCGCAAAAAGACGCTGACATCCCAGTTGATGACTCCGAGGACACCTCCGTTCACGAAGAAACCACCGATGAGGCGGCTTCTGAGCCATCCGATTCAGAGTCCACCGAAGAGCAAGATGCCCCAAAAGGGCTCGAAGCGGACGTAGCGAAATGGAAAGAACTCTCGTTGCGCACTGCCGCTGAGATGGAAAACCTCCGCAAACGCACGGCCCGCGAGCGCGAAGAAGCCATGCGCTATGCGAATCAGCGCCTGCTTGAGGAACTCCTCCCAGTGATCGACAATTTTGAAATGGGCATGCAAGCCGCGTCCGATGACACCAAGTCGATGATCTACATCGGCATGGACATGGTGCGCAAACAACTGAATGAATTCCTCTCGGCTCAAGGAGTTGAAGAAATCAAGGCTGACGGCCCGTTTGACCCCAATTTCCACGAAGCGGTTGCTCAAGAGGACTGCGAAAAGGGCGAAGAAGGCCGAATTCTTCGTGTCACCCGCCGTGGCTACCTACTCCGCGGCCGCTTGCTGCGACCTGCCAGTGTCGTGGTTTCCAAACTTCCAAACGCCGAAGAATCGGAAGAATCCTCTAAAGAAGAGACCAACTCTTAATTTCTCATGGCTGATAAACGCGACTACTACGAAGTTCTTGGTGTCTCACGAGATGCCGACGCTGCTACCATCAAAAAAGCTTACCGCAAACTCGCGGTGAAGTTCCACCCAGACAAAAATCCGGGTGACTCTGCGGCTGAAGATAAGTTCAAGGAGCTCGGGGAAGCTTATGAGGCACTAAGCGATGCCGATAAGCGCGCCGCTTATGACCGATACGGTCATGATGCCTTCAGCGGTGGAGCCGGCCGTTCTGGCGGTGGCGGATTCCACGACCCGATGGATATTTTCTCTCAAATCTTCGGTGGTGCCTTTGGTGGTAGTGACTTTGGAGACATGTTCGGCGGTGGCGGTAGCTCGCGTCGCAAAGGATCCGGCAAACAACGCGGCAGCGACCTTCGCTATGATTTGGAAATTTCGCTCGAAGAAGCCTCAAGCGGCGTTGAGAAAGAACTCGAAATCGAACGCAATGTCCCATGTGAAAGCTGCAAAGCATCCGGCTCCAAAGGATCAGGCGGCGTAAAAACCTGCTCAACTTGTGGCGGCCATGGCGTCGTCGCACGACAAGCGGGGATTTTTATTCAACAATCGACCTGTCCAGAATGTCGTGGCGCAGGCGAAACGATCTCAGACCCTTGCACCAGTTGTAATGGCGAGGGACGCTCGCAAAAGGATAGCCGCATCAAATTGCGCATCCCAGCCGGTGTCGATACCGGCACTCGCCTCCGTTCCTCTGGAAATGGAGACGCCGGTGTGCGTGGCGGAGTTTCTGGCGACCTCTACGTCTTTCTTCACATCAAAGATCACGACATTTTTGAACGCGAAGATTCCGATCTTCATTGCGAAGTCCCCCTTCCTTTCTCCGTTGCCGCACTTGGTGGCGAGCTCAAGGTGCCAACACTGGTAGGCAAATCATCCATTAAAGTCCCTGCTGGCACACAAGGTGGAACAACCTTCCGCCTGCGCGACAAAGGAATGCCAATGCTCTCCGGTGGCCGCAAAGGTGATTTGCACGTGCACGTCCAAGTTGAGGTGCCGACAAAACTCAGCAAAGATCAGCAGGATAAACTGCGCGAGTTCTCTGACACAATCAATGAACACAACTCACCCATGCGCGAAGGGTTCCTTGAAAAAGCCAAGCGATTCTTTGATCTATAAAGAAGTTTGAGAGTGTTCAGGATGACCTCTGAATATTAAGATCCGCATCGATGGCACGTTTCTTACTACCGCCTGAGTCATGGCAAGCCGGTGAACTCACCGGCGATGAAGCACGCCACCTCAGCCAAGTGCTGCGGATTAAACCCGGCAAAATGGTGACCGTGTTTGATGGCTGCGGCCGCAGAGCCGAGGCTGAAGTGCTTGAAGCCTCACGCGATCACGTCCGCCTTAAACTCTCGGATGCCACCAACCCTCCACCGCCGATGCCTGCCATCACTCTAGTGCAAGCGATCCCCAAGGGCAAAAACATGGACCTCATCGTTCAGAAAGCGGTGGAACTAGGAATCGCCAAGATCCAACCCATCGTCACCGCCAACACCGTGGTTCAACCTGGCGACAAAAAATCAGAAAAGTGGCGGCGCACTGCGCTTGAAGCCTGCAAACAATGCGGCCAAGACACACTGCCAAGCATTGCCAACCCCACCAGCTTTGATCAATGGCTCAATCAGACGCCTGAATCCAATGGACTCAAACTAATTGCATCACTTGCACCCGGCGCAAAATCGCTGCGCGAAACCTTGAAGGCCCAAGCAAACATCAAGAATGTGACTTTATTGGTTGGCCCAGAAGGTGACTTCACCGACGAAGAAACTCAATCCGCTCTCGACGCTGAGTTTCTCCCAATCTCACTCGGTGATATCGTTCTGCGTGTCGAAACGGCCACACTCTATTGCCTCTCAGCGCTACGCTACGAGTATTCATAGGCAGACAAAAAAATGCCGCGCATCCCAAATGAGATACGCGGCAATAGAACGGAAATACAGAACCTTACTTTTTCTTCTCCGCGAGGCTTTCTTTCACCTTCGCTTCGAGTTCATCGTAAAGTTTCTCGTCAGCTTTAATCATCTCCTTGGTGGCATCACGGCCTTGGGCCAATTGCGTTCCATTGTAGGAGAACCAAGAACCACGCTTCTGCACGATGTCCATTTCAAGAGCTAGGTCGAGCAACGAGCCGGTCGACGAAATACCTTCATTATACATGATATCAAACTCCGCATCAGTGAATGGAGGCGCCACCTTGTTTTTAACAATTTTGATCTTCGTGCGGTTACCGGTAACGGTGCCGTCGGTCGCTTTGATTTGTCCAATGCGACGGATATCAACACGAACTGAGGCATAGAATTTCAGAGCACGGCCACCTGGAGTGGTTTCAGGGCTACCAAACATCACACCAATTTTCTCACGAATCTGGTTGGTGAAGATACAAACCGTCTGCGCCTTCGAAATCAACGAGGTCAATTTTCGCATCGCCGCGCTCATCAAGCGAGCTTGAGCCCCAACCGTGGAGTCGCCGATCTCACCAGCAAGTTCTTGCTTAGTCACCAAGGCAGCAACGGAGTCGAGCACGATCACGTCGATTGCGTTGGAGCGAACGAGAGCTTCACAGATCTGCAACGCCTCTTCACCCGATGATGGCTGGGAAATCAACAAATCATCAAGGTTCACTCCCAAGCGGCGGGCGTATTGAGGATCAAGCGCATGCTCGACATCAATGAATGCTGCCAATCCTCCGCGCTTTTGCGCCTGAGCAATCGCCGTCAGCGTAAGTGTCGTCTTACCGGATGACTCCGGACCGAAGACCTCAACGATGCGTCCACGAGGGAAACCACCCACACCGAGGGCTCGGTCAATCAGGAGGTTGCCAGTTGGGATCACGTCGACGTCGACGCATTTGTCATCACCGAGGCGCATGATGGCGGCCTCGCCGAATTCTTTTTGGATGTGGGAAATAGCGAGGTCCAAATTGCGCTTGCGAGCATCTTGGAGTTTCGAGTTAGCGGATTCTTCTGCGGTTGCTTTTGCTGCCATAATTGCGTTTGTGTTGTGTTGCAGGGACACTTGATCGTTTGAACACCTCGCGCAAGAAAAAAGATGTTCGGTTGAACAAAAAAGTGCCTTTTCCCCAAATTTAGGGATTTCAGCTAGAAATCCTCGCAGCCCTCATGCGCTCTGCTTTTACCAGCGACCAAAACCGATCATAGTCCTCTTCCCTCGAAGATGAGTGGAGAAGATAAGAATACTTCTGCCAGTGACCCATTTCCTCCATCGCATTCTTCATTCTGAGGTCGATGACTTCATCACTATCGGTACCCCGACCCGTCAATCGGATACGCAGCTCATCCCCGCTCGGAGGCATCACAAACAAATCCACAAATGACTTTTGGATTTCAGCATCTTTGCAGTCACGCACTTGATCCGCTCCTTGAACATCGATGTCCATCACGACATCAATTCCATTTCCCAAATGAGCGAGCACTTCGGATTTCAACGAACCGTAAAGGTTTCCGTGCACTTCGGCATGTTCGAGGAAATCACCCGCATCAATCCGCTTCTCAAAATCTTCTCGGCTCAAGAAATGGTAATCCACGCCGGATGTTTCTCCTGCCCGGGCTGGTCGCGTGGTGCAAGAAATTGAATACCGCGCCTCTTTCGTATCAGCGAGCCGGCGACAGAGCGTGGTTTTCCCCGACCCCGATGGGCCAGACACAACGAGCAGTATTCCAATTCGTGAGGGCATGGCGATAGCATGCAGTGGAGATGGCATGACTGGCAATCCGGTAATACCAATGAATAAAATCCCTTCATTTCCAGATTGCACCCAAGGCACAATCTAACGACGATCGCATTCATTATGATGCTGCTCCCCGTGTTCAAAGATCTCATCAAACCGCAGTGGAGCTCGGTTCTTGAAGAACTCAAGCGCAGCGGCGGGCTTCCCGCCAGCGATCTCGCACGCGAGACGGGCGTCAGCTACATGGCAACCAAAACCCACTGCGAAGAACTCACGGAGCTTGGCTACGTGATTCGCACACGCTTGCCGCGCACGGAAGTTGGTCGACCAGAAATTTTCTACAGCCTTTCATCCAAAGCCCAAGAGTTGTTCCCACAAGCAGGTGCCGAATTCACCACGGGAATGCTCGATGACGTGAAGCGCATGTTTGGTGAAAGCGCACCCGAAAAATTGCTCTTCCAATATTTCCAAAAGAAAAAGGAAGCATGGAATAAAGATCTAACAAAAATTGAGTCTTCGGAAGAACGTGCTGTAAAGCTTGCGAAACTTCGCTCGAAAGATGGCTACGCAAGCACCTACGAATCCACTGCTGGCGGCGCTGGAAAAATCATCGAATGCCACAACCCACTTCAGATCATTTTCGACCAATACCCACGAGCTGCCACCTTGGAGCAACGGATGATCGAGGAACTGCTTGGCACCCGCGTGAAACGCATGGAACTCGAAGGCGGACGCGAATCGCCGCCACGCATCGCATTTGAATTGAGTTAAGCTAACTCGCCACCTCACTCATCTACGGGGATTTTTTGAATAAACCCTCTCTCAGCGGGGTCAAAACTTCAATGGACCCCATGAAGCGTATTTTTAGCACCATGATCAGTTTGGTGATCACCATCTCGACGGCGCATGCTCTCGATCAAGACACCATCCAAGAAACATTGATGGGGCACGGGACATGGCACACCACCGACTATGGCGAAGCCTGGCAGCCTGATGTCGCCAAAATCACATCATGGCGCCCTTACACACGAGGTCAGTGGGTTCATACCGACCACGGATGGGCATGGAAATCCAACGAGGCTTTCGGTGGCATCACTTACCATTATGGCCGCTGGGCGCTCACCCCGAAGATTGGCTGGGTTTGGGTGCCTGACACCCGATGGGCGCCATCATGGGTGGCATGGAGAGCCAGCCCTGACTTCATCGGCTGGGCACCCTTACCCCCCGAATCATTGAACCACCCAAACCAATCATGGAACTCAAGCGTGGATGTTTTCTTTTCATTGGGCGCAAACCATTACGCGTTCATCCCAGCGAAAACCATCGACCAAGTCGTCACCACAAACCTATTGCACCCAGACCACAACCCAACACGCATTCGACAAACCGCAAACGTCACCAAGATTTCCGTCAGAGAACAAATCACATCCGATGGCCCGGATTTGGACCAACTCGGCATCCAGCTAAAATCTGAATTCCCAACCCGCCAGATCCATATGAGTGAGAGCCGGCAATCCCACCAACTCGTCCTCGTTCCCATCCCCGAACCCAAGCCAGAGCCGGTGGTCATCGAAAAGCCGGTGTTCGTCTATCGGCCGAATTACCGCAATGGCCATTGCCATCGAATCCAGCCTCGCACGTGCTCGATCACATACACCCGCACACTCAGCCCAGCTCGAGCCAAAGCATTTTTGACCCACAACAAACCTCAAGAGCGGTGCCATCCAAGGCACCAAGATCACAAAGATAGTGACCCTGATGGTCAGTGAAGGCGAAGCGCCCGAACCATCGATCTGACAGATATCTCGATTCAGTATTGAGTCTTGTCTGAGATTTCGCGAAAACCCCTGCGAATGAAAATTTTGGTCGTAGGTAAAGGTGGACGCGAACACGCGCTGGTAAGAACATTGGCAGAATCCCCAGGCGAGCACGAGTTGTTCTGCTTCCCTGGAAGTGATGCGATCTTTGAAATCGCAAATCCCGTCGATGCCGATGGCCTAGAGTCATTGATCGAATGGATGAAAAGCAACGCCGTCGACCTCTGCGTCGCAGGCGAAGAAAGCTACCTCGTCAAAGGCGATGGCCTCGCCAACCTCTGCGAAAAAAATGGCATCCCATGTTGGGGGCCACCAAAGGAGTCAGCCCAACTCGAAGCGAGCAAAGAGTTCGCCAAAGAGTTTCTCATCCGCAATGACATCCCCACCGCCAAAGCCACCGCCACCGAATCACTGGATGATGCCGTGGCTGCGATCGCTGGTGAATACCCAACCGTCCTCAAATTTGACGGGCTCGCTGCAGGCAAAGGGGTTGCAGTTTGCCCGGATGAAGCCACCGCAATGGAGTTTCTCGACGAAGTCTTCACCCAAAAACGATTTGGCCCCGGCCGCGTTCTTGTCGAGCAATGCCTCACCGGCCCCGAAGTCTCAATCTTCGCTGCCATCGTCGACGACCAATACCTGATCTTCACACCAGCCCGCGATTACAAGCGCGCCCTCGATGGCGATGTTGGCCCGAACACCGGCGGAATGGGCGCGGTGGCATGCCGCCAATTGCTGCCCGCTGAGATGCTCGAACGCATCAAAAAAGAAATCGTCCAACCGACTGTCGCAGGCCTCAACAAAGAAAACCTGCCCTACCGCGGGTTTCTCTACTTTGGCCTGATGCTCACACCAACCGGCCCACAGGTGATCGAATACAACTGCCGCTTCGGCGACCCCGAATGCCAAGCAGTGATGCCACTGGTGAATGGCGACCTCGCTGGCTTCTGCCTCGCGGGTGCCAAAGGTGAGCTGAAAAGTGATCTCATATCCTTCGACGATGGTTGGAGCGTCTGCGTCATCCTCGCCTCCGCGGGATACCCCGAATCATCCCGCAGCGGCGATTTGATCAGCGGATTGGAAAAAGCCACCGACTTCCGAGTCTACCATGCAGGCACCCGAAAAAATGCCGACGGCGGCTGGGAAACCAATGGTGGGCGTGTCTTAGCGGCGGTATCCGGCGGCAGCACCCGCATGGAAGCGGTTGAGAAAGCCCACGCCGCAGCTGACCTCATCACATTCCCCGGCTTGCAACGACGCCGAGATATCGGCATCCTCAACTTCGACTAACCATGGAACCACGCACCCTCACCGCCGAAGACATCCAAGCTGGTGTCAAAAGCCTCGCCCAAGCCATCCGCGAGAACACCAAGGGCGCGCCCATCGCACTCGTTGGAATTCGCAGCCGCGGAGATGAAGTCGCCGAACGCGTCCTCAATGAACTCTCCGAGGATGATCGCGAACTCGCCTTCGGCGTGATCGACATCTCACTCTACCGCGACGATTTCGAACACCTTCACGAAAACCCAGCCCTGCAGGAAAGTGACATCGGGTTCGAG
>Ga0136558_1000688_pt1 | contig 18292 bp, 40 predicted proteins | sample AntRauTorckE6833_FD_101391 | JGI IMG/M metagenome (GOLD analysis project Ga0136558, IMG submission 101391) | Saline lake microbial communities from Rauer Islands, Antarctica - Metagenome Torckler E6 #833 | ecosystem: Environmental > Aquatic > Non-marine Saline and Alkaline > Saline | place...
ATAACTGTCATTTGTGCTCGCATTATTTACCCTTTAGGAACTCTCCGACACAACTGCCCTTCTTTCAAAAGGTAGGCTATATCTTGGTTAGTATCTGTAGTCTTCGCAGAAAAAGAGATATCACATGAGTCGACTTTCTTATCTAGAATTACCAGAGGAATGATTGTATCTCTCGCCAATAATTCTATATGATCTCCTATCTGGAGAGGCACACCCTCTAGTTCGAGGTGGACCTCTTTCCCTACCATTTTCCAAACCAACTTTGCAAACGTTTTCATACCTGCTCTTATATTGCCACAGGAGCTTTGATTGCCGGGTGATGAGTATAACCTTCTAATGTGATATCTTCAAAGGTGAAATCGTCAATGTCATCAATGTCCGGATTCAAACGAAGGGTGGGTAACGCCTTGGGGTTACGGCTGAGCTGTTCCTGTACTTGATCCCTATGGTTGTCATAAATATGTAGATCTCCAAAACTGTGAATGAATTCTCCGGGCTCCAGACCCACTACCTGTGCCATCATATGAGTGAATAAGGCATAGGAACTGATATTAAAAGGTACCCCTAGAAAAGCATCGGCGCTCCGTTGGTACATATGACAGTCAAGGTAGGACCCCTCTCTTACATAAAACTGAATTACAAGTCCGTGACAGGGTGGGAGAGCCATCTCTGAGATCTGAGAGGCATTCCACGTCGCGATGATATGTCGGCGCGATTCTGGGTTGTGCTGGAGACTCATAACGACATTTGCAACCTGATCCAGAGCTAACCTCTGTGCGTGGTACACGCCTACGTCACCCCCGCCATAACCTACCTGATCTCCAAGGTCAATGAAGGGCCAAGAACGCCACTGGTATCCGTATACGGGACCCAAATCTCCCGTCTCATCATTGCCCCACTCATCCCAAATAGAAATACCCCTAGCTTGTAGCTCTTTTTTGTTGTCAGACCCACTGATAAACCACAGAAGCTCTTCGGCCACGCCCCTCCACCACACCCTCTTGGTCGTTACGATGGGGAATCCTTCTTGAAGGTCATACCTCATCTGGTAACCGAATACACTGGTGGTGCCAGTTCCTGTCCGGTCACCCCGTTTTGTGCCATTATCGAGAACGTGCTGGAGCATGTTTAAATAGGTTTTCATTTGGATTCAGGCTCGCCTAAGAGGTGTAGTACTTGTACACAAAGGTTCATTTTCTCTCTATCCGGCACTAATACCCCGGTAGATTCTGCAACTCTTTCGCGCTTTAGAATAGCCCGGATCTCCGCTACTGTCAATTGGTGTTCTGTTTCATTATCTTCTTTGATCACATCTACCTCTAATTTCCGGTTCAGTTAAAAGGTCACACCCATCACATACAAACAAAGTACCAATAAAAAAGCCCCCAGCATCTACTGGGGGCTTCCTCATTACCCTGCAACTAGGTTACTGGCAACAGTCACAGATGAAAAAGAGGTTCGCGTCACCTTCAAGGTGCTCGAACGTACAGTCCTCTTTGAAATCCTCTGGAATGTCGTTAGTACATATAGCACAGGTCTGACTACAGTAGCTGTGATGCAACCTCTCCGCATTCATTTCAGGGATCTCCAGCTCTTTCGGAGCACCCAGAACAAAATCCGCAAAATAAACCCCATACAGCTCCCTAAGACAGTCATAATAGATCTGAAAAACCTCGTGTGTCATTTCATCCGTTTTCAACAATCTAGCCATTCGTCTCTCCTACAGCGTTGTCCTGCCCTTCTACAAGAGGCGGACTCCCTAATTTATACACTAATTTAGCTACGGGTTTCGGTTGCAGGGGATCAAAAGAATGCAGGCGCGCATTCCTACCCAAGCGCAACTTCAAGGCTTGTGTGAATTCACGTGGATTATAGAACCCCTCAATATGCATGGCTCTAAGGTAGGCATATGCTGCTAGTGGAGAAGTTAGACACAGGAGAATAAGACGGCAAATGAAAACCGCCCAACTCCCCCTAGACATAGGCTCCCGCTTTACTAGTGCGTATTTCCGATTATCAATACTCATCGGTACCTCTGCGACTTCATTACAAGCTCGAACAACCACCATAGGTCACCCAAACATTACAAAACAAGAGGAAATTTCAATATATGTTACATAAATTCCTACTTGACTAATCACTTTTTGTATGAAACACCTCACTAAAGACTGCACACAAAAAAGGCCGGGAACTAAGTCCCGGCCTTTTACCTGTAGTACAGGACTCAGACGCGGTGGACCAGCTCAATTTTCCGACTGTACTTCTTGTCGTTGAGATTAATCCACCCTTTATTCTGGAGAGCGTGAACGATAGTAGCGACACCGGACTTATTGAGTTCTTTCGAAAGCTCGGTATAGGTGGGAGACTCGCCTTGCTCATCGATGTGGTTCTGAATCGTCTCCATCATCTTCTTCTGCGTATCCGTCAACTCCGGAAGATCCGCACCCTTCGAGGAAGGCTCTCGACCCTTACGACCCCGCGACCGTACCTTCATGGTCCCGTTGGTCTTCTCTTTGGGAGAGGCGGCGGGCTCTTTTTTCTGTTTCGGCTCGGCTTTCGGAGCGATCTTTTCTGGATCCAACCCACCGAACCCCAAATCCTGCATGGCGTTGGAGATGCCGGTGAGGAAGGCGTCATATGCCTTCTGCTCAATTACTTCTTCAATGTCCGAAAGTTCTTCGAGTAAATGCTGGCTTAACTTGTTCATGGTCTTGCTCCGTAGTGCGTTAGGGTAATTGCCTGATACTTCTCACAGCTCGCTTACAGCTACGAGGATGGTAGGGACAACATCAACATTACAAACCCTATCACTTACTTCGGGTACGAAGACAATAACAGCCCCAGATTAAGAATGTCAAGAGGTTTTTTCCATAAATGTGGTATATAAAGGAACTATGCATCAAACCTCCCTCAGAATCGGTGAATATACAGGAATATGAAAATTGGTTGCCTATTTTCTGGCGATATCTCAGCCCCATAAAAGCTCTCGGGTGCTCTCTCATATATTCTCTAATTTCATTACTGTCTAGAGCGTTGAACCTATTAGCAATCACTGGTCCTCCAAAAATTGGTCTATTTTGGACACAAGACCAGCACTCCGCATCCTCACCCTCCCCGTGGCCCCCTGAAGTGTGAAGCTTTCAAAAGCCTCCCACTGTATGAGGTCGCCCCTATTGCTCAATAGTAGCCTATATCTATCTGCCAGCCAATCAGAAGGGTAATTCTTTACGCAGATGTGATCTACGTGGACAGATTTACCTTTTAAGGATTCAGTCACTGCCCTACGTCGGTGTGGGTAAACACGGGTAAGATCAACATACAATTTATACTTCACCCTCCGACCCTCCCACTCAAAATGGACCTGAATAGCTTCCGTAGGAATACCCATTTTTTCGTATTTTTCCGTAGCTTCTCTTACCGCTTCGTGGGTCATTAGATCAAATCTATTTTTAATCATATTTTCCGCCGGGAGCAATCGCACTAAGATCAAGATTCTTTTCCCAGTGGCCCCAACTTATATTAGGGTTCTTCGCTAGGGCTTCGATATGGGAGTAACTATCTTCCATCGACATACCACTAACGTCCCGACAAGCTCTAAGAGCTGCAACCGTGTATATCTTAGCAGGACCCCAAATTTCTAACAGCCGCTGGTTCGCCTGTTCCCCTTTAGAGGAGGTCTTCACTTTCGCTTTGGTTTGCCTATGTTTGGCACGGCAGATAGCTGCCCGGCTTACCGACTGAGGATCACCCCCTCGCGAAAGGGCCTCTCGGTCGAATCTACGAGCATTCGTACTGACAGCAAGCATAGAGAGCGTCCGCTTAGCTCTAGCAGGCCCACAGGGGAGAAGAAAAGGTTCTGAGCATCCTCGGAGCCATAGGTTTACCCCACCTTCTGTAATGTGCGCAAGCATTACGTCACTTGCATTTACAAAAGCAGTATCCACCCCCTCCGTGGTATCCGTCAAGAACGTCTTAACTTGCGTATCTTCCACTGACCTCTCCAACACCTAAAGCACCATCTCCTCAAATTTATCGAGGGCGTATTTATCCAGCGAAGTTTTTGCTCCACCAAATAATCTCTCGGACCCAAATATTATCTGATAGGTTGATATCGCTGGCATCTGCGGATCATCCAACTGCGCTAGAGGCAACCTCTCCAGCCATCTCCGCCATGCCATCCAATTACTAAAGGACCCACCCTTACAGAGTCTCCCTTCAGGACCAAACCTCTCTATCCACTGTGAATCGGAAAGGAACCGTCTCAAAAGAAATGCATCGTCCGTAGCAAAAAGACCTACATTGAACCGCTCTAAACGCCGTGGGTCCACTCTCTGGATCAGATAAACTTTAAGGGCCATATCAGGTTCCGACGAGGTGTGGACCACTTAGCTGGCAGTTACCCGCCTGTGCAGCTACCAAGGCCGCTTTACGAGTCTCTGCTTCCTTAGCAGACCCACACACTGCCACACCAGCGTCGTGGGTAATAAGCCAGACCTCGGAGGGACCCTCTCTCTTGAGATAGGATTCCAAATTGTCGTTGAGCCGTCTGAACTGGTCTAAAAATTCTGGAATCTGATTACGGAAAAGAACCCGGCCAAAACCTGTTTTAAGAAAACTCATGATACTTCCTTACATCGAGCCGACGCCAACGCCGACCATCCAATAAATTAAAGCCATCCACGCTATCATCGTAATCGATATGATGACCGTTTGGTGAATAATTCGTTTACTCTTTTTCGTGTTCATTTCACAGCTCCATCCGTGGAGAAACTAAATAACTATGAAACTATACCCCAAGGGTAGGAGGACGTCAAAATCTATTCGAGTTTTGACTCGTCATACTCAGGAAACACAGGCTGAGCGGTATAACTCTTGCCCCCTTTGAAAAAGGCGCGCCACGTGTCTCCGTCCTCACCTACACAGTCGAGTGTAAATAGTCCCGGCACTTTATTGGAGATGGCTTTAAAGACATCGGGGGTGGTCATAAAATTTAGCGTCGTGTAGGGAGAAAGAACCCGCGTGGAATTCGAATTCATACCCGTTGGCAGAAAAAACCGACACCCCACTGGAGGATGTGTAGAGTTCAACACGATCTAAAAGCTTAATTCGAGTTTTTATATCAAGGTTTACCTCAATACCCATTTTCTTTAGCGCATCCACATGACCCTTTGCGTCTTCTTTGTGGATCCCGCGCCAGAGATGGAGAAATTCAGGAGGAGCTTTGAGTGTGAAATTGGTGTAGTATCCCATTCTTGTACCTTACATCTTGGTCATTGTCGTTAAATATTACCATCGTATGAGCCGGGAAACTCGATTACGTTATCAGGTAACCGGGGGAGTTGCAACTTTGGAGCTTGTAAAAACTCCTCATTCGCCTCTCGTTCTGCCGTCCATACGTAACATTCTTCATATTCTCTCCAATACTCTAGCAAGTGGCGGATAGGTCGGATCCATCGTAGTCTACGAAAAATCAGCTTCGTCAGGTGAAACCGACTCCCCATCTCGTACTGAGCATCCATTACGGTGACCTGATAAGCCATCTCCTCTAGGTCTAGCCCCTCATTTGCCATGATAGCAATCTGAGTGGGCCGGTGATAATCAGGATACAAACTGCGCCCCATAGTCATCCCTCTTCTGCTTCTGGGGACATAAGGGTACGAATAGCCACTAGAGCTTCCTCAGTAGACGTAGAATCATTTCCAACGTCGACCAAGACCTTGCGTACCTTTTCGTCTCTCTCGTCGCTTACGAGACGCTGCTCGGCCAGATCTCTAAACCCAAAAAGGAAATATGGTAACAAGGAAATAACCTGTTGGAGATGACGAAGCCCGAGATCCTTTGGCTCCAGATTAAAGGAAATATCGGCCATGTGCGACCTTTTCTTAGACCGCGTGAGCAATTTAAGGTTGGCCCCGGTTATTTGCATAACCTCAAAGGGGTCTAGTACCTCTATAAGGCTACGTAGGTTACTTGCAAGCTGCTCTTCAGGTGTCTTCTCACCACTCATGGTATACCTCTATGTTAAATAAGATCACGAGCCTTTGACGAACGTTTTAGCTGAAGATCATTCGAAATAGGAACTCGGCAAGATAACCACATCACCTACAATAGGTTGGTTGGCTATTTTCGAGGCGGCAGGGTTGAGCTTCGTATCTTTTTTCATATGCCCTTCCTCATCTATGAGCATCAAAGTGTCAGAGCTAAGGTAGATCATTTGGATATACCCCACGGCTTCCTGCAATTCTTCAAGGGTGGGGTGGCGGTCAGGGAGATCGGTGCGGGTACCATCGGTTGCGATCTTGTATACGGGACTTTCAGTCATCGTCATTCTCCTGTGTAATCATATCTTATCCTCGTGGAGTCAGTTTATACTATACAAGGGTAAGGCCGTCAAGGGATTACGCTTTGTCTGTACTCAATCTTCAACTCTAACTCTTCCTCTTCTTTATCAGATTGAGCATCATACAGAATCTCTTTCCCTATGGTAGAGAGAAGTTCCAGTTTGGCGCGGGCGCTATCTGTCATTGCTTTTCTTAGCTCTATTTTCTCCTCATCGCTGTACTTTGAGGTTAATAGCTTTCCTCTGGAACGAGGTTCATACAGTGTGTAGAGACTCAGTACTTCTTCATCGGACAAATAAGGCATAGCTAACACGTCTCTCACCCGCATTCTACTTTTAATTTCCCACTTTTTATCTTTCCACTCGGAGGTACTGAGAGAGACAGGTTCCTCTGGAGACTCAACCTCCACAAGAGAAAAGCCCTCTCCTACACAGGACTCTTCTGCTACTATTACGATATCCCCTGCACAATAGGGGCAAGACACTAGAGGCCCCTCAGACCGCACCACCACCGCCGTGCCCGCACAGGAAGGGCATGTTACCCAGACGTGCTGGGAAGGCCACCTCTTTTCTTTGAGAGTGGGATACAGGGCAGTAAGAGCTTTGGATTTCTCCGCCCCCGCTAGTCGTTTTTTACAGTGCTGTTTTTCGAGGTGGGAATCAAACTCAGACAGGAGTCCTTTGAGAAATTCAATCTGAGCCTTGACGGGGACAATAGAATCCGCATCCAAGGTATACCAAGACTCTGTATTCCTCCCCGCCTTAACACCTCCCATTACCGATCGAGCACGATCCTTTGCGCCATAATAAACATAGAGCTTTTTCCCCTCCCAGAACTCTTCCGTACATAGTGCTACGTGAGCCTTACCGTTGGTAGTTTTTTGTAAAAAAACAAAAGGAGCTGCAAAAATGGCCGCATAGGACGCATAGGGATATGGAATCTCCCTAACGTGCTTGGCATATGGGGCACATTCTTTGAGCACAGATAACCAAGCGTCACGCTCCACCCCGATGGAATCCAAACCCTTAATCATCCGTTTGATATAGTACGCCCGTCGCTCTCTTAGAAAAAAGAGAACTAGAATCGTCCAGATTCCTACAAGTCGTCGATACATTTTCCTCTCCTAACAGCAAGGGGTATCACTCACTTGGGAAAAGTGCAACCACCGCGTCCCTAAGCAACGGCCAAATACCCTTCTTACGTATATGCCCTTTGACTTCCGCTTTTTCTTTAGCATCGAACCGGGAAGACTCAGGGTCACCAGCATAGACTTGGTAGTTGCCTTTCGGTGAGGATCCGCTACCGTCATTTACGATGTGCAGACGGCCTATCTCTTCCGATTGGTTGGGATCACCAAAGGGCCACAATTCAACTTTCACAACAATCATATATACTACTCTCTTGAAGGTTTAGCGTGATCCGACGACAGCGGTAAACGAATAGACAGCTAACCTTTCACAAGAAAAGAGTTGTTCTCCTCATCCCAAGACACAGCCAATGTTTGTCCATCTGGGCCTTCGACATAAACCATCTCAGATCGACAGGTCGTCTTAAATCTATTAGGATTGCTGGGTCCCTCCTCTTTTACGAACTCGTAAAAGCGCGAGCGTTGTTTAATCTCTTGGAGCTGATATCCCATCGCACCAAACCAGCGTAGGACGTCCGGCAACACCTTGTCCCCGATTTTGACCATGATACGCCGGTCATTTGTGGCGGACACCGGTTTTACATCCAGATGCTTCAGCTCAGTTTCTACTCGTTTAAAAATAGACATATCTCTCTCCTATTAGAATGGCTTTTCAATCCACCGTACATTTTTAAGGGCGGTCATATTATCCAACCCCGAGGGGGCTAGTCGGGCCGTTATTCGAATCCTATCTCCACGAACCATCGAGCCTGCATAGGAGGATTGAGTCCTCCACACGTACCCCCGGCCCTCTTGGTCTTCGAGGAACATGACGTTTCCAAACCGATTCTGACTGACCAGCCCCGTAAAGACCTTGGCGACGGTGCCTATAATGTTTTTACGCTCCGACATAGTGATGATACCCCCGGCTCGTGATGAGAACCAGACCTGATTCCAACTCCTCGGTACGGTCAAGGCCACCACAGGTGTTGAGGATCGCCTTTTCCATATCGCGTACCTCGTCTGCCTCTACCACGACCCGCAGGGGCCTCTTCCAGTAGTTGTCTCGGGAGTACTTCCCGTCAGTGCCCTCAAAAGCACAGCGGTCGAAAAGGGCACGGTCACGGTCAAGTTCTTGCTCTAATCTGGTATTCATGGCAAATCCTCCAAGGGGAGTATGGGTTACAATAACCTATACCCCAGTGGGGTAGAGTCGTCAAACTTTTAATTCAGACTCTCTCTGTATCAGTAGCTCCGAAATACCATCCATCCAGTTTCCCAACTTATCAAAGCAAGGGACTTCCTCCGAGAGGTCTCCTAAAGCTGCCGGTTCCGAAGTGAGAAACATGAAGGGTATATCGGTATCGAGAAACCGCTGCGACTCACCGAGAATTTCATGAGCCATATAACGAGCGCTTTCTCCCGCAAACATGGGGATATGAGCGTCCGATATCACAAAATCAAAATCCGACTCACCCCGATTCAGCAGTTGCTGGAACTCTTTGAAGGTGGTGGCTGCGATAATTTCGCGGGAAGGGGTGGAGAGTACTCGATTGATGAGACGCACGATTTGGGGAGTGTCTTCTACGTGTAAAATGCGCATTTACTACCTCGACTGCAATAACTATGGGATAATGACCTACTTCTTATACCACAGTGTGCTGGGGTCGTCAAAGAGGTTATTCTTTTTATACCCTACGTATGTACCCATTAGGTAAAAACCTCATTGAAGTCGATCTCATATCCTCTACCATCTTCGCGCTCAATTGTGACTCCTCTTGTAGAGACTACCACAACGAGGTCGGTCAGCTCAATAACCGCCCCTTCGCTCTCTAGGGAAACACCGGGGGAGGTGTCGGATACTATGAGCTTGCGAGGCTCCCAATCGAAACCAGCTTCTTTACACACCCATTTGGTGATAGCCACCTCCTGTGCATGATTCATTTCAAAGTCGGAACCCATCACAAGTCCGCAGGCTTTCTTAGTACACTCCGGTGGCGTTAGGTTGGCGCTGAAAAATAGCTGTAAAGCTAAATCGCTAACCTTTGAACATTCCCCTTCGTATAGCACCCTATTCGTAGTCATCATATCGCCTTTTTCTAAGAATCCAAACAGGAATATAACTCTTCCATCGTATCTGATTTTTCGGCACAGAATCGAATCTCACTTCTGTACTGACTTTTATCTCCCGCGAGACTCTGTTTCCGTCCGAGATCCTCCACTCAGTCTCCTCTGAGGGGAGGTGGAGGGGCCAGTTCGTCGAGGCTATCGAATGAGAACCCACACTGAGAGCAGATATCTTTTCCGACCGAACGGTAGAGCCGGTGCCCAAAGACCCAATAAACTTCTGCAAATCTGAGAGGAGAAGAAGGGGTTGTTCTCCATTTAGCACGATGCTGCCCCCGCCAACTGAATCAGTGATGAAAAGCGTCAGGCGATAGCACTGACTCGATTCCGGGAGTTCTGCTATCTTGAGATTAATGACGGAGGATCCGGACCAGTCACGGTTTTCAAATAAAACTGACATTACTTACTCTCGGGTTCGGGTTGTAAAGCATGAAGAGATTCGAGACGGCCTTGGAGGCGTACAACCTCACGAGCTTCCCTCTTCTCAGTACGATCGATGTCTCGATAGAGGTTTTCGAAGACCGCATCTAGAGTGTGACCGGCCCCAATAGCTAACAATGTCATAGAAGGATAGCGGAATGCCTCAATAAGATAATTGTCCGTCCTCTTTATGTATTCGATGTGGATAGCAAAGGTATCATCCTCGGTAATAAAGATATCCCTCCCCTCATTGTAGTGAAGGACCTTGCCACTGCGGTCTGCTATTCGCTGTACCAACTCTTGTGTGGGCGTCGGTTTAGGTAAAGACGGCATATCCTGCTCCTATTTTCAATTAGTATCATCACTGGAGATAAGAAGGGAAGCCTCTTCTTTTATCTGATTATGAACTAAAGTTGCCCTCATACAACAGTAAGCCCAACTCTCCCCCATTTTCTTAATTTTTTCTTCGGATACATTTTCGCCTTGAGACTCTCTTTCAGATAGATCCTTGATATCACTGGCTAGCTCTGTAATCCGAGCATCTAAATACTTTCTAGAGTAGCTCTTAGTCATTGTTCTCCAGTTGACCATGAACCTTCAACGCCTCTTCAAGGTCATTATAAGGGCCGGTCCGCTGGCCAGAGCTGCGAGTAACGTAATAACGTACCTTTGCTCTACTAAACAGATAGGTCAGGGCGATGGTTGCAAAGAGGCTCTCCCAAAAGGTGGCAGGTTCTATAAAAAACAGAACACAGAGCACAGAAAACAAAAGTGCCCACCCAATTGGCCTGTATATATCTTCTTCGATCGAATAACGCATAGTACTACCTCTGGTGGTGCAATCAGTCATAGGGACAGCTTACCCTAGCACACTCTACCTGTCAAAGACCACTAGGACATTAGCTCTTTTACTTTCACTAGTGCCGGGTTGTGCCACCCAGCTTCCTCTAGGATACGTAGCTCGCGGAGAGTACCATACCATGAGGGAAAGGTAATATAACCTTCGGACCCACTGGCTCTGTGCTTTGCAAGGGCCTCGGACTCTACCGAAATAGCCAGCACCTGTGGACCTTTGTTTAGGAGGTCATCCTCCCCTGTATAAGGAAGAGAACCATTGGAGGCATAGGTACCCGGTTCAGGAACGCCGTAGAAGTCTGCTTCATCTTGGCTCGTAAGAAAATAGATTCGAGTATAGCCCATCTTCTGTATAAGGTAGTGGCACGAAGCCATATCTCGAATGGATCGACAGGAGTGACAGTGGTCTTCGGGCTCGCTTCCCTCCGCTGTCCACCACTCCGCCCCACAGATGGTACAGGGACCTCCAGTTGTTTCCGGTACATCTAGTTCTATACTCATTTTCCTTTTCCTTTTTCTTTTGGGGGAGGCCCCAGCAGCATAAGCCCCAGCCTTTTGTGTATAAGGGACAACAGTACTACAAGCAACGACTGCGTATTCTGGTAGATACTTTGAAGGATCATATATACCACACCGAAAGGAAAAAAGAGTAGATATATAAGAGCGAGCCAACGGTTGGTCGCCATGATGATCAATATCCCATGACGAAGTAGGGCCTTCTCCTCTTTGATCTTCTTGGCCCTCTCATTCAGGTAAACTAATTCCTCTTCATGCCTCATGCCGTTCTCCGTTATTTGTGGTAACTCGTACCATTCTTCGTTCTCGATATGAGAATTACACTCATCTTCCAATAATGAGAGAGCCTTTATCACGTGCTGGTCTTTAAGGCCACCCTCATTTAAGCTGGTCTGTACCCAATACGGTAATAGATCCCCCATATCCCCATCAGCCCCAATGGCCATGTGTTTGGCCCGGCCGCCCAGCTCCTGAAATCTGCCCATCACAAGATCGGCTCCGGCCTTTCTCCCAATCGAATAATTTGTCGCCCACGGATCTGGAGCAGCCCTTCTTTCTCGGGCTTTCATCGCATGCCTTCGGTAATGCCTCTTCATCTCTTTTGGGTCTTTCCCCCGGAACCCAGTCTCATCACTCAATATTTCTTCGAACATAGCGCTCCATCTCCAATTTTCATCCACCTTGACCTCATCAACGACCCTCTTTTCTCCATTGATCTCCATATAGGAGCCCTTGGTAGGGGCGGGATGACATCCATACACACCGATAATCTGGTCATCGACCTTGATATACCCCCGAACGTCGAGAGCCACGCCTATTGTTATATACGTTCTATACATGGGAGTCCCTTATGACCTCATCGAGTTTCTCTGCGGCGATCTCCGCCTCTTCATCGGTCTCGAAATCAAAAGACATTGTCGCGGGCCCGACAGTGTCATGGTCCCAGTGATTAAGGACTCCATCTATGTCTAAAAATACAATCTTCATCTGTCCTCCGTCCAATCTCTTTTGTGAACTTCTACCGCAACCTCTCGCAGGATCTCCTCATAATCCCATCCCATCCGGTTACACAAGTCCAGAAGGCATAGGGTCACATCCCCTACCGCATCCTTTGCATCAGCTTCGTGCTGGCTAGCAGACCCTCGAATCCCTTGGTCCCATTTGAGGATAGAGTGTACCAGCTCCCCCGCCTCCTCCGCAACGTTCATCGCGCAATGTAGGACCTTCCTGTCCAGAACAGGTTCACGGTGATCAAAGTTTTTCGAGCACCACTCTTTGTGTTTTTTCTGGAGGGTGGGGAGCGTTAGAGAGCTTTCTTTATCTTTGGACATTATATCTCCAAAAAATCATCCCAAGTCAAATCGTCGCCTTCGTCGCCTTCCTGTAGATCATAGCCCGACCAGTCTTCTAGTCGATAAGCCTCATGCAACTTAAATAAGCCCTCCAGAGTGTTCTCATCTCGTCTCCATCTAGGACTCAACAGCATCTCCCTACCAATCTCAATCAGCCGGGATATCTCATCTATCGTGTGATGGGCGGTAAACTCGGTACATTTCATACCTACCTCTTCAGGCTTTCCCACCCCCCAAAATATAGTAACAGAACTATCCAACCCTCTGGGCTCAAACGTAGAGAAAAAGGTGTAACTCAAATACACTGAAAGCCCGCTTTCTATCTGCTTAACATGTATGTAAGGACAGAAAAGATCACTGGAATCCGCGATAGGACGGAACGTAAAATTTAGGAGCAAATCATAAACTTCGGAGGGGAAATATTTCTTAGCCCCTTTCTTTAATTGGTTCAGCTCTAGTTCTGCATAGTCGGTACACATAAACACCCTTACCATCGGTAGTAAACAGCCATTAATAACAAAGGGAGTCTAGATACGATGATTAAGCTGTCGCAAGGCTGCTCACTTTGTACAGAGTTATACGTAGAAGCCACATCATAGGAACCCAACCCTCGTGGGAACGACAAACTCATCCCCGGCGCTCGTCGATAGTAAATCAGAGGAGGATTCGATTTCATAAGCTCCAAAGGATCACTTTTAAGAGAGCTGACTGACGCGGACCTTACCACTTGCTCCTCAAACTCATTAATCAAGTCGATAACTTGCGAATCTACAGGGTGACCCCCTATCTCCCAGCCGATCACCTCATTACACTTAGATAGCTCTCTCATAGAGAATAATTTGTCGAGGAACTTGTCTTCCTCTTCGAACTCGTCCCCCTCATCCTCATCTATCTGACCTGACCCCCCACATTGGATACAAGGATCTTCCTTAGAAGAAAACAACTCGAATCTACCCCGACCACCACAGCGTTCACACTCACTCATCCGCAATTTCTTCTGACTCAGGTTCAGGAGGGGAGAGGTATTTTTCCCACTCTTCTGGGGTAATGCCGGTCTTGATAAACTCCCGGTCATCCGCATCAAGGTGAGGAAACGCCCTGTCTAACAGGACACCACCCTTCTTATAGGTGTCCAACTGCTCTTGGGTTACGTCAATATCACGCTCGTGACTTATCCCGGTTAGCTGGCTTTGCTTCTTGATTATCATATCAGTCTCGTCGTCGTAGTTGGTCGTCTGACTTAGATATACCCTAACACCCTTCCCTCTGTCAAAAGGAATCTCAGGGGATACGCATGGCTTTTTCTATCTTGTGGAGAGTCTCTGACGCCAGAACAGCTATCTCCTCGGGACCCATATCCCGATCCAGTAGAAACCCTCTCTCCTCATAGCGCCCAGACTCCCCGTCGTAAAGGCTAAGGTATAAAGAGGGCTCCCACACATGTCCTTTGAGTTGGAAATCCATTGTATACCCACAGAAGGTCCCGTAACGACACGTCCCATAGCCCCCATATGTTTCGGAATCCCACGGTATAATCATTTCCACGTAATACTCCAGATCTTAGATGTTGATATATTCGGGATTGAGGCCCATCTCGATAATGACTTTGCACCCAGAATCAACAAACGATATGACCCAGAATCAACACGGGTTGAGTATCCTCTGGAGTCTCGGTATCCAAAATCGAATTGAGAAACTCCACCATCCTGTTTCTTTCTAACTCCGTTGGGGGGCGGGGAGATTCGATAGCCCCCCACCGCCACGTCTCTTGATAACACTCCTGAACAGTGATGAAGTCCCCTGTTAGTCCTTTGTAAGTATCCCCCAAGCGGACATGAGTCAGACCTACCTCCGAAGCTAGCTCATCTAGGTCTTGCCCGAAGTAGTCATCGAGCACTTCATCTTCATTGAATTCAATTCCCCAGAACAAGCGTGTGTCTATGCTTTCACCCATTGTCTTACTCCTTTACCACATGTCCGGCTTCAAGGGCTGCTACTAATGCGTGAACTTCGGTAGGAGGAAGGGGGCTCTTGCAAAGGCCACGGATATCAAACCCACCTTCTAATTTGATAGACCACCAACCATCTTGTGGGATCGTGTAGACATTCCCTCCGTAAGCCTTCCTCACCAATGCTACCAGACAACCAAGAGTAGCTGAGTCCTTAAAGTCAGGGTACCAATCGATCCCTTCAAGAGTCCAGATCTCTTCTAGCTCGTTCTCCCATTCGTCATGTACGACAAGATAGTCCCCATCCCACGGGTGTATGATTCTATCTCCACCTTTTGAATGCCTCCCCTTTAACCTCGTACCAACAGGCCATTCCGTAACGGGAACACAGGCGACAGCTCGTCTGGCTAATTCTATCATCACTCGTCCTCAAAGAATACGTTACGGATTGCGTCGGCTGCATCGTAACAACCTATCTTGTTAGCTGCTACCCTAACGTCTCGTAGCTGAGCTGTCAGACTATCTTGACGCTGTGGAGAGTTGGTAGACTTTTTCTCTTGCTCCAACTTTTGCTCCAGTTCACGTATACGCTGGTCTTTCTCTTCTAGGTCTAGGAGAAGATTACGAAACGTCTCGTAGGGATTAGCGCCAGCTTCCAGTATCCCACGACGTGACATAGAGGCTACGATCTTAATACCGTAAAGGTTAGCCCACCTCTCACAGGATTTGTTTAACGCTGCAAACTCCAGAAGTCCTATTGATTGTGTGTCCAACCCTTTGGAAAACCACCTTGCTAGATGAACCTTCTCCTCTTCTTCCAGAGCATATTTCTCTACCGCTTCATGTGAGAATGGATCATCGGTCATTTTGATACCTCGTTGAGTTAGTGAGTCACCATCTTGCTAGATAGTTACATACCCCAGTAGTTTGCAAATGTCAATTAGGGGGTAAATAGGAATAGAGAGGAGAGTACGGATATGGATAGAGGGGATAGAGGATTAGGTAAGAGATAAATGGAAGAGATCTGTAGGGTAGGGAGATAAGAGAGAGGGATATGGAGTGTAACGAAGATAGAGGATAGAGGAGATAGGGAGGGTAGAGATAGTACGAGGTAGAGATAGTACGAGATAGAGATAGGGAGGGATAGGGAGAGAGGGAATACATAGGGGTGTATATAGGAAGTAACTGAGAGGGTCATAGAGCAATTGTCTACTACGTGTCTGATACATAGATAGCTAGTAGGGGGCTATAGGGGAGTGACAGGGCCTATTTATTATGCTCTTACTCTTATTGAGGTATTTAACGGGTATTTAATTGATATTTATCAGGGGGTTTTACAGTATTTAATTGAGAGGGGGCTATTTAATGCAGTGGTAGGGGCCGGTAAGGACCACGAACCCTAAAATAGAGCACCCAAAGTCGGAGTCCTGCCCCCCTTGGGGGCCTTGACCATGACCATTGAGAGGGGTGAAAAACAGCGATCTGTGAGGATTCTATACGGATCTGGGGGCTCTAACTCAAAGGGTAAGAGCCGGGAGCAAAAGCTTTCAACAGAGGTCAGGTTCGGCGGAGGTTCGGCGGAGGTTCGGCGGACGAAGATCCCTGAAAAGACCGGGCCTAGAGGGAAATTGAAACCGAGATCAAAGAAATTTATTTCAAAAAAATTAAAAATTCTACTTGACTCGGGGTACCCCTTGTGCTAGCGGGCTGCGCTTGATCACCCCTCATTGATCAGAGATCGGGGGGAAGCTACTTGATCAGGGAGCAGAGATCAAGCGTCCTGATCAAACATACGGACAGATAATCCAATTGGGATTGGGACCTCCGAGCGATTTCGAGTTGGAGGTATCTGAAGTCGTTGAGGTCCTGCCAGTAATTTTTACTGAGATAGGGATAGAGAGGGGGTCGGGATTTTCTGCCGTCCTCGATAAAGTCAATCACCGTTTTAATCCACAGACCTTTTGGAGTATTAGCGCCATAAATCTCGAACTTGATACGCTTGTGCCAGAGGGATATCTTCGCGCTAATTTCATGGGGCTCATTGGTCCAGACCCAATACAAAACAATATGTCTCTGCGTCTGTCCGCCCATCGGTGTTCGAGAGATTACGTGGACGTTACTGGGAGTGGGTAGATCCTCTACTCCCGTAATACAGTAGACAAGGTATTGAATGTTGGCGTAGTTGCGTATCATGTCAGGGCTTTGAGCCATTCCTTGGCGTAGTCTTTCTTGATAAAGATAGCGAAGGGTGTGAGCTCAGGTGCTCTGTGGTCGGGATTGAGCGCCCACACACCGTCAACAGGAGAGTAGCGGTTCGTCTGTTCTGGGTCGAGACGCTGGGAGAGGTAGAGGCGCTCTTTGAAAGTGTGGGGAGGGCGGTGAGGATCGAACTCAGCATATACCACAGCTTCTGCCATAGCGAATTCCTGTTCCCGGCCCACGTACCAGAGGTTGAACATCGCATCATCGGGTATGTGGTCCCCTTTAATCTGTTTGATGATGGAGTTTTCAGGTTTGGAGGCCCTCATACATTTGAGGCTATTGGGCAGTGCGCCCCACTCGAACTCAGCCCGGCCCATATACTCCATACGGAATTTGGAATCTATTCCGGTGAGATGGGGATTGTCTTCACGATGCATCCGCTGAATCAGGTTGGGGATACGAAAGGGGAGGTCATCATAATACGACATGGTACTTCCTTTTGTGTTCACGGTAGACAGTGCGGGGATATTTTACATCATCGGCCATAGGGGATCTCTTTAGAAAGCAAAGTACCGAGCAAAGGGGAGGTACCATGCATTACTTGAGGCCAACTGAGCAGCCTCCTCTTCCATTTCTTTGGTAGGGGGCAGGTACTGCTCAGGGTTAACCACCTCGACGTTTTTGAGGTAGGACCACACGACGTCTGTGTACTGTCCGTTTCCGTCCTTTTCCTCAGAGGTAGCGATACCGATCTTGGTGTAGTGTTGAGGGGTAGCATCCATCCAGAAGAGAATACCTTCCGTGCCCTTGGGAACCTTTCGGCCCTTTACGACTCGGACCTTTCTCCCACAGACCGGGGTAGTGCTATCTTTGGTGTGCTTGTTCTGGAGTTCCTCCATAGCCCAAGAGGTAAGCCAGTTGCGAGCCTTCTCAAGGGTATCAGGAGTGGCGTCTATGGTACAGGAGCCGCCGCCAGCGTATCGAGTGCTGTTGTAGACCACCTTTTTGAGCTTGGACTCGTCTTCATCCCAGACGACAGCATAGAAGTCGGAGTCATGGTAGCCGTTTTCTTCACGGTCATCGAGCACAGCACCGACATAGGAGGGTTCTTTGTTGGGCAGTTGGATAGGCATTAGGAGATTCCTTCGTCAGGTTCATATGTCATTTCGTCTCTACACTACCTTATACCCTAGTGGCCGGGGTATGTAAAAAACTATTTTCTGATTATCCAATACTTCGTCATCTCCGACAGAAGATAAAGGGAGGATCTCGTTTTGGTTTCAAGGTCTGATATTGGTGAAGTTCCCGATCCTGTTCATTTACCCAGTCCGTGACCGGCTCCCCGTCTACGAGGATGCGGGTATGCATTGACCAGTCCCGACCTCCGATAAAAGTCTTATCGTG
>Ga0136558_1000698_pt1 | contig 18081 bp, 17 predicted proteins | sample AntRauTorckE6833_FD_101391 | JGI IMG/M metagenome (GOLD analysis project Ga0136558, IMG submission 101391) | Saline lake microbial communities from Rauer Islands, Antarctica - Metagenome Torckler E6 #833 | ecosystem: Environmental > Aquatic > Non-marine Saline and Alkaline > Saline | place...
TGCGGTGCTGTAGCGGTGCGTTGCTGTGCGGTGCTGCTTCAATCCCTCACAGGTCCGTCTGAAACTGATGGCGAAGGTCGGTTCGACTCCGGCCCACCTCGCTTCAATCCCTCACAGGTCCGTCTGAAACCCGCCCCTCTTTGGCCGGGTGAGCACGTCTTCTATCAAGACCTACTAACAAATTTCCATCGACCCTCGATTCACCGCTTCTCCCAGGGGGTTGATGGAAATGCTGAAACTTAGATGCTGAATTAGGTAAATCGGCTTCCTGGTTCCTCACTCGCGCCGAATGTAGTGAAGTCGAACGCCGCTGGATTCTTTGATTCAAACACGACAACCGAGTCCTCCTCTGCCAGTTCATCCCCTATCTCGTTCTTCATCGAAGTGACCTGTCCCTCCGTGAGCTCACCAAAGAACACCGATTGCTGCAAGTGTTCTAATCTGCGACGCAACAACTTCCGGTAGACACGTGTCCGTTCCGCAGGCACATCGTAAACAACGATTACGTGCATCTCACCACCACCGCTCAGTTGCATGGTACGGTTCTTCAGTCAATACGTGTTTCTTGAGACTGTAGACATCGGTCTGAACCAGCGTCTTGAAACTCACTTTCCGGTGTAATCTGGGATGGTCAATCGTCTCGTCGAGGGTCTCCTCGAATTCTTTCAGAACCGTCATACGACCATCCTCAGTCAGGAGACACCCCTCCAGTTCATTCTCGAAATCACCAAGTGAGAGTTGTTGCCGGTTTACAAGCCGGAAAAGCACTCTATCTGCTAGAATCGGTTTAAATATATCTGCGATGTCCAGAGAGAGCGTGAACCGTCTCTCACCAGGGGCGTGCACGTACCCTACAGTAGGATCAAGTGCAGTTTTTCGAATCGCTGAGACACAGGTTGTGTACACCATGCCATTGAGGAAGGATATAGCTGCATTCGCCTCGTTTGTCGGGGGATTGTATTCCCGCTTAGAGAGTGTGAACGGATCGCGTAAAATCTGGTCAAAGCACGTATAGTATGTCTTTCGCGCATTTCCTTCAATTGACCTGAGTTCGTTGATGTCACTCGTCGAGGAGACAGACTCCTTCAGCGTTTGAAGTTCTTCGACGGCCCCAGCAAAATCCCCGCGCCGGCCATCGTAGTACCTGAGGTTAGCACGCATATTGTGGATGCTAGCCTCAATGATGTTGTGGCCGATCTGGAGTCTTCGCTCTGGACTATCGTACGTTCGAACCTGTTCAACAACCGTATTTCCTGAAACCTGACCGCGTTTTGGGAGGTAAGAACCGCGATAGTAGTCTTTCCAACCGAATACATGGAGAGGGACGTTATGCTCGTTTAATAGACCGAGTGCTCTGGTGTTGAAATCGATCTGTCCGTGGAGATACAGTGAATCGACGGATTCTACGGGAAGATACTCAGTTTCCCCATCTAGCGTGTCGATTCTCAGAGTTCCTTCGTTCCTCGACAGTTCGCCGTCGGCGAAGATGTGGTGATTCGGTTTTGGCATAGTTACATCCAGCAGAGGTCCTGGTACAAGCAGGAATCGCAGTATGGTTTCTTCTCTAGCTCCGGTGGCTGGTCTCGGTTCACAACGTCAAGAATACCCGCGACCGTCGACTCGACTTCTACTGTCGCTGAGTCATCCAACACGACTTGCTCTCGCGTCCGTTCAGTCGGATACGCTAGCACACCATCTTTCTGTATATCATAAATCTCTCTCAGATACCATAGATAAAAGAGCAGTTGCATTCGTGCCGGCTTCTCAAGTGCTGAGGAGACTTTCACTTCCATGATATCCCCTGAGTCGAGTACGTCGATCTGGATTCGGTTATCAATCATAAACGAGCTCCGGGCGTCAGAATAGCTCGTTTCGTCAACGTGGGTGCCACGCTGGATGTTCGTCGTCTCACGGTCGATGTCGATACCGCGGTCCATGAACCAGAGTTCCCGCTTGCAGACGTGATAATACTGAACTTGGAGACCAGTAATCCTTGCTTTTGGCTCCCGCTCCGGCCGCCGTTCGGTCCGAACGTACTCCGCCACGCAACGCGGTGTCGTCATCGATACCCCTCGCTATTTGGCCCGGGACATGGTCGACCTATTTGTCGAACAAGGTGCCATAGAGTGGCCTTGGATCGTTTTCCTTTATTAATCATGTTTCAGATTGTGAACCGACTAGACACTGAATCCGTCGTAGGAACTAATCCACCCTCACAAAAGGTATACTTGAGTCCGTTACCACCAGTAAACTGAAACACCTGTACACCGTCGCTCCCCCGTGATTTCTTATCTACTCGAACGAGCTGTGGAGTCTCGTCGATGACTGATATAGGTAGTGAAACACGCATTGCAGAAGCGTCTTGAAGTTCGTCGAACCCTACAGGCTCACCCATCTCGACCAGCTCCGAGATGCGTTCAATCCCAGCAGCATCGGCATCCGTCAACCCAACCAGTACATCGCCGGTCGTCCCACCGCTGATGAGCGATTGTCGACCTAACCATCCGGCATTCGCATCGTCGATGGCGTCCCTGAGGTGGCCGTTCCAGAGCGACTTCTCGGCGACCGCGTCGAAGTATGCGGTTACGGCATCACGGGAGACCACCGCGTCGGAGACGTCCGACTGACTCGGGAGATCCGCGAGGACCTCCGAGATAAGCCGGAGATGTCCTGGAATGCCAGCATCTGTCGCGCCGCGCTCGTAGACGTGGTACGCTGGTGGTTCAGTCGTTGCCGCAGCAGGGTCATCCTCGTCGGGCGCACCAAGCATCCAGACGACAACATGACCGCCGCGCTCGCCCCACTCGTAGGACCGATTGCACCGGCCTGCCGCCTGCACGATGCTGTCCAGCGGCGCGATATCCCGAAAGACGGTTTTGAAGCTGAGATCCACCCCGGCCTCGATAGCCTGCGTTGAGACCAGAACGAACCGCTCGTCACTCGTCGAAAGCACGTCAGCAAGCTCTATTAGAATCTCCCTGTCGAATGGTCGGTATCGGGAATTCAGCGTCAACAAGTACGTAGTCCGACTCTCTACGTCTCCGCCCAGTTTACTTGGCGAATCGACACCTGTGGGCAGGCTATCGGAACCGTCGACGGCCGTGAGGACCTTGTTCGCGATTGCTGTTGCAGTCATGCTTGGGTCGGATGCATCGATGTCTCGCTCCTGCAGCACGGTCTCGATGACTTCCCCGAGGTGAACCACGCCCGGCCTGCCGGTGACTTGGTTGGTGAGTTTCTTCGAGCTCTCGATGGTGTTACAGACCGCGAGCACCGATTCGCCGTCTCCAGTGGCATCGAAGACTCGGTCCGCAGCAGTATCGTACCCGAGATGTCGCTCCTCCACACCGACCTGTCGCGTCAATGCTGTATCGTCTATGGTATACCGCACCCGTTCAGCTTCGGAGAAGTACTGATGTTTCGGAACTGGCGGGAGTGCTGTCTCGTAGTCTGGGGCTGCGTGGCACCGGTCGCAACTTTCCGAATTGTGGGCTGATCCAGCGGCCAGTAACGAGTCTGTCTCCCGGTCCCTGACGAGCGTTGGCTGCGTTGCCGTCATCGCGATGACTCGTGCTCCGTATTCGTCGGTCACGATGTCCAGCAGACGCTGGATAGCTCCCCACCAGTCCTTCGGGAGGGCCTGCGGCTCGTCGAGGATGATGATACTGGACTCCAGACTGGGAAGTTTCAGGCCCTGTCGGTTCGTCGGCCCAGCGAGACTTTCGAATAGCTGCACGAACGTCGTGAGGACCGTCCCATCTCGCCATGCTTCACCGAGCATCGAGGCTGTCTCCTCATCGTCTGTAGCTGCAGTGTCGCCGGCGTCGTAGTCGTCGTGATGTACGACGGTTTCGCTGAGGTAGTGGTGGACTGTTAGCGCTGACTTCTCTGGGTCGGCGCCCCACAACTCGGGGTCCTCGAACAGTTCCCGCGTCTGTTCGATGATAGACGTGTATGGGAGCGCGTAGATGATTTGCCGTGCCGATTCGGCGGTCTCCCGGTCCGCAAGAGAATCCCGGAGCTCGAACGCTGCCGACAGCCCAGTGAACGTCTTCCCCAGACCAGTCGGGAGCGTGAGCGTCGCAACCTCTGACTCCCCCGTCTGGACCCACTCGTGAACGCCACGAACACATTGCCGCCGAGCACGTTCCCGTTCATCGTTTAACCGCGCTTCCAACTCACTCGCAGGAGGGGCTTCCCGGAGATCGGCGATGTACGCTTCTATGGTCTCCCGGTCAAGGGAGTCGAAATCGAACAGGTGTGACTCCGGGATATCCATCGCGTGACTCTTGTCCGCGAGCGTAATCGCGCTCCAGTACCGGAGTGCGCGGTCGTAGAGCGCATTCGGCAGCGCCGAGGAGTCCAGCGTGTGGCCGCCGAGTGTTTCGCGGGCACTCAGATTCCGGAGTTCATCGGCTACACCGCCATTGATTGCCCACGAGTAGAACCTTCCCCAGTCTGGCTGAGGGGTGGCTGTCTGTGCGAGAAGGTCTGCAGCTGCATCAGGCCATGCCGCATCAATCGCGTCCAGTTGCGCTCGAATCACGCTGTCACCGTCTTCGAAAGCACGAGCCAGCGTTTCCGCGGTATACTGGGTAGCGTCGGGGAGTGCTTGGTGGTGTCGGGCGACAGCGAGCGTTCCAGCGAGCCGATCGCGTGGGGGCGCACCCAGCTGCCCAAGCACGTACCACGTGGCTAGCGCGCCTAGACGGGCGTGAGTCGTTTCCTCATCTGGACAGCTCGCCGTCTCGTCCGGTCGAATGTAGGCCTGAAACTGTGGAGTAGCCTTCCCGAAGTCATGGAGAGCCGCCGCCGCTTGAAGATACTCCGTAGTTTCATCGCAGTCTCCGTACAGCCGAAGCGCACGGTCCGAGACAACTCGGTTGTGTGCTGTCAGCCGGAGATCTCCGCGATCCGTCAGCGAGCCCTCGTCGTACGTTCGAACAGCTTCATTCCGCGTGGGATGCGAGATCAGTGGGAGATTCATATCGACGGGAATCAGCGGAAGACGACCGTCCGGGAGCCAACGGATACCGGCACAGCATCTGTATCCGCACGGACACGGACAGCGTTCTCGGGCTGCTGAGTGTAGACGTAATCGTCGAACCGTGTCGTCCGACGCCCACTCCCAGCTTGCTCCATCACTGCTGGCGACCGCTCGACACCGTACGTCACCCCGCTCTGGGGAATCGCATCTGCCAGTGACCCCGGTACGACGGAGTCGACATCAACGATTTCTTCGTCTGTAATTCTGGTCGGTGTTCGGCCAGCCTCGACGTCCGTGATTGTCGCGAGGTACTCCGACTTCCCGAGACTCGGCGGATACACCGAAGTCCCGGATTCGAGGTGTGTACGAAGCTCCTCGTAGAACTCCTCGTCTTCCAGAGCGACGTCGATGCGGTACGCCGGGTCTGCCAACACCTCGTAGGCGTGGAGTTGGCGGTCTTCGGTCGTGTTCTGGTACGTGAGATTGTAGTCGCTGTAGTAGTTCCCCACGTTGGTCGTGACATCCTGGCCGGGGTCCGTCCCAACCCCGACCGTCGGGATGTTGACCGTCCGGAGTTCAGTAACTGGCGTGATGGCGATAGCCGCGTCGTCGGCGCCGAACACGTCGTAGTAAGAGTCCCGTTCAGCACCGACGATTCCTGCCAGCATCCCCGCGACAGTTGTTCGCGGTGGAACGCGGTACGTCTGTTTGGTGACGCTTCGACCGACACGCTTGAAGTGGCCCCAGGTGGACTCGACCGTGAACGACAGGCAGCGGTCGGGGACGCCGTCGGCGTCGATTTGTGGTGACATCTGGGTGCTCACAGATTGCTGTTAGGCCGCAACGTCTCGTTCTTCGAGGACGTCGATTCGGTGGATGTCGTGACCGGAGTCTTCGAGGTGGTCGACGAAGGCGTCGCCGTGCATCGTCTCTCCGTCCACCTCGAGGTTGATTCGGTCGTCGGCGACGACGTGGAGCGTTTTGATGCGGTCGCTCGCGTTATTCAGGGCAGCCACGAGGTCCGAGGCGTCGACGACCACGTCATTCACGGAGCGAAGAGAGTCGGCGCTGTCCTCACCGAGGTCGAGGAGTTCGTGGAGACCGCCGATGTGGTAGTTCTCAGATTCGTACTCTGCGCGGAGGTAGAGGCGAGGCTCTTGCCCGAGCTTCGAGCGAGAGGTCGTCTGGTTCTTCAGCGCCCGCCAGCAGAGCGTATCCAGTCGCTCCACATCCGCCTGGGTGAGCTGGGTCGACTCCGCAGCGTTGTCGTCGACGAGCCCCCAGAAGGGGAAGATGCCGTACTTGATGCGCTTGTCGTCGAGGTCGAATCCGCCCTGGCGGTTCTCCTCGCCCGTCGAGATGACGCTGGTCAGGGAGTCGTACTCTTCGTTCTCCTCGACCTCGTTCAATGATTTCGACGGCAGGAACTGAACAGGGCCCTGATAGTGGTTCGGAAGAGCGTTGTTGAGTCCCTCTCGGAAGGCTTCATCCGCCTCGTTTTCGCTGGTTTCGAAGCTTAGGGTCGCGCCGAAGTACCGGACGTCAGTGGCTGCCTGCAGGAAGTCGGTCCCAAGATCTTCGAGTTCCTCGACGTCCTCGGCGTCGCTGACATCTTCTAAGACATCCTTGATGAGCGTGGTTCGTGTTCGCGATTCGCCGTCGACCTTCTTGACGTAGATGTCGTAGCCGTCGTCGTGGAGCTGGTCTCGCAAGTAGCGCTTGAGTCGGACGTCGGTGATGATGCCCTGTCCGGTGTCCGGGTCCCGACGCGGTCGGTTGTCGCCGATGGGGTTGCCGTTGGGGTTGCAGTCCTGTGCATCGTACACGAATAGTATCTCGGAGCGGTTTGGTGACGTCATTGTTGTATTTCGCGCGGGTTAGTTGGCGGACTGTTCTACGGGGGCGGTTTCCTCTGACTCGTGAAGGTCGTACGCGACCGGCATCGACCGGCGGCCGTGAGCGTGCCCGAGGACGTAGCAGAACTGGAGTTCTCGCTTGTCTATCGTCCAGTCTGTCGGCATCGACTCGGTTTCGTCGAGAAGCCGATCAACCGTTTCCGGGAACAGCAAGTCCCGATGGTACGACTCATTCGAGTCTTGCGCGTAGACCTTGGCCTTCTCTAATGCAGTCGTAAGCGCGTTCTCCAAGCCATTCTTGCTGAGCTCGTTACCTTTGACCCCGGAATCCAGCGGTCGGCCAATGCTGCGGCTGTTCTCCTGATGCCAGCTAATCTGGCCAACCAGTACGCCAGCCAGAGCAGCGGCCCTCCGGGTTGCCGCCCGGTCATTCTCGTCAGCGCTGAACAGGGGTCGATCAAGGAACTCCTCAAGCCGGTGCTCTCGGATTGATGCGATGTTACTCGTATCGGGTATCTGGTCTGTCGTCATGGATGAATCTCGTGGTTCAATCGGTGTCTCGATGCCTCGCAGGAGGCCTGCCCGTGAGAGGGTCTCCAGGTGGACGAGTTGCTGGACGACAATCTGATGAGGGGGACGGTCGCCGCCCTCGGACGCATCGTCGTACCGGTCGAGGTACTCTCGAAAGAGGGTATTCGCTTCGATTGGGTTCCCGGAGAGAAGCCGATGGTCGACTATCCGGCGGAAGTCGTCTCCCTCCTCGTCTCGGTAGGCGAAGACTGCATCAGTGAACTCGTGGTTCGTGATGAGCGCGAACGCGTTTCGCCGTTGCCGTGTCACGTCACCATCGAGTTCGAGGAGCGGCCAGTTCTCGAACGGCTGGAACCCACCTGCCACAGGGTCCAGCGTCGGGCCGTGAATCGTCTCGCGGAGCGCTTCTGAAAGTTTGTTCGGCCAGTAGACCGACGCCGCTGGCTCCTCCGCGACGATGTGTTTGTCATCGCCGATGGGCATCGTGACCGTGTAGAACCGGAGTTCTCTGTCTGCCAGTTCGCGAATGTCCGGGTCGTCGTTCTGGGTCAGATTGAACGTGACCTGTGCCATCGGTGGGTAACGTGTACCGCCGATTTCGCGGTCATCATCCACCGAGCTGATTGCGAGATACAGCGCCTCGGCTTTCTGGCCTGTCATCTCGCCCGCGAAGTACGGGAGCGCGTACGTCTCCATGCCGCCGGATCGATAGACACACCGCTCGATGAGGTCCTGGCCTTTCTGGAAGAGCATAGCGACGTCGTCGCTGACCGGATAGTTCCGCCAAGATGCCGTCTGTCGGAGGCCCGGCTGTGCGTCGGGATGTTTCACCGAGAACACACCCAGTGGACTCTCCGGGGTGCCAACTACACGGCCTTCCTGGCCAGTTACGACGCCAACTCCTTGCCCCTCCGAAGACCCTGAGTCGATGTTCTTGTCCGCGGCGTTTGCCGTGGCGTATCGCTTCATCGCCTCCTTCAGCACACCGACGTCCGTGGGATACACCCAATCCGTTCCCTCGAAACCGGTCTCCTCTAGGGTGTTCGAATCGAGTTTCATTCGGACCGTCATCACGGTCGGAATCGCCTCGTCGGCTGGTAGTTGGTCGAGAAGCGACTGCTTGAGCGACTCAATCGTCTCCGAGTCCTTCTCGAATACCTCACCGAGAGCCTCGATAAGCCAGCCATCCGGATGCTCTTCTTCGTCCGTGAGTTCCTGGACGCTGTCTTGGCTCGCCCATGACCGGAGCCGTCCGACGAGTGTGCTGCTCACTCCTTCTGCGTCGTTCCCGTGTTTCGACCCGATTTGTGTGAGACTGTACTTCGCGCCACGTCCAGACGATTTGTGAGAGTAACCCAGCTTGGGGATATCGTCTTCACGAAGCGAGTCTTGCTCGATGCTGGTGAACTCGGGCGTGTCACCGGTCAGGTCGAGTGAAACCGTGATGAGCCGGCCGTCGTCGACGAATGGATCGAGTTTACTGGGGGTCGTGTAGAGCCCCCCACCGCTCTCAGCCACCCCTAAGACGCCGTACAGCGCCATGACGTCTTCCAGACTGGCCGGTGGCCGATCGTGCCAGTACTCGTCGAGAACGTCCCGGAAGTCCGCGGCTGTTGGTCCCTCACTCATGTGTCTGCTCGTGGCGGCGTCTTGTCTCGGAGGTTGAGGAATCCGAAGCCGTGTTCGCGGCGCTGGCCGATGCCTGCGTCGAGGGCGAGATTCAGGTGGTAGCGATGGGTATCGTCACGGACTCGATACCCGAGACGCCACTTCGACAGGATGATGGTCCGATTGACGGCCGTCGCTGGCTGGAACCGTATCGAGTACGTGATGTCGTCCTTGATTGGCTCGATTTCGTTGAACAGGGGTTCGTCTACCTCTGTGGGTCCGTCGTAGTAGTCGTCGCCGAAGCGTTCGTGGGTGCGTTGAAGCGACCGCTGGATTGTGGCCTGTAACGGCTCCATGCCGTGTTTCGGCCGCCAGAACGTGTCGGTCTCTGATTCTCCGGCGTCCATCTCGGTCGTGTCCAGACCGTGTTGTTCTGCCAACTCGCGGCTGAGCGCACAGAAGACACCGGTTCCCGTATCGATGCGGCCTGTAGAACCCGGTTCTCCGACATCGGGTGCATGACCGGAGATATCGGTTACCTCGAACCGCATTTGGCCGACATCGAAGGTTCGGTCGCGACCGAAGTGGTCGATGAGTGTGTCCAGTACGTCACGCCGCGGTGATGCGATTCGGAGATAGCGTCGATCGCCTTTGTCGATGTCTCCCCACGGGAAGACGTTGGAGAAGGCGAACCCGACGCCGTAGTCCGTATCGTGGGTTGCCGCGTACTCGTCAACTTCCTCAAGTCCGCGCCAGATTCGACCGCGGAGTTTGTGGTGGGCCGAAGTGTCGTATGCGGCATCAGCGGTGGCGTCTAGCGCCAGTTCAATGCGCATACGCCGAATCACCTGCTAATTATTGTCATCTGAAACATCTCTGGAGAGGTACTTACGCTCATTACTTAAATCCAATGATTGATTATCGCTGAGACAAAAGTGATTCAAACGGTCCTCAGTGAGGTTGAAGCAACAACGCCTACAAGAACAGCAATCACTGTTTCAGATGGAGTCGTGAGGGATTGGAGCTGGAGCAGAACGGGAATCAGAATCGGTAACTCACCGTTTCAGGCGGGCCTGTGAGGGGTTGAAGCGACCCGGACGCTGTCGCTCACCCGCTTTTCAGGGCTGTTTCAGACGAACCTGTCAGGGATTGAAGCCGCTGCGAACACTGCGGCCGCGATCTCGTAGGTGAGTTTCAGACGATTCTGTGAGGGATTGAAGCACCTGGCACGACGTCCCCCAGTTCAAACGCGGCCGGGGTCCAGAAGGACCTGGAAGGGATTGAAGCATCGTCATGAAGCTAGGTCCATTCATCGGCTTCAAGTTTCAGACGGACCTGTGAGGGATTGAAGGAACCGCGAGCAGATGGACGTCAAGCGGGAGACCGAGTTTCAGACGAACCTATGAGGGATTGAGGTAACGAGGATAACGAGTTCTCCGCAAGTCCACCAGGTTTCACGTCATGACAGTTGATTTCCGAGATGTACACACGAGACGGCGATATTCGTGTGAACGCGATTTGGGGAGAATCGCACGAAGAGACACTGCACCACTTGTTCTCTGAGACCTGCTGCTATGGACATACTGCTGTTCACACGATGGGGAATCTGCAAGCGATTCACGGAGACCATAACACTCGGCCTTAACCAACAAATTGAACGAATTCTCGCCGGCTGTTGGTTAACTCTGACTCCCAACTGATGTCCTTTCGTTGTTGTACGAACGCCGCCGACTACGATTGACCGGCATTTTCTGTGATTCCCTGATGTCGAGCAGCCCAGGACGCACGCGACTGGCTCATAGTCTCGAACAGTTCGCTACCGAAGTCCGAGGTGGGGGATGGCGTCGTAGTGACGTAAGGACCGTGCCCAGCCGGTCGTCGAGGGCCGCATTGGACTGCTAACGGCCGTCCGTCACCTACGAGACGCCAGGCTCGGAGACCTCCGGCGGCACTCCAACCGCCGCTTAGCTTCCGTTGATTGCGGCGTCGGACTGGCGAGCGTCGGCGCGGTCGTCGCTGGACGCAGCCCCGCCCGGCTTTACATCGGACGCCCCCCGTCCCCCTAGTTCATTTTCGGTCGCAGCATATCCGTGATTATGTCCACAACCCGGCTCTCGTCGGCGAGATTATCGAGAACGGTCTCAGCTTTGACCTCCAGTTCGTAGCGGTTGGTCTTCCCGAGTCCCTGGCCACGGCCCTTCGTGGTTTTCGCCAAAATACCGGAATCGGCAAGATCGTTGAGCTTGTCGCGGAAGCGGCGTTCCGAGATGGTCTTCGCATCGATATGCTCACAAAATACTTCGTACAGCGAGTGAAGATTCCTGGTCTCCGCCGACTTGGTGCCGGTTACTGTCGCGTGCGTGACGGTTAGGAGCGCCAGTGCACGTTGGAGTGGAAGTGACTTGATTCCGCGCTCGACGGCAGCCTGCTCAAGGTACTCGTGGGCATCGCGGACGTGCTGCTCAGTGACCTCGAATTCGCCCTCGTCGTCGGCGAACCGGCAGGCGCGGAACAACAACTTGATTGCCTCACGAGCGTCGCCGGAGTCCTGGGCGGCGAGCGCACTGGTGAGTGGGATGGCATCGTCAGTGAGCACGGTACTCTCGAGTGTTTGCCACGGCTCGTCCTCATCGCCGATCTCGGTGTCGCGAAGGGCACCAGCCGCGCGCCGGGCCAGGATGTCGCGGAGTTGATTGGCGTCGTAGGGAGCGAACTCGATTTCGTCCTCGCTGAGCGAAGAGCGGACGTCGGCGTCTAGACCCTCTCGGAACTGAAGGTCATTCGTGATGCCGATGATTGAGAGTCGGACGTCGTCGGGTTCGGCGCGAGGAAGCTCGTAGAGGATGTAGTCGTCGCTGCCGATGGCGTCGATTTCGTCGAGGATAACGATTACCGTGCCGCCGATTGCCTCGAGTTCGTCGATAATCATCGACAGCAGCGTCTTCTTCTGATAGCCGCTCGGGAGTTCTTCGCCTGGCCCGTAGCGTTTTTCCCGGAGTGCTTTCAGGAGATGGGTCATCACGTGGTAGCTCTTGTCCATCCCCTTGCAGCGGACATGTACCACGTGGAGGTCCAGGCCGTTGTCGTTCGCGTAGGACTGCAGTTGGTTTGTCTTTAGTTTGACGCCGACAGTCTTTCCCTGGCCTGTCGGACCGAACACAAACGCGTTCAGTGGCGTTGAACCCATCGCAGCCGGCTTCAGCGTTGAGTGGAGTTGGTTCAGTTCCTCTTCTCGCTCGGGGAGCGAGTCGGGTTGGTACGTCTGGGTGTTTGGGTTGAGTCGGTCTAAGTTGACAAAGATCGAGTCTTCATCCCCGAACGAGCGCATTGAGGTAACGTGTGAGTTGGTGGGCCATAACCCCATCGTCCGAGGTGTGGGGTGGCGTCCGAGTGACGGGGGTGCGTCCGATGTAAGCTGGTGGTGTCGTGGTTCCGGTTCGGACTAAGTACTCACGGGGGGACGGGGGCACGTCCAGTGTAAGAGATGGATTATAGGGCCAGAAACGCAGATACATGCCAGAATTGGCTTTGAACAAGGGAACGTTTATTACACTACTATTCAAACGATATCCGTACTCCCCACGACTTTGCGGTGTAGTACTGGTGTTCGTTGTTGGGTGTGCAGATACGACTGGCGTTTCCCGAGTTTCATCGGACACACCCCCGTCCCCCGGGGTTAGCAGTTGGCCCGCTGTTTGAGGCGAGCGCATCGACAGCCGTGTCCTCGACCAACTGCACCAACACGGGAACCGCCACAGCTAGGGAGGCCTCGACGTCCAGGTCGTCGATGGCCAGCGCTTCGCACACCTGTTCGGGGAGGCCGAAGGTAACGTCGGTCCGACGAGCGAGCCACCAAACGGTCTGATACCGACTGTTCGACGGTTGCCCCATCGCGACGAAAAGGTCGGTGTCGGCGATGTGGAGTGGCCCACGTGCCGTCAGTGCCGTCGCTGTCGTCGACGTCTCGCCCTTGTATCCTCATCTCGTAGTGCTCATAGACGACGGGCCGGAGGGCTTGCAGAATGATCCCGGCGGCGAGCGGAACGTAACGATTGCCCGGGAGCCTACGGAAATATATTAAGCAGGAACGTGACGTACCACCATGCCCAAACCGAATAATTCCTCTGGCGAAATAGCTGACCTCGAGGAGATCAAGGAGTACCTCGCTCAAACCGAGGTTATCTTCGCAGTGCTGTTTGGGTCACATGCAAGAGAAACGGCAGACGAGTCCTCGGACGTCGATATCGCACTTCAGTTCCCGGGTGAGCTGTCCGAAGCCGAGCGGTTCCGTCGGCGCAACCGTATCGACGCAGACCTTCAGGCATACGCAGATCAATTCGTCGACGTGAGCGACATTGAGTCGCTGCCAACTCATGTTGCGCACGCTGCGCTCCAGGACGGGGTTCGTCTCGTTGGTGACCAAGAAGAAATCACCGCGTACAAACAGCGCGTCGATGCAGAGTATGACGCAGGCGCGAGCGAACGAGACCAAGAACGGCGAGAATTTATCGATCGGCTTGCTCGTGGTGACGTCTAGATGGTCGATGAGGAGATTGTCGTTGACAAGCTCCGGTACATCAACGAGTACACAAACGATCTGAAGCAGATGCGGGGAATATCCAAAACGGAGTACGTTGATGATGTCGTCGTCCAACGAGCGGTTGAGCGAACATTCATGAATCTCATTCAATCGTGTATCGATCTCTCTCAGCATATTCGTGCTTCAGAGGACTTCTCCCCAAGTGGAACGGCAAAAAACGAGATCGAGTCGCTTGGGAATGCAGGCATACTCCCGCACGATGTGCAAAAACAGATGGAAGAAGCCGTCGGGTTTCGGAATATCCTCGCCCACCGGTACGGTGATGTGAATCACGACGTCGTCTACGCGGTTTTACATAACGACCTCCATTGGTTCGACCAATTTCAACAGGAAATCGCGCAGTGGTTTCAGCAACGAGACTAACCCTGTCAACAAACCTGGTTACACGAGCGACGCGGAGGTCCCGTGAACAGAGTGAGCGGAATGGTCGGTCGCGAGCGACGCGGCGGGCGGCAGCGGCGAGCGGGGCGGGCCGGAGAGAACCACCGTTCAACCGGGCTCGACGCTCGGTGACACAGCCGATATCCTGGTGGGCTCAGAAAGGGCGAGGCCGTCTTGGTCGTCCCCCGACTCCGTAAGCACCGCAGGCACGAGGAGGGCAGCGGTGGTCGCGGGATGCCGAGCGGCCGAGGGCTTTCAAACAGAGTCTATGCCTGTGAGACGAGAATTGCTACTCACCGACAACCTCGGGTTATTCCCCGATCAGGACATCTACACCTGTCGGTGGTACATTGAGTCAATTCCACTGGCTGGCGAAAAACGACTCTCAACTAGCGGCTTGGGGAGCAAGATACTTCAGAATATGTGATAATTCACCTATCATCTCTATGGGGAGCGTCGATGGCGATTATGTTTCAGACATCGTGTTCCAGCGCTCAATCTCTGAGCAGTTTGGTGCAGAACTTGCGATTGGACCCGCACTTGCACTAGCTGTTGGGCAGATTCCATCATCAGGCTACAGACAGACCCTGCTTTCAGTAGCGATGGTGGTGCTGGTCTTCTCGTCTGTCTTCAGATTTCTTGCGTTCACAGATCGATTTGCCGACCCAGAACGGGTTTCTCGACTTACGGTTCGACCCCTCCAAATTAGCGCCATAATTTGTCTGGTGCAGATTGTCCAGTTTGCTAGTATCGAACTCTCAGCGTTTGTTCCCAGTATAGAGACAGTTGGCCTGAGTTTATTGATTACGCTACTCGGGACCGTTCTGTTTATACTCGGGTACGAATCGGTGTTTCAGACGTACCGGTTCAGTTGGGGCGTTCTGTACTATGTCAAGGTGGTTTCAATCACCCAATCTATTGGTATGGATTTGGACGACATCGATGCAGTCTCCGAATTCATAAATTCTGAGGACTCGATTTGGAATTCGATGAAAACAGCGGTTTCACTTCTTCTCATTCAAGTTCTTCGGGCAGTCTATGTCTCTGTGGCTTACTTTCTTCTCCGAGACTCAATCCCAGAAGAAGAGGACAATCCGTACATCGATGAGCTTCAGACTTGGGTTAATGCTCACCGTGACCAGAAACCGATCAGTGATCGAGCTTCTATCGGTTTTGCACTCGGAATTTCGGGTATGGTGGTCTTCCCGGTTTACTTCGTTTTATCCTGGACTCTTTCATGGATTCTTGGACCGGTCCTCACCGTTCTCGGGGTGGTGGTCGTAATGAGGCTTCTACAGCACGTAGTCAACGTCGCGTACATCTCCTTTGGCGGACTCCGATATGATCAGGTACTCACCACGAACGCAAGATCAGTAGCCATTGACGCCATGTATACGCTTGTTGTCTGGGTGATGCTAGTCTGGCTTCCATTCGGTTAATTGAGCTTACTTCTGGTTCGATTTACTATATGTGCCCAACCACCTGAATAAATGTTTCACAGAGAGTTCTATGGGATATTGGGTGAGTTCATCCACTCAAATAGTAGTTCGCGAGCGATGTGGAAGACGGAATGCGGGCGTTCATTGAGTGTTCAATGCTCTTGTTTCATTTTCACCCTACTTGACGAATTCTTTTGTTTGTCTATGACGGTGTGACAGTATGCGACGATATGGTCTCACTTTGCTGCTTATTATTGCGGTCATCGCCGCCGGAACTACGGCTGCAACAGGTCAACAAATCAGGGATAAAGGCCCGGAGGGCTGCGTATACGTTAATACTGCCCAACAGTGGGAGTCGGCTCGGCTTACCGGAGAGATGCGACTCGTTGAGAAAGGAACAGTCCAAATCACATACGATGGCCACGGTGAGATGACGAAATTCGAGGTTGATCCACCAGCTGCGGCTACCGTCGTAAACACGACCGGGTTCTCGAAGACTGAGGATGGGACCTACAAATTTGGTGGGCAACCGATGTCACCGACTCTTACGTATCGCGTCCGAACTGGATTTTCGGCCAATGAATCTTACGCGAGTGGCGAGTCGTGGCTTCATACACCCCTTCCGTCGTACATCCAGACGCGCGTCCATCACACCCCCCCCGAAGGCGGCTACGTCGGTACGCAATTCGCGTATCTCGGGAACTATTCAGCTGTAACACTACAGGACGGATGCCACGAGGTGACGGCCATCATCGCTGAGGAGAGCCGGTCAATGGTTGACAAAGAGCAGATCGAACGGCAGCTCCGATACGCGATGGCTGAGTACGATGTTGGACACCGTTACAGCAAGACAACAATATTCGTAACGCCGGGAAATGTGGACCCAACCTTCAGTGGTCGAGCATACGATGGGGACGCGTGGGCCTCTAGTCGACTTGGGCAATTGAACACGACCCATATCGTACTTCACGAGTATTTACATACGAGACACGCCTTCGGTGGTGCTTCACTGGGGGAGATGAGCTGGTTCAATGAGGGGACAACAGAGTATATGACGCTACGACTAATGCTGGGTGCCGGGACGCTTACCCCGCGAGAGTATAACCGCCGCTTGGAGAGAATCGCAGGGAGTCGTGCTGTCCTATCTGACCGGTCAACGTGGACCGATCGCCGTGTACCATACAAACGGGGGGCGTTGTTTAATGCCCATTTGGACCACCGTATTCGGAACGCCACAGACGGCGAGAGCACGCTCGAAGATGTTGTCGCTGCCGCGAACGCTCAACGAGGGAACCGGTTCCTCCCATCTGAACGCACAGTATTCGATATTGTTGAAAATGTTTCTAATACAGAGACAGCGGCGTGGGCGAACGATACTGTCGATAGCAGCCAGGCTTTCGGAATCTCATCAATCCAACAAAAGACCACTCCTGAATGGGAGTACCGGCTCTCAATTGCTCACGAGAATATGAGCGAAAAACCCCTGTTCGGTGTCTTCTTCGGATTCATGCTCGGAGTTCTGGTGATAGCAATTGCCAACGAATACGACGGCGAATCTGGAGATGAAAGTCCAGAAAACTCGGAAAACAGCTAGTTAGTCGAGAAGTAAGTCCTATATCAGTGTACAAGTTAGCGACACGACCCTTTAATTTTTCATAGTGGATTCCTTCTGGCGTGGCTGGGTCCCTAGGTCGAGGGCTTTCATCAGTTATGTCCCCGTCCTCGACAGAGTCAGCCCTGCGTTGCAAAATACCGAAGTGATTTATATATTGGTTCGCTAGTATGCAACAGTATGCTCACAGAAGGCGAGGTTCGCGCCCTCACTGCCCTCCACGGTGAGCAGACGGTCTCTGAACTCGCAACGAATCTCGATCGAAGTCTCAGCTACACCTCAGAACTCGTCGAACGGCTCGAAACGGTTGGCCTCGTCGAGACACGTCGACAGGGGAAAACAAAGCGGATTCGACTGTCGGACGCAAAGGCCCTCGAGTTACTCACGGACCTCACGCAACAGTATTCACACATCGACTGGCCGGAGCTGTTGTCAGGGGCATCCATCCGTGTGTGCTACTACCTCGACACCCCACGGACCGCGACCGAACTCGCACGCCGCGCCGACGTCCACAGAAGTACCGTCCACCGTGCGCTAGCCCCGCTTCAACATCGCGGAATCGTCTACCAAACCGACGACGGCGCGTACGCACTGAATGACGGCTTCGGACAGCTGAGTGCGTTCGCTCGTGAGCTTGCCCATCACGTCCACCGCCAGACTGTCGAAGAGCAGACCGACACGTACACAATTCTGTGGGAATCGCTCGACGAGTTCCTTGTGCAGACGACTGAGATTACCGAGGAACACTTCATTCCGACAGGACCAGACCAGTTCCAACGATACGGCCTTCCGCTGTTGGCACGTGACCGCAGACACTACCTCTATTCGGAGGCGACGAGTGAGCTCTCCCCGGAGATGTTGTGCTGTCACATGCTCGTGATCGATTCGGGCGCACGGGCTCAGTCATACTGCCTGCTCTTGCTCAGTCACGTCGACATCGACCGCGACGTGCTCCGAGCCCAAGCCGTCAAGTACGGCGTCGACGACGTCGTCGACGAACTCTGCACGTATCTCGACACCAGCGGTGACCAGCGGACGTCGCAACTCCCCGAGTGGGAGGACTTCCA
>Ga0136558_1000701_pt1 | contig 18009 bp, 14 predicted proteins | sample AntRauTorckE6833_FD_101391 | JGI IMG/M metagenome (GOLD analysis project Ga0136558, IMG submission 101391) | Saline lake microbial communities from Rauer Islands, Antarctica - Metagenome Torckler E6 #833 | ecosystem: Environmental > Aquatic > Non-marine Saline and Alkaline > Saline | place...
AGTAAGTGCAATTTAAAAAACTCCTCTGCAATGAGGAGTTTTTTAAATTTTGTAGCAACTGCTTTATTTGCTTTCGATTAGGCCCTTTTTCTTGAGGGTGCGAATCGCTTGGGTACTTAGCTTCATCTTTACTTTTTTGCCATCAACAACAACAGTCTTAGACTGAAGGTTTGGCTTCCAGACTTTCTTGGTGTGGCGCTGCGAGAAACTGACATTGCTGCCGAATTGCTTGCCTTTGCCGGTTAGTTCACACTTTTGCATCTACTTATCCTCTGAGGTGAATTAATAAAGATTCAGGGGTGAATTGTAGCCAATAACACCTTATCTGTCAACCCTGTTGTAAGTTTTAGACCACTCGCCGCACTTCTAGCCATGCCTACTGTACAAGGTCTCTCCTTGTACAGTTATATAGCGGGGAGTGAGCTGCTATACTAGATTGATATGTTTGACGGTCCAACTACTGCAATTATTGCGCTCGGCGCTATTTTAATCTCCATGACTCTGCACGAAGCAATGCATGCCTATACGAGCTACTGGCTTGGTGATGATACCGCCAAGTTGCAGGGCAGGCTGACCCTCAACCCCCTCAAGCACATAGACCCATTCTTGACTATTCTAATGCCAATGCTGCTTGCGCTATCTGGAGCACCAATTTTTGGAGCGGCAAAACCGGTGCCGTTTAACCCGGCCCGAGTAAAGTGGGACGAATACGGTGCAGCGTTGGTCGGTATCGCTGGCCCACTCATTAATTTTTTGCTGGCGGTGGCTGCAGCAGGAGTCCTGAGAGTGTTTGGTGGGACCTTCAGCAGAGAAGTGATAGAAGCCATCCTCATTTTTATACAAGTAAACATTGGTTTCTTTATCTTTAATATGATTCCGTTTCCGCCACTGGACGGTTCAAGGCTGTTCTATGCGGTGGCACCCGAACCTGTCCAGCGCGTGATGCAGACGATTGAATCGTTTGGTTTGATGGGAATATTCATATTTCTTTTTATCGCACTCCCAACTTTATCCCCAATTCTGGGTGCAATTATGGATTCTCTCTTACGCTTTTTACTCTAATGTCCTATACTACAAGTCCGGCTGATACTTCGGCTGACCAAAATGATAATCTGAATACTTATCATTAGGGAGTTCAATATTCTGGCAAGACTGTGGTCCTGCCGTGCGAACACCCACCTGGCATAATACCCAGGTTGTCATGGTCATCGTAGGTGTCAGCTCATAAAACCGGCCTGAAAAGGCCGGTTTTATACTTCTTATGATGTTATACACCACATAGTTTTAAATTTATTGCTGATCATTAATAAGTCAGTTAAGCTTGTAAATATATGGGCAGAAAAATAAAACAAACAGGCTTGGCCATTTCGTTACTGGGCGGTGCATACCTCTACGGACAGGCTATCAGCACTGGCGCAGAGAATTACGGTGTTCAGTTTGAAAAACAAGCACTTTCGGTCGGGGCGGCTGAACAGAAACCAGTCTTGTCTGAACGTTCAGATGAACTTACAAGAGAGTCGCTTATCTACTTTGCAGGATCACTCGGCGGGGTCGCTCTTGGCTGTCGTGTGGGATTGCAGCTCCGCGACGAAACTGTTGCTCGCCAAAGAAGTGAGTTGGCGGATGAACTTAATGTTATGGCATTTGAGATCAAAGCTGTTGCCGACAATCTATTTGATAGCAATAGAGCAATTCTAAATGGCTTAAGTGAGTATGAGCTAAGAACTCCTCATCCTTTTGTTGAAAAAATAGTTCCTGTTAAAGGGTAGATATCTAATAAAATGGTCAGGGTGAGGTGATAAGCTCTTGTTGTTGGTCGGGGATGCCGGATTTGAACCGACGACCTCGCGGCCCCCAGCCGCGCGCGCTACCAACTGCGCCAATCCCCGCTATCTCACTGTCACTTTCGGCGCCTACATTCTGCAGACCCGACGTTTACTTGTTTGAAACAAGCTTCAAATCATAAAAGCGTCCTTGCAATGAGCCACTAGCTCATCTCACCCCAGCCGCGCGCTTTACCGACTAAGCTACACCCTGATACTTGACCATTTTAGCATCAAAAATGCTCACCCAGGCGGATTATTAACTCCGATAAGGCGAGCAATTACACTCCAATATCTGATAGTATAAGAAGTATGTGGAAAGAAAAAAACAATCAGCTGTATCAAAAATTTGTCTTTAAGGATTTTACTGAGGCGCTTTCTTTTATTAATAAGGTTGGAGTAGTCGCCGAAGAGCAGGGGCATCATCCCGAAATTCGCAATACATGGAACACAGTAGAACTATATCTGTCGACCCATGAAGCAGAAGGAAAAATTACTGATAAAGATCGCACCCTTGCGGACGCAGTAGACAAACTTTTAAAAGTTCCAGACGAGAGCAAGACTCAAATACCGAAAGCTATAAAACTATATTGTGACGGGGGTTCAAGAGGGAACCCAGGACCATCAGCCTCAGGTTATGTTCTGATGAATAAAGACGACTCTGTCATCAGTAAGAGCGGCGTGTACCTAGGCCTTACTACTAATAACCAGGCGGAGTACCAGTCACTTAAATTTGGTTTAGAGGAGGCCAAGAAGTTGGGTGTACAAGAAGTAGCTGTCTATATGGATAGCATGCTTGTTGTAAATCAAATGAAGGGCATTTTTAAGATCAAAAACAGAGATCTTTGGCCGATCCACCAGTCGATTAAAGAGCTGAGTCAACACTTCAAGAAAGTAACCTACCAGCATGTTCCAAGGGAGTTGAACAAATTAGCCGATGCCGAAGTCAATGAAGTGCTCGACGCTGAACGCAACAACTAGTTAGTATTAAATACGGCGTTAATTCATGACTAGTCAAATCTAATAAAGTAGTTTCGTAGTTGTCAGATTATCCGTAAGCCGGGTTCTGTTCTAGCTAATCATCTATCTAGTTCCGCAATTACTCACGGAATCGAGCGGTTTTTATGATGCATTCTCGGCGGGAAACCTTAATTAAGAACACATCTCCTTGCAGCAGACAGGGTTTACCTCTTCCCGGCGTCACCGACGGGAACTGTGGGCTCTTACCCCACTCGTTTCATCCTTGCTCCGGCAAGCCGAAGCGGTATCGTTTCTGTGGCACTTTCCCTAGGGTTTCCCCCGGTCGCCGTTAGCGACTGTCTTTCCCTACGCTGCCCGGACTTTCCTCCACGCAAAGTGGCGATTAGCCGATAATCTGACTCGTCCATTATAAACTAAAAACCCGCATTGGCTTAATGCGGGTTTTTAGAGGGCAAGTAGGCGAGCTACTTAGCTGCTTTTACAATTGCTTCAAAAGACTTTGGTTCGTTAACTGCTAGTTCGCTCAGTATTTTACGGTCAATAGAAACGTTTGCTTTCTTAAGGCCGCTTATCAGCTGGCTATACGTTGTATCGTGCAAGCGGGCTGCCGCATTAATGCGAGCATTCCATAACTGCCTAAACGTTCGCTTGCGATTCTTGCGATCGCGAGTAGCGTGCTGGAGGGCTTTTGTGACAGCCTGTCGGCCACGTCGAACACTTGAGCGGTTAGACTTGCTCATGCCCTTAGTGGCTTTGCGAATTTTTTGGTGTCGCTTGTGTGAGGTTACGCCTCTTTTTACTCGCATCTTCTTAGACTCCTAGGTTCCGCTTAATATTCTTTGCTTCTTTACCGATAATTTGACCTGGAATGGCAAAAGTCCGTTTCTTGGAAGCTGATTTCTTTCGCAGGAAGTGGTTCGTCATAGCACTACCTCTTAGAACTTTACCGTTCTTGGTAATGCGTACTCGGTCCTTCGTTCCTTTATGCGTCTTTTGCTTTGGCATTTGCACTGCTCCTTATAACAAAATTTAGTTGTCTGCCGGCGAGTTGGGGTTTTTGATCAACCGCAATTCCTTCACCAAACTTTTCGATAACTCTGTCAGCGAGTAGAAATCCCAAATCTTTATGGGCGTTTTCTCGGCCACGATAGAATACCGTAATTTTAGCTTTATGGCCAGCGTCGAGGAATTTTTGAATCTTCTTCATCTTTACCCCTAGATCGTGATCGCTAATTTTGAGCCCAAATCGCATCTGTTTCAGCTCAGGGCTCTTTGCGTTCCGCTTGCTCTTTTGTTGCTGTTTCGTCTTTTGGTAATTGAATTTGCCCCAATCGACAATTTTTGCAACCGGCGGGTCCGCATTTGGAGAGATCTCTACCAGATCAAGTCCATACTCCTCAGCTGCCTGGAGTGCTTCTGCTCGCGTCATGACGCCGAGCTGATCTCCTTCTTCGTTGATAACACGCAACTGTGGTGCTCGAATGCTTTGATTCAAGCGGGTATGCTTACTGATTGTACTTTCTCCTTAGCTTAACTAACTGGTTGGCTAAAATAGTAACAGATTACAGAACAGAGGTCAACCCCGTTAGAAAATTAATCGTTGAACTAAGCAGCTTATCTGTTACTAATCTATATTATTTGGCTTTTTTAACGGGGTCAACAATGGTTTTTATATTTGTACCGGTTGGCGTCGATACTGCAGTGCTTCACTGATGTGATGCGTGTCGATGGTGGACGCATCGTCCAAGTCAGCGATTGTGCGAGCTACTTTAATGATCCTCATGTAGCTACGGGGTGAGATGTCGAGCTGACTCGCCGCTTTATTTAGGAGAGCTTTTGCGCCTGGGGAGAGTTTGCAGTGTAGTTTAATCTCTTGATTATTGAGTGCAGCGTTCCTGACACCAGCTTCTTTAAAACGCGCTTCTTGAAGCTTGCGAGCCGTTTGGACGCGCGTACGGATATGATCGGTCGTATCTATGGCATCGGTTGTTTCAAGAAGCTTGTCATGCTGTACATGGTCAACATCAATATAAAGATCAATCCTATCAAGGATCGGACCAGATAACTTTCTTTGATAGCGGACAATCTGTGCCGGCATGCAACTACATTCCTTGTTGCTGCCATAAAAGCCACAAGGGCAAGGGTTAGCCGTTGCGATCAGCGTGAAATCTGCAGGGTAGGTGATGGAGCCTTTTGCCCGTGAGACAGTGATTACTCGGTCTTCTAGTGGCTGGCGGAGTGCTTCTATGGTGCTTCGTGCAAACTCAGGTAACTCGTCGAAGAAAAGAACTCCCTTATGACTCAAGCTTATTTCTCCGGGTCGTGGCCGCTGCCCTCCGCCAATAATTGATATCTCACTCGCACTGTGGTGTGGCGATCGAAAAGGGCGGGTTGCAACAATTCCTTCGTAACTATTGCTCGTAAGACTGTGCAGGTGAGTTATCTCAAGAATCTCTTCTTGTGTTAGTTCAGGCAAGATCCCTGGAAACGCCTTAGCCAACATGCTCTTGCCCGTCCCGGGAGGTCCGCTTAGTAGTACATTGTGCGAACCAGCGGCAGCGATTTCTAGTGCTCGTTTAGCTCGTGCCTGGCCAACAATATGCTTAAAATCTATGGTCATGGGTGTTCTTTGGGTGAGAAGTGACTTTGATGTAGTTTTGATTGGGGTAATTTTTTTAAGATCACTCAGATCATCGTAGAGCTCCTTGAGGCTATCTATTGGCGTCAATTGAATGTCGGGGATGAGTTCGGCCTGCGATATGTTCTCCTTAGGAATATAAAAAGCAGAAATACCTTTTTGTTTTGCTTCAAGTAGACTGCCAATAATACCCCTCACTGGTCGTGTTGACCCGTCAAGTCCAAGTTCGCCCAGGAGAATGGTCTTGATGATGGCGTTATCCCGGACTTGCTTACTAGCTATAAGGATTGCTGCTGCAATCGCAAGATCGAGTGCAGGAGATTCTTTTGGGATATCGGCCGGAGCAAGGTTTATGGTTATTCGTTTTTTTGGTAGTTGTAGCTTTGAGCTTGCGAACGCACTCCGGACACGTTCCTTGGCTTCATCTACGGCTTTGTTTGCAAAGCCAACAATGACCAAATTTGGAAGGCCATTTGATAAAACGCATTCTACGTCTATCAGGGTACCGTCAATTCCAGAAGCTATGCTTATTACTTTTGCGCTCACATCAACCCTTTTCTATATAAGAATGATACTACACAGTACTAATAAATAAACAGTCCCACATTTCTGCGGGACTGTTTATTCGTGCGATATGAGTAACATTTTGGTTTGTTGTTTTTATGGAACAACGGCCTGCGAGAAGCCGTTGTTACTGTAGTCATTTTTGTTTTTGAGCACTTTTTTTGTTCAGTGCTAGTACTATCTTAGTCAGTCTTAATTCGCGTGTCAACATGTTTGTGGTTAATTGTGGGAGATTGTGTATAAGTTTTTCCACACCTAGGTGCCTTTTGATTTTCACAATAAGCCATCACGGGACAATAAAAGCGATTTGACGACCCAGTTTAAGATACAAAGGAAGGTGCATTTTTTGTTCAGCACGGCAGCTAGTAGTGTGGAGTAGAGGCAGTTTGTTGTCATTCAGTTCTGTGGATAAGCAATATAAAATACCAATAAACGCACGATAGTTGAATACATAAGAGGAATATCTAGTTTTTAGAAGTTAAAGGACTTTTTTGTCGTACTTGGGCGTATGGTTAGGCTCCATTTAGCAATAATCAACTTACTAAAAAATGCGAATGACAAAATGTCATGCAACGGCACAGTTTTCGTAACAAAATGATTTGGGAAGTACTTAGATTATAATCGTAAGACTCATATGTGTGGAGTTACTGCCTCAGACTAAATTAGTGTCACGTTCGTATGTAAAAAGAGGTATGCATGTTTTGCGTTGCAGCAAACCCTAAGATACTAGTATTTAAGGTCCGCATTTATGCAAAATGTACCAAAATTATATAACCCTACAGAGTGTTCTAATAACGAGCATAACGTACTTAAATGTATGCAGAAATAATTTACCAATAGCGGACAATAAGGTTAATCATATTAATAACAATATTTTATTGATAGTATATTTCCAACAACACTTTATAACTACGATTTTTATATATCTAAAACTACTAACAGATGTATGTTATAAAAAACACAATAATAATCTATTGACATTTATATAATTTAAACGTATATTGTTGCAGTAAGTTGAAAACAAAAACTTACCCTACGACACAAAATATGTCGATATCGCTCTCTCCGCCAACCGGCGGATTAGAGCGGTCAGTCAGCCACAGACGGTAAGCGCTAATTAGTCATTTTAATAGAGCGGATTTACCGTCTTGGCACCAAGGAAATTTGAGCACCGATATCTAACATTGAACGGTGCTTTTTTATTGCTCGGTACAGTACACTGTTTATAATGAAAAGGCCTGTATGAACAAGAAGACAAAACTTACCTATCTCTTTATACCCGCACTTGCTGTGTTGTTGCTATTTTTGTTCTTTACCTCGCCAGATAGGCTGCCCCTGTACGCACTATTTGTGCCTTTCGTAACCATTTATATACTCAGCTACGTTGTTTTTTCTCTTCTTGCCGATGCCTTACTAGGTAATCTCAGAACTTCTGCTCGCCGTTGGCTGGCTATTTCGCTTGCAGCGCTTCCCGTAACGCTTCTTATTCTGCAATCGAGTGGTCAAATCGGCCAAAACGATGCGCTTCTGTTTATAGCTTTGGTGATTTTACTTATTTTTTACTTCAGAAAAGCAGATTTTTTGAAGTAGGGTTTGTCCAGAGTTTTTGCTATACTAACAGGGATGAATGAACAATATAATGCACATGAGCAAAATATGAGTTTGCCTCAACCTGTTGAGGCTGGTCAAAAGTCGCAAAAATTCGAAACCGACCACGCCAAAACAGTTGAAGCCGGAGCAACTGGAGTGCCTAGCCCAAGCCAAGCACCGCCTGCATACAATCAGTCCATGCCGCAGACACCAAGTCAAACCCAACCTAACAGTGCTGCTGCTCCGAATGATAACTCTTCACCCCATATAGCTGATGACCTTGATCTGATCGAAAAAGAGTGGGTAGAGCGGGCCAAGAGGATTGTTGAGCAGACAAGAAACGATCCTTATCGTCAGAGTGAAGAGCTGCATATAACAAAAGATGATTACCAAGGAAAGCGATTTAACAGAGACACCAATTTGAGTGATGCTGCATAATGATTTTTATAGTAATTCTCCTTGGTTTTATGGTCGTTCTATTGATGGGAGCTCCCATTGCGTTTTTGATGATTCGGAAAATATTCAGGGAGCAGAAGAATTTCGAGCGTGGACTCAAGATGGTCCCGCTCTATATACATTTACCGCCACAGAGTGACGACGCCGAAGGAGGTGGCAGGGATACGCGCGACCTCATAGACGAGAACATATCCAAAGCCCAGATAATGTACAACATTATCGCTAGCACCGTGCAGAAGGGTTTTAAAAGCAAGTTCTATGGTCAGCGCCATATTGGGTTTGAGATTGTTGGCGTGCAAGGTTTCGTTAAGTTCTATGTAGCAGTGCCGATATCACTGGTCGAGGTAGTCAAGCAGGCGGTTGTAAGTGCCTATCCATCGGCGCGGTTAGATGAAGTTCCCGAACACAATATTTTTAGTCAGATTGGTAAGCTTTCAGGAACGAGCGGAGGAGAGCTCACCCTAAAGGAGAATTCCGCCTATCCAATTGCGACGTACCAAGACCTGAAACGTGACGCGATGCAATCACTACTTAACTCGCTTTCTACCCTAGAAAAAGAAGACGGTGTAGGTATCCAAATCCTTTTTCGGCCGGCGACTGATGACTGGAGAAAGCGTGCAACAACTCTTGCGAACAGCAAGAGAAAGGGTAGTGACAAAAAAGGAGGCATGCAGCTTGGCTCGTGGACTAAGGAGTTGTTCATGGCCTTCTCTAAGCCACCAGAAGAAAAGGGCGGAGGTCAAAGTGACAAACCAGAGCTTTCAAGCCTTGACCAGGCGGTACTGGACTCAATAGATGACAAGACACGGCATCCGGGGTTTGAGGTACTCATTAGAATAGTTGCTTCGTCGAACATATCTCAAAAGTCTCAGGCTCTTATGAATAACGTAGTCGCGTCGTTTTCTTTGTTCGACGCGCCCGGTAAAAACGGCTTCAAGTTCACTCCCGCTAAAGACATCGAACGATTCGTGACCTCATATATTCTGAGGTTTTTCCCGCAAGAACATAATAAGAACATCCTTAATTCGGTGGAACTGTCGACATTGTTTCATTTCCCAGATCAAAAGAATATTCCGACTTCGCAGGTACAAAGACAGCTCTCTAAGCAGGTCGATGGACCGAGAAACATCGGTGACGAAGGCGTTCTGATCGGTTATAACCTTTTCAGGGGTGCCAAGAAGCCGATTCGTATCGCGCTCGGTGATCGTCAGCGGCACATGTATGTTGTCGGTCAAACTGGTACTGGTAAGTCGACTTTTCTAGAAAATCTAGCGCTGCAAGACATGATCAATGGTGAAGGCTTTGCGTTCATTGATCCTCATGGTGACACTGCCGAGAATCTACTGGCGATGGTGCCAAAAGAAAGAACAGAAGACGTTATTTATTTCTGTCCTGCAGATATGGACTTCCCGATGGGACTGAATCTGTTTGAATTCCATACGCCAGAGCAGAAGGATTTTCTCATCCAAGAAGCAATAAACATGCTGTATAAGCTGTATGACCCACAAAGGCAGGGTATTATCGGTCCTCGCTTCGAGAGAATATTCACCAATAGCGCATTATTACTCATGGCTGATCCGGCCGGAGGTACATTCGTAGATATTCCTAAGCTGTTGATTGATCCTGATTTTATGAAAGAAAAACTACAGTATGTAACAGATCAGAACGTGTTAGACTTCTGGACAAAAGAGTGGCCAAATTCACAACGTTCAAATGAGGCTGGTGAAGTTACGAGTTGGGTGGTCAGTAAATTTGGTGCTTTCTTGAGTAACGAGATGATGCGCAATATTATTGGTCAGACCAAAAGTTCGTTTGATCTGCGCAAAATCATGGATGAGAAGAAAATATTGATTGTGAACCTTAGTAAAGGTCGTACCGGCGAACTGAATTCTCGACTCCTCGGTATGGTCTTTGTGATGAAGTTCCAGGCCGCAGCCATGAGTCGTTCGAACGTTCCAGAGGACGAGCGAGAAGATTTTTGTCTGTATGTTGACGAGTTCCAGAACTTTTCTACGGACTCTTTTGCGACGATCATGTCAGAAGCCAGGAAGTTTCACCTTAACCTTGTAGTAGCTAACCAGTTTACTACTCAGCTGAGTGAAGAGATTCGCGACGCGGTCTTCGGTAATATTGGTACGATTGTGTCGTTTAGAGTCGGTCAAAATGACGTAGACATGCTTTCGAATTATTTCCAGCCAACTTTCGAGAAAGAAGATCTATTACGAGTGCCAAACTTCAACACGATTGTCCGAACCTTGATTGGCGGCGTCCCTACACAGGCGTTTACGATGGCGACACTTCCGCCACTGGGCAAGCCGAACAAGCAGCTCTTCCAGGCTCTTAAGCAGCTTTCTGCAGCCAAGTTTGGCCGTTCGCGCAAAAAGGTGGAGGCAACTATTTTCGAACGGCTTGCGACTAAAGAGAAGCCAAAACCTGCTGCGCGATTTGGGGGACCAGCTGGTCGTCCGGCCGCAGCCGTGGGTTCAAAACCAAAATCGCCAAGCTCGGGCTCTTCATTCCTTGATGAGTGGCTTGCAAAACGCAAAACTGCTCCAGGTACTCCGCCTGGGCAAAAAGCCAGTCCTGCCACTCCTGCACCGATGGACAATCCAGCTCCTGCACCGGCTCAAACCACGCCAACCGTCAGTGCGCCTGACAAAACACCGGAATCAGCACCTGCTGCTCCGCCAACACCTACAGTAAGCGATAAGCAGCAAGACGAAGTTACAAGCATAGCCTCAGAGATCAAGAAAGATCTTGAAGAATCTGCAGCCAAGAAGACGGAGGGCGAATTGCACGTTCGAAAGTCTGATGGACAAAAAGAGAGCACTATTTACATAGATAAAGAAGGCAACCTCACACTTCCTCAGGAGTAATAGTAAAGTATTACTTTGCTTTAGTTAGCTTGCGAGCGGCTAGCTCAAAGAGTACACCGCCAACAAATCCGGCAATGTAGAGCAAAATAAAGAGACTGTAGTTGTAGGTAAAGCCATGGTGCTTTGCAAAATAGAGAATCAATCCACTTCCTAAGGAGGCTGCAATACCGCCACCTAAGATGCCAGATGGACGAGCCAGAGTCTTGCTGCCAATGTTGCTAGCACGCTCGACGGTTTTTTGATGTACGACCTTGCTGAACCCTCGTTCTGCTGGAGATAGCTGTGACCGAACGCGCTCCATAGTTTTACCGAAAGCCTGCTCTTTTAACTCTTTTTGTTGGAACATGGGACGGGGTTTTTGTTCGTGTTCGCTTGGTTTGAGCTCTTCGCTCGTCTTTGCCTCACGTTCAATTGCTGCCTGTACACTCTCTAGATCGTCTCTAGGCTGTTTTTCCTGCTCAGCTAGGGCTTTTATGCGCTCAATGTTTTTACGCGAAATCTCGGCCGCTTCGTGGTTTGGCTTATAGTGTTCAGATGACTGGTGCTGGAGCTTTTCTGACATAATTTAATTATTCCCCGAGGCAAACTGCACTCGTACTAATTTCGTTTCTTTCTTTAGCAGGTAAGCGCGGGCCAGAAAGTAACTTACGAACATTGTAATCCCTACAACGGCTAACATGCTTTCTGTCGGTCCGGTCTTTGGCAAAGTCCGTGTAATCGTTTCCGCTGTTTTGCTTACTGATTTTGGCAAGGTGATATTTACGGAACTTCCATAGAAGGTGTTAGTCATGACAAGATCAAAGGCGGTTGTATCTGAGACAGAAATTGGCGTATTAGGGATAGGATCCTTTACTTTCACCAATATTATCTTCGTGATTGTCTGGCCCGGTGCAATTGTTTCTCGTGGCCAGATAAGGGTACGGTCGTCGTTTAACTCTCCACCACCTGTGTCAACTAGGGTGGCGTATTGCAATACATCAACCATGTCTTCTTCAATAATGAAGTCCGCAACAGGTTGAGTTCCTTTATTGTGAACACTTAATGTGTAGGCGATTGTGTCGCTGGCGTTTGCTTGAGTGCCATCGGCATCATCGATATCTTGCGTTAAGTTGGCTGCGGTTTTATCAAGCTCTAAGCAGGCAGTTGTAGCAGTGACGTTTTCTGCTTCTGGGCATGGGTAGCACTGATTAGGGCTGGTTTGGACTTCTGGAACATTTGGGCATACGTCACAGTCGCTATATCGGTACTGGATGCCAGCTACATCAGGGCAGACATCACAATCTGAGAGATCATATTGCGTACCAGGTTTATTAGGACACACATCTACAGGTTCTTGGGTCGGTGTTGGCGTTGTTGGCGTTGGCGGTGGGGGAGGTGTCGGTTCTTCAGCGCATGGACCAAAAACGATACCACTTGAGGGGCTGGCACGTACAAAGTTTACATCATCCGTCTGTCCGCCTGGCAATCGATCACTCACTACACCAAACACTCGAAAGCTGTCCGTAGTATTTTTATATGAATCTGGCACCGTCCACGAGCCGTCATTGGTCGTTCCAGAACTCTTGGCATGAATCGTATGCACAAACGGCCCCTTATTAGACCAGTCAGATCCAGCGTTCCCGCTGTTCTTCGCTACATAAATACGAATACGCGGACTACCATCAGGATCGCTTGCCTTCCATGAAACTGCCGAACAGTTCGCCGAAAAATTCATTGCAGGTACACGGTTGGTCGGTTCTGGGGTCGGGGTCGGGGTCGCCGGAGGGGTATATTTTCCGACAGTCACAATGTTTCCGCAATCGTACATAATAAATATTTTCTGGCCATCTAGATTAGTCATTTCTAAAACCTTGTAATCAGAGTAGCTGCCACTGTCAAATGCCCATAAATTACGCATGAAGTAAGTAGTGCCGCCAATACCTACTGGATATTCGTTCGTAGGCTTGCCCGTTCTGGTTATGACATCGCCTTTGCGCTGCCTTCCCATGGAATCAAGCTGTTTGTTATGAGCGGTTGAGCGCAACGTCGTAGTAGAGGCGTTCGCCAAGATATCACACGTAACTCGGTAGTAATTCAAGATTGTTGCGAAGTCTTTATTGGTGTCGATGCAATTAAGAATAGCTTGATCTCTGTTTTGGAAACCGCCTCTGATAATATCGTTGTCTGATTCTGCGAGGGTTGATTGCGGTGGTGAAAATACGGCAAAACTCTGAATGAAAAAACTGAGTACAATAAAAACAATACCCAGGCGTCGTAATTGTTCTTCACGTCTAAGCCGGCTGTAATAAAAGGCAACTTCACCGATGAGACTGGGATTGAATGGTAGGTTACTAATTAATTTTCTAAACATATTTTCAATTTTTGTTCGTTATGCTACTGCTTATATAACCATGAAACCATGTGTTCAGACAAGTAAAGAAGTGTATTTGTTTTATACGATAGGTGTATTGTATTTTTATAGACAGCCTAAAGCGACGAGGCTAATCATTAACAAGAGCCTTTAAGGTTGTCTGTGGTAGGCTAATACTCTATAATATGGATAAAGGGTGAAGAAAAAAAGGACACGAGAGGGTTATTTAAAGTGGCGAAACAGTCTAATTACGATGCAAGTCAAATCCAAGTTCTAGAAGGCTTGGAGCCAGTCCGAAAACGTCCCGGTATGTATATTGGTGGTACGGGCTTCGATGGTCTCCATCACTTAGTTTGGGAAATCGTTGATAACAGTATTGACGAAGCAATCGCTGGCCATGCAACAGAAGTAAGCGTCACACTCCTTGCGGATGGCGGGGTGCGGGTTCGTGACGACGGCCGTGGTATTCCGGTTGATACCGTTGCCAAAACTGGCAAATCAGCGCTTGAAACGGTACTCACCGTATTGCACGCCGGCGGCAAGTTCGGTGGCGATGCCAGTGGCTATAAAGTCTCTGGCGGTCTCCATGGTGTCGGAGTCAGCGTCGTGAACGCGCTTTCAACCAATCTTACTGCGAAAGTGTTCAAGGACGGCAAGATCTACGAACAACTCTACAAGATCGGCGCACCACAATCTGATATCAAAGAAGTGGGGAAGACAAAAGAATCAGGTACGGAGATTACTTTTTGGGCCGACGAAAGCATCTTTGAGGCGACGGAATTTAGTTACCGCACGATCCTCGATCGACTAAGACACCAGGCTTACCTCACAAAAGGCGTTCGAACAAGTATTCATGACGAACGAACTGGCGAAAAATACGCATTTTATTTCGAGGGTGGTATTCAATCGTACGTAAGGCACCTTAACGTCGGCAAAGACATCGTAGATGACGATGTCTTCTATGTAGAGAAACAAGTTGATGATTCAGTAGTGGAAGTTGCGATTCAGTATTCTGACTCGTACACAGAAACAGTCAAAGCCTTCGCGAATAACGTGTACAACCCAGACGGTGGAACGCATATGACAGGTTTTCGGGCAGCGCTGACCCGTGTTGTGAACGACTATGCTCGCAAAAGCGGCCTTATTAAAGAAAAAGAAGAAAATCTATCCGGTGAAGATACTCGAGAAGGTCTAACTGCAGTTATTCTTGTAAAACTTCCAGATCCACAATTTGAGGGTCAGACGAAAAACAAGTTAGGCAATCCAGAAGTGCGCGGCTATGTAGAGCAGGTCATGGGTGAGTACCTAACTTACTACCTCGAAGAACACCCAGCGATTGCTAGGAAGATTATCGGCAAGGCTTTGTTGGCCGCCCGCGCCCGAAAAGCCGCCCGCGCTGCTAGAGACAATATTATTCGTAAGGGTATTTTAGATGGCGCAAGCATGCCTGGTAAGTTGGCTGATTGTTCATCAAAAGACCCGGCCAATTCCGAGATCTACCTAGTAGAGGGTGACTCCGCCGGTGGTTCTGCCAAGTCTGGTCGAGACAGTAAAACACAGGCTATCTTGCCGCTCAGAGGTAAGGTGTTGAATGTAGAGCGTGCTCGGCTTGATAAAATGCTCGCCAATAACGAGATCACTAGCCTGATCAAGGCTCTAGGCGTTGGTATTGAAGACTCCTTCGACATAAAAGGCCTCCGCTATCACCGTGTGATTATCATGACTGACGCTGACGTTGACGGGAGTCACATTTCTACGTTGCTATTAACATTCTTTTTCCGCTACATGCGTGAAGTGATTGAAGGCGGCCACCTCTATTTAGCCAAGCCTCCGTTGTTCGAACTGGTGCGTCAAGGTAAAAAAGAGAGTCGCTACGTCTACAGTGAGGACGAACTGGAAGTTGTACTAGATGCAGAGATTGCAAAGCGTAAAGCTAAGGGAGCAACCATGAGCGATGAAGATGATCGCCATAAGCAAGCTGGTTTTACAGAGATAAAGCGCTACAAGGGTCTTGGTGAAATGGATGCAGACCAGCTGTTTGACACCACAATGGATCCCGATAGGCGAGTACTTATACAGATTAATATTGAAGATATGGAAAAGGCTGACGCCATCTTCAGTAAACTCATGGGTACAGAGGTGGATCTGCGTAAAAACTTTATTCAGACACATGCAAAATTCGTAAAGGACTTGGATATTTAAGATGGCTGACGATACTACTAACAACGAAGCAAATAACACTCCCGAGGAAGCGATACCTCCAGTAGAGGGCGAAATCGTAACTCCTCCACAAACGCATTCTAGAATTGTCGAGCCACAAACAGTAGAAAACACCATGGAGGATAGCTACCTCCGTTATTCTATGAGCGTCATTGTTTCTCGCGCGCTGCCTGACGTGCGTGACGGTCTCAAGCCGGTACACCGCCGTATTCTTTATTCAATGGAGAAGAACAATTGGCGCCCAGGTGGTAAGTTTGTAAAAAGTGCTCGTATTGTTGGTGATGTGATTGGTAAGTATCACCCACACGGTGACGTAGCTATTTATGACTCTATGGTACGCATGGCACAAGACTGGGCAATGCGCTACCCGCTCGTAAAGGGCCAAGGTAACTTCGGTTCTATGGATGGAGATCCTCCAGCTGCCCATCGTTATACAGAAGCTAAGATGGATCGTCTTGCAGAAGAGCTACTTGTAGACATTGGTAAAAACACAGTTGATTTTCGTGATAACTTCGACGGATCAGAAAGTGAACCGAGTGTATTACCAGCAAAATTACCAAATTTGTTGTTAAACGGACAACTAGGTATTGCGGTCGGAATGGCCACAAATATACCTCCCCACAACTTAACTGAAGTAATAGATGCAACAGTTGCAACGATCGAAAACCCAAATATTACGATAGACGAATTGATGGAGCACATCAAAGGTCCTGACTTCCCAACAGGTGGAGTTGTCTACGGTAAAGAATCAATCAGGACCGCATTTGCGACTGGTCGTGGCGGCGTGGTCCTACGCGGCGTGGCAGAGATTGTCGAGGGCGAAAAGAATAAGCACCAGATCATCATTAGCGAGATACCGTACTCTCTCAACAAGGCTTCACTGCTCGAGAAAATTGCAGACCTTGTCAAAGACAAGAAAATTACAGGTGTCAGCGACTTACGTGATGAAACAGCTCGCGGTCAAGTGAGGATTGTTATCGACCTAAAGAAAGATGCCTATCCTAAAAAGCTCCTCAACCAGCTTTACAAGATGACACCTCTGCAGACAACGTTCCACTACAACATGTTGGCGCTTATCGACGGCATTCAACCACGCACACTTAGCGTCCATGACATAATCAGCGAACATATTAAGCACCGCAAGAACGTTGTTCGGCGTCGCACACAGTTCGAGCTCGATAAGGCAAAAGCTCGTGCTCATATCCTCGAGGGTTACAAGATTGCACTCGACAACATAGACGAAGTCATTAAGGTAATCCGTGCCAGCCAGACCACTGACGAAGCTCGACAGAATCTTATTAAAAAGTTCAAGTTATCAGAGATTCAGGCCAATGCAATCTTGGCTATGCAATTGCGCAGCCTTACTGGGCTGTCGCGACAAGAAATCGAAGAAGAATTAGCCCAGATCAAGAAGTTGATTGCAGAACTTGAAGCTATCCTAGCTGACGAGAAGAAGATCGAAAAGATCATAAAAGACGAAATGCTCGAACTTAAAGAGAAATACGGCGACGAGCGACGCACAAAAGTCGTACCTCAAGAACTCGGCAAACTAAGTGACGAAGACCTCATCCCAGATGAATTAGTCGTGATTACACTTACAAAAGGTGGGTACATTAAGCGGAACAATGCCGATGAATATAAGCGGCAAGGTCGCGGCGGCAAGGGCAAGCGCGGTATTAACACTAAAGAAGAAGATATCGTAGAGCATCTTGTCTACGCAAGTACTCACGAGTATCTCCTGTTCTTTACTAACAGAGGTCGTGTCTTCAGAATTAAGACGTATGAGGTGCCAAAATCAGGACTCAGCACCAAGGGTATTGCGATCGTGAATTTGCTCCAGCTACAACCAGAAGAAACGGTTACCTCATTCATCAAGCTCGTCGCCGATAAAGCCAACCAAGGCTACCTGCTGATGTGCACCAAGAATGGCACCGTTAAGAAAACCGCCCTCGAACAGTATCAAAATGTCCGGACCTCTGGCCTGATTGCGATCAAGCTTGACGAGGGCGATGAACTCAAGTGGATCAGAATTACCAATGGAGATGACGAGGTTATTATCTCTACTTCTCAGGGACAGGCAATTCGCTTCCATGAGAGTGGCGCACGAGCCATGGGCCGCGCCTCAAGGGGTGTACGTGGCATCCGTTTGCGAGCAGGTGACACCGTTATTGGTATGGACGTTGTAGAGGAAAACTCCAGTATCTTTGTCATCAGTGAAAAGGGCTACGGCAAGCGCACCAAGGTCGCGCAGTTTACCGCACACGCCAGAGGTGGCGTTGGTATCAGATCTGCAGTCGTGAACGACAAGACCGGCAAACTGATCGGCGTAAAATCTCTCAAAGACGACACCCAGGAAGTCATCATCATTTCCAGAAACGGGCAAACTATTCGACTCGGACTTAAGGATATTCCATCGCTCGGCCGTGCAACCCAGGGCGTCCGCATAATGCGCCTTTCCGACAGTGATTATGTAGTATCGCTCGCGCTAGTGAACATCGAAGAAGACGACGA
>Ga0136558_1000703_pt1 | contig 17980 bp, 20 predicted proteins | sample AntRauTorckE6833_FD_101391 | JGI IMG/M metagenome (GOLD analysis project Ga0136558, IMG submission 101391) | Saline lake microbial communities from Rauer Islands, Antarctica - Metagenome Torckler E6 #833 | ecosystem: Environmental > Aquatic > Non-marine Saline and Alkaline > Saline | place...
AAATCACGGCAGTGTCGTACGAAGTCACTCCGTAAACGTAAGTTGCGTTGCATGCGTTCACTCCGCAAGTCGAGGTAGCGGTATGTAAGTCGCGTTTCTTCATCAATACCATAAGTATCAGTAGTTATATCAAAAGGTGGTGTTGCCGCATCGTTGAGAATTTCGATAGCGGTAATCTCTAGTTCGATAGAACCATTCTGTACGTCTGGTTTGCGCATCTTTTCTGGTCGCTCATTTACAATACCAGTTACAGCCACCACAAATTCAGGACGTAGTGTTTTAGCTATCTCCAACACCTCAGGTTTACCAAACACTACACCTTGAATTTGCCCAGTACTATCACGCAAATCGAAAAAAGCCATTTTTCCTTGATCACGAGCAACGTGTACCCAGCCTTTAATCGTAATAGTTTCACCGACCTTTGTAGCAGCATCGCGCAATAGAGTTCTAGACATAATAATGATTGTAATAAATTTATAAAATACCGACAGCTTCACGCACTCGTTCAAGCGTGACAGCAGAAACAGTCTGAGCTTTTTCATTACCAGCTGTAATAACCGACTCTACATACTCGTCAGTTAAACTTTCACGACGATCTCGTAGAGGAGCCATAAAAGCTTCAATGTCCTCTGCTAACGCGTCTTTTAGGACTTTGTATTGGCCAGCATTGGCTTCATAAAAAGAATCGAGCACCTCTTTGTCTTGGCGAAACAATTGGTGTAACGCGTAAACATTCTCTGGTCGTTTACCAGACGAGTCGGTAACAATTTTACGAGTAATCTTTGAGATTTCTTCTGCAGTACTAAAAAGTGGAATGGTGTTATGGTAACTCTTACTCATCTTTTGACCGTCAATTCCAGGAACTACTCCGACTTCTGGTAAAATCTGCTCTTTTGGAGTGCGCAACACTTCACCGTAGGCATTGTTAAATTTATTAACCGCTTCTCTAGTGTATTCAATGTGTTGTCGCTGATCCTCTCCCACCGGTACGATATCAGTATCATAAAGAGTAATATCAGCCGCCATCAGCATCGGGTAAGTAAACAATCCAGCATTAGCGTCGATACCACGAGCAGTCTTGTCTTTATAGGCATGCGCCTGCATTAAAAACGGAACGCTAACCAAACAATTAAATATCCAAGCTAATTCCATATGATCTTGGTTGGCAGATTGTCGAAAGAGCACCACTCGCTCCGGATCAACCCCCAGTGCTAGATAATCTTTAACAATTGCTCGAGTATAGTTACGTAGCTTCTCAGGGTCACGCACTGTAGTAAGTGCATGGTAATCAGCTACCATCAGGAAACATTCTAGTTGCTCTTTATCGCTGGCCGCCACTAGCTCAATCAGCGGTTTGATAGAACCAAAGTAATTTCCAATATGCAGTACACCAGAAGGCTGTAGTCCAGTAAGCATGCGAGTGTTTTTTCTCTCTAACATAGAAACCTATGGTAGCAAACCTGGGTCACTTTTACTACTGGTGAGTTATAGTTGTAGCGGTAGATTTAAAATAAAGTGTGAACCCTTCCCCTCTCCAGCTGAGTATCCAACAACATCTCCATCCATAGCAGTAGCTATTCGTTTTGCCACATAGAGTCCTAGTCCAGTACCGTGAACATTTACGGTGTTGGCATTACTCGCTCGCTTGAATTTATGAAAGATATTATTTTGCGTCTCTGTGGACATACCAATTCCGGTATCGATAATTTCGACAAAGATTTGATTTGTACTTTGATTGTCATGCACATAAGCTGTAATCGTACCTTTGGTGGTATATTTTAAGGCATTGTTAATGAGGTTATGAACGATTTGTTGGGTTTTTCCTTGGTCGGCATGCACGATAGCTTTAGTGTGAAGATTTGATTTACAAAGAAGCAAAAGGCCGTGTTTGATTGCTTCTGGTCGTAAATCATCACAAATCTTATTGACTAATTCGTAGAGATTAAAATCAGCCAGTTCGTACTGCATGTTGCCAGATTCAATCCTTGAAACATTTAAATAATCTTCTATCGAGAGAGCCATCATACGAGCTGATTCAGCAACATGTTCTAGAGGTTTTTGGGCTTTTGCTGGAAACTTTCCGTATGAACCCTCAAGTAACATAGATGCATAACCACGAATTGCTGTGAGAGGACTTCGCAGCTGATGTGAGGCGATGGAAACAAATTCTGATTTTGCATGATCAATTTCTCGTAAATGTTTGTTATAACTAGCTAATTTCTTAGCAAGCTTTTCAATCTTTTCTTTTTGTTCAATGTCTATGCTAACCGATCGTAAAAGCAATACACCAAAAATTAAAATAAGGAAAAATTCAAATATGGCATAAATGAAATGGAAGGTACTGGTTGCAAAAAATAGTTGCATTACACTTATACTACTCAAAATAAAGATCAGAGCTGTAATCGCAACGGTTTTTACGTTAAACAATTGGTGTCTAACAATTGCGTAAGCAGTGAAAGCAACAAACGGAAGAATAAAGGAAGCACTATATTGAATAAAGCCAGGTTCTGCTAATACTGCTGGAAAAATAACGTTATACGTTAGAATTAAAAAAAAAGTTATTCCTGTACCAAGTGAAATCAATTTAAACTGCTTGGCTCGTGCCTGTTGGGCACCAATAGTTTTCCTTATAAGTATAATAATACCGTGTAAAATCAAATACACTACTAAAAGAGAAAACATGGCCAATCCAATGGTATTGTCTGGACCAATCAATGTATTAGCAGTCTGTGTATAAACTGTTTTAGAGAAAGTCAGCGGTGAGAGGGCGATCAGAGAAATTGCTGTTACCAAAGGAAGCACTACATAAAGATGGTAATGGGATAAAACAAATTTCTTTTTGGGTATAGTGTTGCAAAATAAGAAAAAAGTATATGCGTGCCAAGTACCTAAAAATAGTATTGTTTTAATCGTAAGTAATGAAAGCTCAGCGTTGGTTGATGAGTAATAAAGGTAATTTGAAGCGCTCCACGACATCGTAATTATGGCAAATAGAAAAAAAGCCAAGTTAGTGGCGTTACGACGGTCATTAAAATATACTGCACTACTAATCAAACCAATACTAGATACAGTAATGCCTGTAACAATGAAATTCCAATTAGTTAGGTACTCTTCCATGATGTACCTCTTAGTGTACTACAACTGCACGTCGTTGACTGGTCGAGGTGGGTTTATCTGCGTAGCCAATACGGAACATCATAGCTGGTAAACTATCGTGTGAGTTTAGATTTAGTAGTTCTTGTTTAACATCAGCCAAAAGTACCTTATTTTTATCTGAAAGTATGGTTTCATTAGGATGGAGGTCGATATATCGTAATAAATAAAGAATGCCAGCGATAGGTTGTAGGCTAAGGCCTTGCTTAGTTGTATGCAACCATGTCTCTTGAAATGACTTACCAACATTAAGATATTCTTGAGGGGAGTCATTATTTTCCGTATAGATTAAACCAATTGCGCCACAACTTGCGTACACTTCTGCATTAGTAGAAGATACCAGCTTTGGAAAACCAAATACACCAAGTACTCGCATCACCGACCAGTAACGCAAAAGTTTAAATAGTAACTTTACAGGAGGGGGTAATTCCATGGTTTCTATATACAGACCAGATTTACCTTTTTGGTTAGCTGTTTTGCTCCAAAAGATACTATTAAAGAAAATTTTATGTAGCTCCTGAGTAGATAAAGCTATTTGCTCCATAGTTGCAGCTATGCGGCCACATTGTTCTACTGCAGTTCGGTCGGTGATGAAAACGGTGTCTGTTTCAGTTGCTGATTGTGGTTTTAGGTTTTGTAATAATGCATCTCCGAGTGGTTCTGCTCGGTAAACTTTTCGGTTCGTATGACGACTCTCAATGACAGCTTCATTAATTACATTTGTGACGTTGTGATTTTTGGAGAAGGTTACGTTAGCAACGTGAAGTGGATTGTTGTGGTCAGGAAACTCAATAACTGTAGCTTCAAATTGGTGAATTTTCGTAGCATGTACAAGATTATGCAGCAGTGCTCCCAGAGCAATATAAGTACCGGCGCGGTGCACATTAAGTATTGGGTGATCAGCGTCGGCGAGGGCAAATACTCCCAATGTTTCATTATTGTATGTGAACGACCATGGTTGTGAATTATCTCCTGACGGAGCCTTAGCTACCAGAGTCAATATTTGTTCTAGCGTATTCTTGTCCATGCTTACAGTCCTATTTTATTAATGAAGTCGTTCTTTATCTGTTCTCTTTCTTTAACAGCGTTTGAATCAAAGTAATTTGGATCAATGATACTATCCAGGTTACATTCGTACTTCCCTTCTTTGATTGGTTGTCCGTTTAGTAAACGTCGCACTAAATGAGCTACAACAACACCAGAAAGAGTGGCTGCACTACCAAGTTGTGGCCAAGAATATAACGTCTTCCCTACTTCCAGTAACGATTGATGCATACGAGGAACGGTAAACTCGGTACCAGCAATGGTAGCGGCTAGTTTTGGAAGCTGCTCTGGTGGGAAAGAGCGAAACATATCGAGCGTCAGATCACCTGCCACTCCGTTAAATAGTTGTAGGTCTTGATGTAGGTCGTACCGTTCTACATCAAGCACTACTCCATCACCATTATCTGTAGCCATAATAACTGGAATGCCACGCTCTTTGGCAGCTAGACGTAGTTTTATTTTTAACTCAAGATCATCAGTTTCTTCCACCAACACATCCAAATCAGAAAGGAATTCGTCAATATTGTCATCAGTTACTCCATCAGTAAAAGTAGTTACTACTGCATAGGGATTAAGTCTATAAATATATTTAGCTACCACCAACGCTTTGTTTTGATCTAGTTCAGTTGCGTCAGACCGAATGCGATTTAAGTTTGAAAGCTCAATCGTATCAGGATCTGCGAGTCGCATGTTTTTAGCTCCCGTCATCATGGCAATAGTTTTTGCCACATGGCTACCAACACTCAATCCGGCGATCCCCACTACTCCGTTGTAGAATATCTCTTGTTCTTCGTTTGTAATTAGATTTTTATTGCGACCTGTTTTTGCCTCTAGATATTCAGCTTCAGGTAAAAAATGAATTAACGAATTATCATCTGAAAAATGAAACCACTTACCAAATTCTTCAATTTCTTGTTCGCCCACGATCTCCTTTTTGAACGCAATAAAGGCACTGGCATAATCTTTGTCGAATTTATACCGAGGGTTACGAATTAAGAATAGTTCTTGTAGTTGTGATTCAATTGAATCGTAACAAGTTACCTCTGAGTGCTCAGCTTTAAACTGTTTGATGGTTTTGTTGTCTATCTCGGTTGGTTGCATAGCTACAGTAGTTATTTTACCCACTTTTGTTTAATACCCGGTGTAAAGTGAGTCGGGTCAGCATTTTTCCATGGTACCACAACTGGTGTAGCCCGTGACCCTAAATGCTTATACAATTCTTTGAACTCAGCACTTTTAGTTTGCAAAGCGATTGCAATATCATTTTGCAAAAAATGCACATATCGTCTAGGGAAAATAGTCTTGGGCTGTAATTCAATATTAATCTCTAAGTACTGATCTTGTGCATCATTGAATTTAGTGAGCATAGAAAATTTTCCAGTACAATGCTCTGCGTAAGGCTTTTGGAACAGTACTTCACGAATTGTTTCTGGGTAAATATTCACTCCATAGATGGTAGTCGAGAAATCCATTCGTTCGTACACGTATACGAACGGCAGTTGATTAGAGTGTTTTTCAATTTTTTTGAGTTGCTTCTTATCAGTGACTGAAACTCCTTGTGTGCTAATGGTGTCCATGACTTCATTATGAGTATACACGCCACCGTGATCGCCAATGGCATACTTAAATAACGGAAGCGAGTTATTTCCAGTCACCAATAGACCCGATGAACTATTTTCAAAAGATATATGAGCAGGGATATATTGAGCTAAGGTAGGAGTTTTACGAATATTAGGAAATAGTGAGTGAAATAAACTCTTCTTTTTTGTGGCTATACTTCGCACCAAGATAGATTGTGGGGTTTCAAATGCCATGGTACCCAAATCAGCAGAACCATAGATATTAGCTGTATCAAACAAGGGGTCTTCGAGTTTTGCGGCCTTGGTAACGTACTTACGAAATCCGTCTGTAAATGGCTCAGCAGCAAAAAGTAAACGGAGGTTCGCATGACGATAGTTGATTTGTTGTAGCGGGAGCTGATCGATAACATCTTTAATGAACGGTGGGTAACCAGCTAAAAGAATCTGCGAATATTCAGGTGCAATGTCACGGAATATTTTTATTATTTCCGCCATATTAATGCCCGGAGTAATGATTGTAATTGGGTAACCTTGCTGTTGTAATTTCTCGAAAGCTTGATAAGTAATTAATCCACCAATCCAAACTCCCATACCAAAGGCATCTATTACTAGTGTTGGTTTCTTTGTGTTAAAACCTTTATTGTGCAAGAACATTTGATGAATCAAAGCAGACTGATCAATTAATTGATTATTGCGAGAGAAAAACACCGGTGCACCGGTTGATCCAGAGGTAGCGGTAAGTACGGTCGGTTCGTGCAAAGTTCCGTCCCAACTTTTTTCTCGTAAGGAATATTGACGTAAGTAGTTATCTTTTGTGATTGGAGGTACTTCGTTTAAGTCTTGATTGGTTTTTATGCTTCCGGGTTTAATACCATGATCACGAAGAAAATGTTTATAGGCCGGTATTCGACGAGCCATGTTATGAAATAATTTGAAACGCATACTACGCTCAGTTCGCTGCCAGTTTGCGCTTTTCTTTGTTTGAATTGTGTTAACAATAGAGTTTTTTTTCATATTCCGTACTTTAGGTCATTGCGACTTTTTTAATTCGATCAACAACTGTATTCATTTGGTCTGCTCCTGGAATACCAAAACGGACAGTGTTTTTTAAAGCCGGTATACGAGTTCCTGCTTTATAAGCGCGACCGAAAAGTACGCCTTCATCGCGCATTGCGTCACAGAATTTTTCAGGCTCACTTACGTTAGCTAAAAAGAAATTTCCGGCTGATTCGTAAGTTGAAATACCTAACGACTCAATTACTTCTTGAAAGTGTAGCTTACGATTAAGTAATGATTCTCGTTTAACAATAAATTCATCATTGTGCTCTAAACAGTAAGTGGCTATTTGAGTAGCTGGATGACTCACGCTCCAAGGTAGTTGTAGTTTACGCAGCTCTTCAATTACTGCTGGATTTGCAATCACATAACCAAACCTAATTCCAGCTAAACCAAATCCTTTTGAAAGGGTACGTAAAACAACGATGTGAGAGTATTTTTTTAGGTAACTTACAGCTGAGTGTCCATAATATTCAAAATATGCCTCATCAATGATTACTGGAATAGCTAACTCGTGAGTTTTTTCAAGTAGTAATTCGATATCAGTTGGAGGAATAACAGAACCAGTTGGATTGGCGGGATTACACAGAAGTAAGCCTTTTACAGAGGTATCCAACGCTTCAAGTACTTCAGTAAGAGGAAATGTAAATTCTGTAGCCGATTCAGTATACGGAATACTTATATAATCAATTTTAGACTGCGTTAACATGTGATTATAGACAAAAAATGTTGGTTCAGGTAGCACTATTTTATCTCCAGAGGTAAAAAACAACCGTAATAACAACTCAATTGCGTGGTCAGATCCATTGGTAATACTTAAATGATCTATAGGCATTTTGGTATATTGTTCCAACGCTTGATTTAACCTTGTGTAATCTGGATAGGTTTCGAAAAAAAATGGGTCTGGATGAAATGCTGACTTAATCATGGTATCGTCCCAAAAACCGTTACTCTCATTTAAATCTAATCGAATGAAATCTGCTCGTCCGGCCGGTATTGGAATCGGAGCTATGTTGTTGGCGAATGTTGTTAATGGCGGTTGCATAATACATTTGTATCTATAAGTGATACGTCAATAATATTCATCGAAAACTAATACCCAAGTTTCACTCGGTATATATTAATTGATAGTTAATAGCTTCTCTACTTAACTTTTCAGTGGGAGCAAAAAAAAGCTGAAATTCATAACAGCGAATTAAACTAAAAATACTATAGCACATTAAACCAAAAATGTAAATACTATCGATGAAAATACAGTAGAATAAAAGGAGCTAATAGCCACCAAAAGAAAGTACTCTCATGACTCCACATGGTACTCAGGGGTGAGTTTATGGTTACCAACGAATCAATTGGCAGCACTTGAAAACTGTACAGCATTACCAAAATGGTAGCAGCAATAACTAAAAATAATTTTTTACCGAAACTTTCAAACTTCTTTTCTTGAAATGGAAGTGGCATTACCTTAGCTATGATTAGTGTGGCGGCAACTGTAACCACTAAAAAAAGCGTCACTGAGAGCAGTGCGCTTTCTAGGGTACCGTCATCGTTAATAATAGCCACCGGTGCGTTTTGAGTGAAGAAAAGCCCTAGGTAGAGACCAAATATTAGATTGATGAGGGCTTGTCGACCGCGATATAAAGCAAACCAGAAAAAGGCTCCGAATACTGTCAGTATAAAGAATGATTCCTGAACCAGGTCACTGATCATACTCCACTCCATATACTTCACTATACAGCATCTAGATACCCTCCTCGCGAAGTTGTTCCACTAGTTTTTTTGCACTTCGGGATAGTTGCGTTGGAGTTTTAATTTGTACTTTAACCATGAAGTCACCGCGTTTACTGCTGCTGACTGGCACTCCTTTTCCTTTAATACGTAACTGCTCACCGTGAGCTATACCAGCCGGTATTTTGATTGAGACATCGCCATCTAAGGTAGTAACCTTGTACGTGTTACCCAGCAACGCATCGGATAACTTTACTGGAAGAGAACTGTAGAGAGTACTTCCTTGTCGAGTGATACTTTCGTGCGCTGTAACGTGTAACTTGATGTATAAATCTCCTGGTTCACCATTAGGAATGGCTTCGCCTCGGCCAGTCATTCGAATCACTTCACTGTCTTGTACACCAGCGGGAATCTGAATATCAATTTCTTCCTGTGTACGACGTATTCCTTGTCCAGCACAATGAGGACACTTCTCTTTAGGTACTTTTCCTTTTCCGTCGCAAACACTACATTCTCGAACAGTTGAAAAATTTCCTAAAATACTTTGCTTGGTTTCATGAATCCGTCCATTGCCTTGGCAAGTGGTACAGTTTGTCATTTCTGTGCCGGTTTTTGCACCACTGCCCTTACATTCTTTACAGGTATTGTTCTTTGTGAGCACTACAGTACGTTTGACACCAAACACCGCATCAGCAAAGGGTAAGTCGATATCTATGGAGATATCATGTCCCCGAGCCGCTCGCGCACCACCGCCGCCACCAAAACCAAAGCCCTCGAAGATATCGTTGATATCGAACCCGAAGCCTTGACCGCCCCCCTGTGCTTGGGCTGCTTGCTGGAAATCGCCCCAGTTGAAACCGCCAAAGCCGCCTGGCTGCTGTCCGCCGCCACTACTAAACGCATGGCCGTAAGAGTCGTATTCAGCTTTCTTTTTTTCATCACCCAAAACAGCGTATGCTTCGGTTATCTCCTTGTACTTTTTCTCATCACCGGTTTTTTTATCTGGGTGATATTTGGCAGCCAACTTACGAAAGGCTTTTTTTACCTCGTCACGCGGTGCACCACGGTCTAGGCCGAGAATTTTGTAGTAGTCTTTCATGGCAAAGGCTCGGTTACTTACTAATACAACTTAATGTTTATTTTGAGTCGTCTTTTTTATCGTCATCTTTTTCACCATCAGTAGCATCGTCTTCGGTTACTTCAGCGTCTTTTACATCGTTTTCCTCACCTTTACTTTCGTTCGTTTGATTTTCAGCCGTATTACTTTCTTCATTAGCTTGCATCATTTCACCAATCTTTTGCATGCTGGTACCAAGTGTTTCGGTCGCAGTTGCAATTGCTTGACTATTATCTTTTTCCATTACTTCACGGAGTGCTTTTACTGCATCTTCAACTTCTACTTTAATTTCATCGGTAATTTTTTCAGCATGGTCTTTAAGAGATTTTTCAGCAGTGTAGATCATCTGTTCAGCCACGTTACGCTTTTCAATTAACTCTTTCTTCTTAGCGTCCTCGTCAGCGTGTTCTTCGGCCTCCTTTTGCATACGATCAATGTCGTCTTCAGAGAGCCCAGAGTTAGCTTCGATACGAATTGACTGCTCCTTACCGGTTGACTTATCTTTAGCAGTAACATTCAGCACACCGTTACTATCAACGTCAAAAGTCACTTCCACTTGCGGTACACCTCGTGGTGCCGGAGGAATACCATCAAGTACAAACTTTCCTAGCGATTTATTGTCTGCTGCCATTGGACGCTCCCCCTGAGTAATATGAATCTCAGTTGAAGTTTGATTATCAGCGGCAGTTGAGAAGACTTGTTCTTTTTGAGTTGGGATATGAGTGTTTTTTTCAATCAGTTTTGTAGCAACTCCACCCATAGTTTCAATTCCAAGTGAAAGTGGGATTACATCAACGAGTGTAATATCTTGTACATCTCCTTGAAAAATACCTGCTTGAATAGCAGCACCAAGCGCCACCACTTCGTCTGGGTTTATGCTCTTGTTGGGTTCTTTGCCAAACAGTTCCTTGACTGCAGTTTGTACTGCCGGCATACGAGTTTGGCCACCGACTAAAATAATTTCGTCGATATCTTCTTTCTTCATTGAAGCGGCTTCGAGTGCGCGTTTGGTAATCTCAATTGATCGGTCGATATACTCGGCTGCAATTTCTTCAAGTTTGGCACGCGTTAATTTAATCAGCAAATGCTTAGGACCATCATTATCAGAAGAAATGAATGGAATATTGACCTCGGTTTCAGTAGTGGTTGAGAGTTCCAGCTTTGCTTTTTCAGCTGCTTCATCCAATCGTTGTAACGCTAGCTTGTCTTTTCCTAAATCAATCCCCTCCTCCTTTTTAAAGGTATCGATGAGATGTCGCACAATACCTTGGTCGATGTCTCGTCCTCCCATACGTGCATCACCATCAGTTGATTGTACTTCCACTACATCATCACCAACTTCTAGTATCGTAACGTCAAACGTACCACCGCCGAAGTCGTAAACTGCAATCCGTTCATCTTTCTTTTGATTAAAACCATACGCTAACGCAGCTGCGGTTGGTTCATTAAGAATACGTTTTACTTCTAAACCAGCGATTTTTCCAGCATCTTGTGTAGCTTTTCGTTGTGAATCATTGAAATACGCCGGTACAGTAATAACTGCCTCGGTGATAGTTTCTCCTAACTTAGCTTCAGCATCGGCTTTCATTTTAGCCAAGGTCATGGCTGAGATTTCTTCCGGACGATACTCTTTATCACCCATTAAAATTTCGACTCCCCCGTCTTTTCCTTTCTTAACTTCATACGGTACGATTTCTTTATCTTTTTGCACCGCATCCTCTTCATAGGTGTGGCCCATAAAACGTTTGATACCGTACACCGTATTTGTTGGGTTCGTAACCGCTTGTCGTTTAGCGATTTGACCAACTAATCGTTCTTTATTCTTAGAAATAGCCACTACTGACGGGGTGGTTCGGTTTCCTTCAGCATTTTCCATTATCGTCGGTTCACCTCCTTCGATTACTGCCATCGCAGAGTTGGTAGTTCCTAAATCAATTCCTAGTATTTTTGCCATAATAATTTAAATTATTTATTCTAATTTTAGTACGCAGTTACTAATGAATACCGTAACTAGCTATTCACTGTCTGATATTCCTACAACCACCCGAGCTGGTCGAATAAGATAATGGTTGCCAGAAATTTTTGCTTCATACCCCGGTTGAATAACCTGACACACTTTATTTACTGCTTTTTTATCTGTTACTGGTTGTTCTGAAAGCGCTTCATGCTTGTGCGGGTCAAATTCTTCATCTTGTGGGTCAAGAACAGTCACTTCATACGCTGTGAGCACTGCGTTCAATTGCGACAAGATTCCTTCAACGCCCTTGCGCCACTGCTCATCAACTTGCTCCCACACCTTCTGGTCGCTCATTGCCATTCGAAAACTGTCGCAGAGTGGTAAAATATTCTCAATAAATCGTACCTGGGCTCGCTCAATACCTTCGCGTTTCTCGGTCTCTAATCGCTTTCGGGCATTTAAGTGATCTGCTTTGGTGCGCTGTAACTGTTCGAGTAACTCTTGTTTTTCTTTAGTTACTTCTTGTAATTTTGATTGTAATTTTTTTATTTTATCGTTGGCTGCTTTTTCTACTGTCTCGCTGTCAATGTCATCATAACTGTTCTCAGCGCCAAGATCATCGCTGGTGATTTCTACTTCATTTTCATTTTCATCTGTATTTTGTTTATTCACCATAGCTATCGTATTATAAATCTATACTGCAATTTGTAAAGAATTATGAAAAAACCACCGAGCGGTGGTTTTTTGCTTATCGCTTACTCCATGCCGGTCGTTTGCGAGCTTTCCGTAAACCAAACTTCTTTCGTTCCACTGAACGTTGGTCACGCATAAGGTACCCCTCTTTTTTAAGTACCGTACGACGCTCTGCTTTTTCTTTTACTAACGCTCGAGCTACACCAAGACGAATAGCGTCGGCTTGTGCTGCTAAACCACTTCCGTGTACATGAACTGAGATATCATAGTGCTCAACACCAGCTTCCGGCGTTTCTAACACTTCATTGATACGATTGAGGTATGCCTGATGAGCAAAGTAGTCCTTCACGTCCTTTCCGTTTACAGTAATGGTAGTTTTATCGGCCGGAGTAATACGAACTCGTGCTGAGGCGGTTTTACGACGCCCAATGCCTTCAATATACCGTGTGTCTGCTTTCTTAGTAGCCATAAATTAATCAGTAACGGTTAAGTTTTTTAAACGGACTTTCTGGAGTCGGTTTTTAGGTAGCATACCAGCTATGCTGCGACGAACAATCTCAGCGTGACCCATGCGGTCAGCTAAATGTTGTAGGGTTTCCTCTTTTCGTCCTCCTGGGTATCCAGAATAACGCTGATAGATTTCACGTTTTTTCCGCTCAGGAATATCAAGCTTACTGGCGTTAGTGATAGTTACAGTTGCAGGTGTCGCAATGTGACGAGCAAATTGTGGGTCGTTTTTTCCGAGCAAATATCGAGCTGCTTCAGTCAAAACATCGCCCAGGCGACGTCCGCTCGCATCAATTGTGTAGGTTGGGGTATCTGTTTGTGTAGACATAATAAATTTACTTATACCAGTTCAATGACTGCATCACTACGACCAGGTGAAACGGTACCCATTTTTATGATTCGGGTATACCCTCCAGGTCGATCTTGGTACCGAGGAGCAACTTCAGTGAAGAGTTTTTGTATGCTAGTTTGATTTGGTTCTCCTAAGCGAGATGACACTACTCGACGAGCTGCCACCGTGTCTTGTTGGCTGATAGTAATAAGTCGCTCGACGTAAGGACGCAACTCCTTAGCTTTTGCTGTTGTAGTAGTAATTCGTCCTTCTTTAATCAAGGAAAGAGCCAGTCCACGCAACAACGCTGTGCGACCACGTCGTGTACGTCCTAGTGTCCGATTTCGTTTAGAGTGTTGCATACGTATTCTTTACTCGTTCAATGATAATTCCATTTTAGCCAAAAGCTCAGAGATTTCTTCTACTCCTTTGGGGCCAATTCCATCGAGTGCTAGAATATCATCTTTTTTCTTTCGCACAAGTCCCCCAAGGGTTCGGATACTAGCAGCCTCCAAAGCTTGTAGAGTTCGAGCTGAAAGATCGAGGGTTTCGATACGAGTTTTTAGAACCTCATTATCAACCGGCGCTTCTTCTGCCACCGCCTCTGGCTGTTCTGTATTTGACTCAACTTCTGCTTCAGGAGCAGTGGCTTCCTGAAAACCAATCACAGCTTTTAGCTGGTGAATCATAATTTCAATTGATTGTTCGACTGCTTCTCTAGCAGTACAAGTACCATCAGTTTCAACAATTAGTCGTAGTCGGTTGTAATCAGTCCGGTCACCAACACGCATATTTTCTACTTCGTAGTTTGCTCGACGAATTGGTGTAAACACGGCATCTAGAGCAATGGTACCTACCTCCATTTTTTCTCGTTTATGTACTTCACGTGGTACGTACCCCATACCACGTTCAATGGTGAGCTCCATTTCTAAAGTAGTAGATTTGTTAGTAATCTCACAGATTGGTTGGTCGGGATTCAATACTTCAACTTGGGTCGGGGTGCTGATATCAGCTGCTGTGACAATTCCAGTACCAGTCTTTTTCAAAGAGATCTTCACTGGTTCATCAGAATGAGATTGAAAGCGTACTCGTTTCAGATTAAGAAGCATGGTAATCACATCTTGCTTAATTCCTTGAATGGTTGAGAATTCATGATCTACTCCTTCAATCTTTACCGCTGTAACAGCAGCTCCTGGTAAAGAAGATAGAATAATTCGGCGCAGTGAATTACCCAAAGTGTGTCCGTACCCTGGGTAGAGTCCGTCGATCTCATAGATACCATGAAAACCTTCTTCTGAGACGGCGCGTGGCTTTGATGGCAAAGTAATGTTTGTTTCTAGCATACGATCGTACGTAATTAATCTTTATAACACCTGGTGACAACTATCTATCGGCTGTAGTATTCCAACACTTGTTCTGGATCAAAATATGCTTCAGTCGGTTGGAACTTTGGTGTACCACTTACTTTAACAGACAAGTTTTTTAAATCGAACTCAACCCAGTTAGGAACCGCAGTTGCTTCGTGTCGCTCTGCCAAATCAGTAAACAACGCAGAGCTACGACTACCTTCACGAACACTGACAATGTCGCCGATTTTGACTTTATGTGAAGGCACGTTCATTTTACGACCATTGAGCGTAATATGCCCATGAGTCACGATTTGGCGCGCTAGGCGACGAGTTTTAGCCAAACCAGCACGATATACAACGTTATCAAGACGATATTCTAGTCGACAGAAAAGATGTTCGATTGGAGTTTGTGACTTTTCCATTGCTAAATCGACATAGCTACGAAATTGTCGTTCGCTAAGACCATAGGTTAGTCGCATTTTCTGCTTTTCAAGCAACTGTCGCTTGTAGTCACTGGGCTTTGAGAAACGCTTACGAGTCTTTCCTGTTCGAGCTTCTGAAAGTGCAAATTTTTGTCCTTGTGTCTTTTCGTAGATGGGTGCACCAAGACGTTTTGCGATTTTAAATTTTGGACCTGTTTTCATATGTTGCAGTACTGTTTACTAGACACGACGAGGTTTTGGTGCTCGTACTCCATTGAATGGCACCGGTGTCTTGTCGACAATCGTATTAATAATAATGCCTTTACCGGCAAATGCGCGTAACGCTGACTCACGTCCAGCTCCGACTCCGCGAATCACAACGTGTGCATCTTTCATGTTCATTTGTTGTGCTTTTTCACCAATGATTTCCCCGACCTTTGCAGCGGCAAAAGGGGTGCTTTTTCTCGAACCCTTAAAGCCAAGGGCACCACTTGAAGCAGCCATCACCGCGTTTCCTTTTTCATCACACAAGGTAATAACAGTGTTATTGAAAGTAGCCAAGATATTCAAAGTACCAGTCGGCACTTTGCGCTTTGGAATTCGGTTTAAGGCTCGTGATGTTCCAGCTACATCAGATCCACCTCCTTTTTTGATTATGCGTTTCTTACCCATATGTCAGTTGCAAATAATACGAATTGATAAAAGTTTTAAGTTTTCTCTAACTTACGACGACCAGACCCCATGGTCTTCTTAACTCCCTTAAGCGTACGGGCGTTAGTTTTAGTACGTTGTCCACGAACTGGTAACCGTTTGCTGTGACGGCTGCCGCGATACGACTGGATATCTTTAAGTCGCTTTACATTAGCTGAGATATATCGCTTTAACTCACCTTCAGTGGCTTCTTCGTCGATTTTGGCACGGATTTGGTTTTCTTGATCCGTTGTTAAATCAATCGGTTTTGTTGTTTGGTCAATCTCAAGTTCTTTGAGAATCGAAGCGGCTTTAGATTTACCAATACCGTATACGCCCATAAGGCCGTAAATGAGCTGTTTTTCGTCAGGAATGTTAATACCGGAAATTCGCATAGGATCTGATACTTACCCTTGCCGTTGCTTATGGCGAGGCTTCTTCTTATTAATTACATAAACACGACCACGACGACGCACAATCTGATCGTCTGGACTCATTTTTTTTACTGATGATCGAACTTTCATAAATACTATAGTCGTTTGGTTATTCTTGCTTTTCCTCCATAAGGGTCGTCCACCATCCCTACTTTGTCTCCTACGAGAACCTTAATACGAAATCGACGCATCTTACCTGCTAAGTAAGCCATGATGATTTCATCTGAATCATCTAACTTTACACGAAAAAGAGTGTTAGGCAATGCCTCCTCTACAGTTCCGTAGATAAGCTCATCTTTTTTAATTTCATTCTGGCTCATCAAACGAAGCAAAGTCTACCAAAAGCATTGGAAGGTGTCAAACTTTATCCCTCAATTACTTCTGTCACATTGATAAGATTTGGGTCGCTAGGGTACGTTTGCTTCCAGAAAGGTCGAATTTTACCAGTCGCTCCTTCTATTGCAGGATATTCTGTAATGATGAGCCGTAAAGCATCTTTGGCTTCACCAGTTAACTCATCTTTGAATTTATCCATATCAAATGTCCAAACTAGTTCTGGTGTACCACTAAGAGTAAAGTCCAGGCCAGTCAAACCGTCAATTCTGCCCTGGGAAGTTGTTGCCGACTCGTAGTCAAAACTTATATCTGCATAATTATCGATTCTGACTGGATTATCTTCGTACCCAGGTACCGTGGCAGCTGCCACGTACGCTGCTAGATCACCTTCTGCAAAAATAGGAATCTGTAACGTTGCTGTTTCTTTTATAGTGACCAGGTCTTCGCTTTCTGGATACTCAACCGGTGGTGCTGCTTCGTAACTAAAGGCAACCGCATCCCTAAACAGCACAAAACCGGCCGGCTGCTCAGACTCCATTCGTTGCAAAAGCGCATCGCGTAATTCTTGTTGCAAAATTTGTCTAGCTTCACTTAATTCAGCGTCTTGTACACTAAACCGCAACCCGTCATAACCGCCGTCAATTGGCGTTCGACTTTCGGCGTATACATTCTCATACAAGGCAGTAAGGCCACTTTCTTTAAATCCAGGAATAGTAAAGCGTTCCCCTGCAGACAAGTTATATGTCTCCCCCACATCGTCAGCAAATACTTCAACTCGGACTGTTCCGGGAACACTGTTGCCTGAATCGTCTTTGACTGCTCCTGGTACCCGAATTGGGTCTGTAATCCGGTAAATTAAACCGGCCGAAGACTTAAAGCGGGTGTTGGCCACCAGTCGTTCTGAACCAGCAGTAGTTTTAATGATTTCAATCGTACCAACAGCTTTCTCTTGCACCTCTTCTTCGCCAGCCGCTTCTACTTGACTCTCACCAGACGCTGAGAGAGTCATTACTTCATAAGTTAGTTCCCCGTCTCGTTTTTCCGGATATGCCGTTACTAAGGTGTTGATAGTTGGTTCACGGTGTCGAGGATATACCGTAATGTCTGCCCCTGCCATAAAAGCACCGATAGATAAAATACCACCGATAATCAAAAGTGAAGCGATAATAGCATACAGGATCGATTTAGACTGTTTTTTTCTACCATCTCTCACTGGTATGTTCGGGCCAGTAGTGTGTGTTTCTGTTGATGATTCTTCTGCTGTTTCCCGTGGGCGAGATGAACGCTTTTTACGCGGTTCTGCTGGACGGATATCTTGCAAGTTCCATTTTTGACTCATAGTGTAAGTATATGCTTTTTTAGGTTTTTATAAAACCGTACGGATCATCATATTTGTGGAAGAACCGACTACTAATCAGTTCGACACAAGAAACAGCCCGCTGTTGCTTATCTGTCTCTTTAGGAAGAATCAACTCACGGTCGATGTTATGAACGATATGACCAAATCCAGTAGTTTTTTCTGCTCCTTTTTCTATGTGTCGAGCAAAAAAATCATAGGTGCACGAAAGTGAGTGTAAGTAAATAGT
>Ga0136558_1000718_pt1 | contig 17828 bp, 16 predicted proteins | sample AntRauTorckE6833_FD_101391 | JGI IMG/M metagenome (GOLD analysis project Ga0136558, IMG submission 101391) | Saline lake microbial communities from Rauer Islands, Antarctica - Metagenome Torckler E6 #833 | ecosystem: Environmental > Aquatic > Non-marine Saline and Alkaline > Saline | place...
ACCGTAGCTTTCTAGGAGCTCTTTTCTATCAGCCTCATCCAAGCTTTGTAGCTCATGCTCAATTTTGGCGCAGACTAGAATTGCCTGGTGCGGTGCTACGAGGTCTTTTAGTTCTGACTGTTTTTGTTCATCACTCAATGTAGCCTCATCTACATTGAACACATAAATAACAGGCTTCATTGTTAGGAGTTGTAACTCATTTCTCAGCCATGTCTCAAGATCTGCATCAAGTTGCAAGTCTCGGGTGTTTAGCGGTATATCTTGCTCGAGTATATCTCTTACTCGTTTAAGCAGTGTAGCTTGGGGCTGTAGTTTTGGGTTTGCCTTGGCTTCTTTTTCTACACGTGGTAAGCGGTTTTCAACAGTCTGCAAATCGGCAAGGACGAGCTCAGTGTTAATAACGTCCACATCATGCTTCGGGTCATAATTTTCATCAACATGGGTTACGTTGGCGTCATCAAAGGCTCGCACTACGTGAGCTATAGCGTCACACGATCGAATATTTGCAAGGAACTGGTTACCAAGCCCTTCGCCTTTACTGGCGCCAGCAACCAGTCCAGCAATATCTACAAATGTAACACTAGCTGGGATTAACTTCTTGCTACTATATATTTTTGCCAGCTCGTTTAATCGCACATCAGGAACCGGTACCGAGCCAGTATTTGGCTCTATTGTAGCGAACGGGTAATTAGCCGCCAATATATTGTTATCTGTCAACGCATTAAATAGTGTCGACTTGCCAACATTCGGTAGCCCAACGATTCCAATTTGAAGTGAACTCATAGTTAGTAACTATTATACCAGATAGGTGTATGGATTGGCTGGATGCCTAAATTCTAGAATCAAACGCAACTTGCGTTAAGTCTAGTGGTTTATCTTGGTTTTGTACAAGCCAGTTGTAGACTTCCTGTGGCGTTATGCCACTGGAGTCTTCTTCTGGGCTTGTTGTTGAGCTCCCTGGCAATGCTATCTAGCTCTTTTTGGGTTAGGTTTCGTATGTCACTACGTTTTGGTAGGTAAGCACGGAGTTGACGGTTACTGTTCTCGTTAGCTCCACGTTGCCAAGAACTGTACGGATCAGCAAAGTAAACATCAATGCCGAGGATTGCTGTCATACGTTCGTGCTGAGTAAACTCACTGCCGTTGTCAAAGGTAATGGTGTGGGCTACGTAGCACTTCAGCTTAGTAATGACGGCGTTAGCCGTCAAGGTGACTGTCTTTTGGGTTAGCTTGGTAAACGCCACCAAACTACTAACGCGTTCATTAACAGTGTTAATGGCATGTTTGTGGATATGTATAACACTGTCACCCTCCCAGTCACCAACTCGGGCTTTATCCTCAACTACAGCCGGTCGTTTATGGATAGATACACGGTTGAGTATCTTACTGCGATGGCTGCTACAACCTTTCTGTTTAGTCCTGCGTTTCTTGCCTAGACGAAGGTACTGGTACAGTTTCTCAGCAATAGCCCAGATGCTCGTATAGATCCATTCGTAGATCGTTTCAGCACAGACGAACACAGGCAGATCTCGCCACTCTGGATCTTTACGAAGGCGTCCAGCAACCATGCTGGGGTCCCAGCCTTTCTGCAAGCAAGCTACCACCGCAGTCCGCAGCCCGCAGCCGCCAGTGTCGGCTGGATGATCTAGCTTAGGTATCTGTTTGGAACGTTTACGGTTAGTCTCATAGGCAACCTGGGCGATCCACGCATGGTAGATACCCGATCCGTCTAAACCTTTTGCTTTTTCTCGACTAATGGTACTGGGGCTATGCCCCAGTCGCACCGCTATCTCTTTGTTTGTATACTGTTCCTGGAGTAGGGTTTCAATCCTACCCCGATCCGCAGCCGTTAGATGACTCATTGTGTACCTCCATGGTTACAATGTTAGTTTAACGGTTGCGTTTGATGTTAGAATTTGGATATAGGCAATTATCATAGTACTTATGGTATGATTATGTACGTACAATAATATTAAACTAAGTAATAGTAATTAGGGGTATCATATGCATGATAAGCCAGAAGAAAATAGTTCTGATACTAAAAAAAATGACATGAAAAAGAAGCAAAGACTTGTGCTTGTCCTCCTGGTAGTACTAGTTGTTTCCGGGCTTGCTGTAATCTTATTCTACGCACTTGATAATTCTGACAGTTCCAGCCCTGCAAATGAGACTGAGCAGCAAATAGCACCTGAAGAGCAACAGCGTGAGAATGCACCGAATGAGGGCGCTCAAGCACCTTCCGCGGAAGATTTACTCGCCACCTATATTAATCAAGCCGAAGATTCGTCACGAACTAACGAAGAGCGCGCCTCTGATTATATAAACGCTGCATTACTCGCTGAAAAACTCGGCGATGACCGAGCGAGTTCGTTAGCGACAGAGGCATTGTCGAGTATAGAGAATTCAGCTGGTGCAGGCCAACTAGATCAGAGCCTAGATGCATTACTTCGTGGAATCGCACAAGGGAATTATTCAGAAGAAGACCTGGATGAATTTGCGCCACAGACAACGATAGAGACAGAAGAATAGTAAATCGCTTAAGAGCGATTTGCGCTAGTCTTAGGGTTCGACTACAATAACCATAAATATAAAACGCTAGTGGTAAACATGGTAAACATCAAGAAACACCCAGAAGAATCTAAAGAACAGCAAAATCCGAGTAAGCCTTATGAAGGTGCTCAGTTACATCATGACCAATTAGTTGACACTCAGGGTAACCGTTTTTTTGGAGGAAAGCTTAAGCTCGTCGCTGTTGTAGTGGTAGCGCTTATTGTGCTCGGGGGTATGTTTTTTGCCTGGTCATCAATGACCAATGACAAGGATAGTCCATCTGCTGAAGTTGTTTTTACAATCTCTGGTCAAGAATTTACTGAGGATGAAGTTGAGCAGTACCTCGATAATCTTATGAGTTTTGGCGTAGAGAGAAGCACCGCAATCGACTCTATTAAAGAAGCTTTTGTGTATAGTAAAGCGGCCGAGGACTTTTCTATTGACGTTTTAGATGAAGAAATAGCTCAAGCCATTGACGAGAACGGTGCATTTAATGCTGGCATGCTTGAATCTGACCCTTGGGTTGAATTGTTAGGTTACCGATTGGTTGTTGAGGATAAAATAGCAACAGAAATTATGGATACTGATTATGCTGGGTACCTGTATACATTTTATTTTGGTTCTTTGGTTGATCCCTTTATTGATGAATTAGCAGAAGAATCTCCTCTTCCTGGTCAAGGAGATGAAGATCGTATTGAAGAGGACAGGGCATATGCATATGAAAAAGCTGAAGAATACAGACAGGCTCTTATTGATGAGACGATGACTCCTGACGAGGTGTACCAGGAGATTATGCAGGATGAGCAACTACATTATAACTATGTACTCCCTACAGAGTCCGGTAGTTGGACTCAAAAATTTGGTTATAACAATGGTGTTGCGTGGGAAGAAGAGGTGGGCAGGGGGGCAGTAATCGAGTACATACGTAGCCTTTCTTTTATCAACGAACCAACAGATATACAAACCGGCAAAGTTATATTTGTTGAGAGCGAAGACGAGTACGATGCATATTATTACTTTGTGTATTTAACACAAGAAGATAAAAAAACGGACGATATAGAAAAATTATTTACAGATAACGGAGTAGAAATATTATGGGCGCAAGACTAGAGATTATCAATAAATTTTCTACAAAGTCCGGCAAGCTTGTATTGTTATTTGTATTGATTACTGGCTTTGCGTTCATGTTTGATGCGAATGCCCCCGACTCCTCTGTCTCTGCTTTCGGTTACAGTAGCCATAGCTCTACTACAAATAACAGTTACGGTCAGGTCCATGTTAGGACAATGTATAGAAATACGCTAACGGGTGAGACTGGCAACGCTACAAATGCTGACGTAAGGTTAGTCGTGGATAACGGAGGTGATTCTTACGGAGCCGACCAGAGCCGCACAGCCTCAACTGGTTCAGATAATATTGTAACTTTTGATTATTTAAAGTGTGGCTGGGTTGTCTACGGAGAGTATAGGTATACCTATAGTGTGTCTGGGCAGGGAACACCTGCGGGTTTACCAAGTGGCGGTACATGGGTTGGTGGACAATCGGGTATACTAAAAAACAATCAGGAATACCACGCAACACTTACCTACAAGTTCACTCCTCCGGAGCAGCCGTATAGAGTGAGTTCTTACTTGATTGAGGGTGGTGTTGACGGTGGCGGTGGTCCTGCATTTGGCTCTGGTAACGCGTCCGCGGTTACGGGTAGCCATCGAGGAAGCGTTATAACGGCTGAAGGCTCCACTACCTCAAGTGGAAACCCAAGCTCTTCAAGCAACCCGTACAGAGTGACTGTTGCGTCAGGCGATACAAGAGTCAGAGCTTCGGACCGGATTATAGTTGGCGATAGGGTGTTCCTGAGAAGAGGAAGCGTTCATTGTTATGACTCGACCGGCTGTCGGTCTAGTGGGGTTGTTTATGATTTATCTGAACGAAATTTTTCCGGTACCGGGGCTAACGGTAGAGACATAAATGTGTATTGGTTTTATGAAGAATCTATCGCGTCTGCACTTGTCGAGCGTATACCCACGGGTGATCTCACTGGGGCTGATGTCAATGATTCTAATGTTCGGGCGCGCGTGGCAGAGTATGGTTTTAGCGAGCTATTTCCTAATGGCCGTATTGAAACATTAGCGGTACCGGCAGGTGATGTTCGGATAACTGGCTCTAACGGAAAAGGTTATGAACAGAGAATGCGTCAAAGAATCTGCAATCCTACATGTCCGGCTTGGCCGTCAACGTGGTCATCATGGGGTATGGAATATATTGACGCTGCACCACGACCAGTCCCAATTGGAGCCCAACTCCAAACCCAAATTGAGTATCGCGGAGAGCCAACTATAACGAGCGAAGTCTGTTCGACAATGATATCTCCAAACCCACACAGGAAGACACTACCACGTATTTACTCAGATTCTAGACCTTCGGGCTATAGTCGCTATGGGGCCGGTCGCACCCGCCGCGTAACAACAGAAACAAGATACCTAAGTCACTCTGATATTAGTCCAGGGGGGGCGCGGATATTACCAACACTCGTGTCTGAATCTGCCGGTAATCCTGGTAGCGCTACGCTTGATTATGATCCCTACGTAGACGCTTATCCCTATGATCAAAATCAAGCCCAAGTCCGATACAATAATCAATATGACCAATATCGCTACACGGCAACAGGATCACCAGTGTATGAAACTCGATATAATTATGGCTGGCGGTTAGTACGAGAAAGGGAATGTTCTTGGGAGTACGTTGCCGGGTCTTGGGAATACAATTGTAGGTATATATGGCGTTATCGCTACGTCGTGATTAGTTCTTATGAGGTTATTGTAGGATATCGCTGGGTGTTCCAGAGTGTTTCCAGGGGTCGGAATAGTCAACACAATCTTTCTTGGCCGCGAATGCAGCCTTGCTGGGATCGTACTTTTGGGGGAGACCCAAGAATATCGGGAGCTTCTTTGACGCCAGATAGGGAGTCACCTAACACTGCGGCGGCTACAGCGCGAATTGACGTACGGTTTAGTGTTCCGTATCCAAGTCGTGGCCGCTCTGATGTTCGAGTTAGGAGCTCGGTAAATAACTATAGATACTTAGTCCGGTATGAAATCAGAGGGCCCTCGGGTGGTTCCGGCGTACTATCATCTGGCACGGCCACAATTACAGCAAGTAGTAATAGCAAATTAGCGAATGGATCATTCTCGCGGAGCGGGAGTGTCGCAGTCAATGTGCCTGGAAACTTGCGAGTAGGCGATAGGGTTTGCTTTAACGTTACTGCCGGATCACCGGTAAGCGGCACCATGAATTACCAGGGTAATATTCTGTCTGGGTCTGGTAGCCAAAGTTCTGGATGGTCATGTACTCCCGCTGTGGCTAACTGGCCGTACTTCAAGGTCTTTGGCAATGATGTGGTGTCGGGCGGCTCCTTTGGCACGTGTAGCGCCTCAGGTGGCACGATAAGAGCTTTTTCTCGTAGTGGCTCACCTGGAGTTGGCTCGTCAGCCCAGTACTCGGTCTTTGCGTTGAATGCAATATCAGGGTTTAGCTCAGCTGGCCTCAAACCGATAAGTTCAAGTCCCGCTCCCCCAACCGGACTTACGTTTGCGAATACGGGAGTCTCCGGCGAGGGAGGGTCTTACTCGGCCAATGATGGCATGACGTGTTTGCCAAGTTATTTTGATACAGAAGGATACAATAACGCGGGAATTGTCGTGGGGTCAAACGCAACCCAGTCAAACGAAATCGTTGATAGGCTTTCTCGAGCAAACGATGATCCGCGTGAGCTAGAGTATGTTCGTGCTGGCAATAGCCTTACTTTAAATAGTGGCACATCTATTCCGGTAGCAAAGGGCTCTCGCAAGATCATTTTCGTTGACGGAGACCTGAATATCACGAGCAATGTCGTGTTCGATACGGCGTGGAACGACCGAGATGACATTCCTTTTGTTATGTTTGTTGCTCGTAACATTACGGTTGGCTCAAACGTAACCCAGCTTGATGGAGTGTATGTTGCTCAGCCAGTCTCACCTGGCAATGGTGGAGTCATACGAACTTGTAATGTCTACGGCAGTCCTATCTTTAACTCTTGTCGAAGTCCACTTGTCGTAAACGGTGCCCTTATCGCCGACACCATCGAGTTTATGCGAACACGAGGAAGTCTTCGCGATGCTCGACTGAATGAAGGCAGAACAGGCGTTAGTCCTGTTAATGTTGCTGGTAATTGTAGCTGGACTGTTGGGCCGACTGACACTGGTACTGTTGGTGGCACAACCTGTGCAGCCGAAGTCATCAGCTTTAGTCCTGAGGTATACATGGCGATTACGCAACTACTAACACCAGGAGAAAGCTTCCAGTACGATAGTTATGTTACGCTGCCGCCTAATCTGTAGACAATAGCGGCTTATATACTATATACTTAAGGTTAAATATGAATATATTACGCGGTGGGACAGATGATTTCTTTGGGCTAGATATCGGCACAAGTGCTGTACGGGTGGTCCAGTTGTCTGGCAAGGGGCCAGTGAAGTCACTCGTCCGCTATGGTCAGGTTGCCGTAGACCGCAAGACTGCCACTAGTGATTCAAATGTTGATAAGCAAAATCTTGCACAAATCGTAAGCCAATTAATATCTTCTAGCGGTATTTCAACAAACAATGTTGCAGTTGGTATATCCTCAGACAAGGTGTTCACTGCAGTGTTTGATTTTGATCGTTTAAGCCCGGATGAACTCTCCAAGACACTGACGTACCAAGCCGATTCTATGATACCAACGCCCTTGAGTGAGTCGAAGGTTGACTGGGCACTCATTGGCGACTCACCAGTCGACAGAACTAAAGTCGAGATTCTTCTCTCTAGTGTGCATAATAAGCTTGTCGAGAATAAGCTCGATTTACTCGAGTCTATCGGCTTGAATGTTATCGCCTTTGAGCCTGACAACCTTGCGCTTGTTCGTGGTATGCTGTCGCCTGAATCAAGCGAGGCGCAAATGGTACTGGACATTGGTTTAACAAGCACCGATCTCGTGATAGTTATGAACGGTGCACCGCGCTTAACTCGTTCAATTCCCACTGGTGTGGAATCATTTGTAAAAGCTGCCATGCAGAACCTCGGTATAGAACAGTCTCAGGCCGAGCAGTTCGTGTTCAAGTTTGGCTTATCAAAAGAAAAGCTCGAAGGTCAAGTGCACCAAGCAATTATCAGCACTGTTGATTTACTGGTTGCAGAGATTGAAAAATCCATCAAGTTCTTCCAAAGTCGTTACAAAGATGTGCAAGTTCAGAGGATAGTTGTTACCGGGGGAGCCTCGACGTTACCCGAGTTTCCACTCTATCTTGCTAACAAATTTAGTATTGGCGTTGAGATTGGTAATTCTTGGCGGAACGTATCGTTTCCGCCAAATCGCCAAAATGAACTACTCGCGGTATCTAATTACTACGGTGTTGCAGCCGGCTTAGCGGAGCGTCAAGAATGATACAGTTTAATCTATTACCAGACGTAAAAATTGCCTATATACGTGCTCAACGTTCAAAAAGAATTGTTATTGCAATATCTGTTCTCACAATAGCAATTATGCTAACACTCACTGGTCTACTCGCTACAAATGTCTACGTTTTGCAAAAGAATCATATCGCAAATGTTACTGCTGATATTGAGTCAAGCACGAAAGAGATTCAAGCAATTGACCAAATTAATCGAGTCTTAACTGTTCAAAATCAGCTAAATACTATCAGTGGGTTACATGAGGATAAGCCAGTCGCGTCTCGGCTCTTCTCATACATTGCTACCGTTACACCTTTAGAAATTGAGCTTACAGAATTGGAGATAAATTTTGATGAGAATCTATTAGTAGTAACAGGTGAAACCGACACATTAGAAAATGTGAATAAGTTCACTGATACTTTGAAGTTCACTGAGTACGAGGTGCTAGCGGACGATGAAGGAGTAGGTGACGATAGCTCAGATAATGACATAGAACTACCTCGCGCGTTTAATGGTGTGGAGCTCAGTGATTTTAGCAGAACTACTGACGGTACTAATTTTGTTATCCGAATAAGCTACGAACCTGAAATATTCTCTAGCGAGGACGAAACTCGTCTGATCATTGAAGATACAATAACCACGCGTTCTGAGCAAGAGAGTCCCGACGTATTGTTCATAGCCCCAACCGAGGAGGAAGAATAATGGCTGACCTGAAAACCTCACTAAAGCATGTACAGATTGATAAAGCGAACTCCACGATGGTGCTAGCTGTTGCCATTGCAGGATTTGTTGTCGTATTTGCCGGATTTATGTTAAAAGAATTATACACTCAGCGTTCGTTTCAAAACAGAGTTATTTCTAGTAAAGAGACTACTAAAGAGCAACTCGAAGAAAATGTTGAGGCGGCTAAGTTGCTCAACACATCCTATACCGGCTTTGTGTCTACCCAAGAAAATATTATCGGCGGTAGTGCAGAGGGCGACGGGCCGAACGACGGCGACAATGCACGAATCGTGCTCGATGCACTTCCAAGTAAATACGATTTCCCGGCACTGGCTACCTCTTTAGAGAAGCTCATAACAGATGAATCCTTACAGATAGAAAGTATTACCGGAACTGATGATGAGTTATCGCAGCTTGGTATAAGCATTGATGATAGCGCGAGTTCTCAACAGTTGGATGATACACCAAACACCGAAGCGAGAGGGCCAGCCGAGATGCCGTTTGGTTTCGAGGTACGGGGCGATTATGATCAAGTACAGTCTTTGATTGATGTATTGGAGCGATCGATTCGCCCGTTCCATGTTCAATCCATGATGATTAGCGGGGAAGAGGGTGCACTTACTCTAGATTTAGATGCCAAGACATACTTTCAACCAGAGAGGATATTTGGCCTAGAATACGAGGCAATACGATAATGAATAACATACTGAAACAATTTATATCAAAACCGAATAAACTGTGCTTTCTCAGTAAACAACAGGCAGGTGTTTAGCTATGAAAAAAAACGATCTTACATTAATAGCGGTTGTCATCATATTTAGTTCAGTGTTTGCGGTTATCATATCTAGCCTTTTGTTTACTGGTCCAGATGAGCAACAGCAAACTGTAGAAAAAGTTCAGGCCATAACCTCAGAGTTTAATGAGCCAAATGACGAGTATTTTAATAACGAGTCTATTAACCCAACCAAGCTGATCAGAATAGGTGACGGGGAGAGCAATGAGTCGCCATTCATACAATCAGATAATTAGAATATATACTTGGCTTGTATGAGTGTATTGTCTTCTGCGTCACAAAATCAGATAGAAAAAAAGCTACTTGCCGATGGCTTAATTGATGAGCCAACACTTGAATCAGCTAAAAAGAAGGCTCAAGAAAAAAAAACACCTCTTATAGCTTTTTTGGTATCAGAAGGTCTTGTCTCAGATGAAGAATTAACCAAGGCAACCGCAGAAATATCTGACACGCCATACGTAAATCTCCAAGATGCCTACATCAAGCCAGAGGTGCTATCGCTTTTGCCGAAGGACACCGCCGAACAATACATGGCTGTTCCTTTAGGTGAAATGCAAGGAAGGCTTGTCGTTGCAATGCTAGACGCGGCTAATGTACAAGCAGTAGATTTTCTAGCCAATAAAATAGGCCGGTCCTTGCGAGTATACGCTGCTTCTGAAGAAGGGATTCGGAACGTTTTGCGGCAATATGAAGCCACGATCGGCAAGCAAGTCAGTGAGACGGTTGAAAGCTCACAGAGTGTGAAAACAGCCTCCGAAGCAGCCGCTAGCAAGGGAAAAACAGCCTCGAAAAAACAAAATGAAATCAAGACAATCGTGCAGGATTCTCCCATAAGCAAGGCTTTAACCATGATTCTTGAGTATGCAGCCCGTAACCGAGCAAGCGATATTCACATAGAACCACTTGAGCATGAGTTAAAGATACGTTGTCGAATTGATGGCGTGCTCCGTGAAATTATGAAGCTACCCAAAAGCACCGAAGCCGCGCTGGTTTCTCGTATTAAAATTTTATCGAACTTAAAAATCGACGAACATCGCATACCGCAAGACGGTCAGTTTACTGTGCTCGTTAAAGATAACCCGATCGATCTGCGTATTGCAATTGCACCGATTGTTTGGGGCGAACAGGTCGTTATACGTTTACTTGATAAATCGGGTACCAGCCTGAAGCTGGAGGATATGGGTTATCATGGTCGTGCCTTACACACAATTCGTTCAGGGCTGCAGCAGTCCAATGGTATGATTCTTACCTCTGGTCCAACAGGCTCTGGTAAGTCGACTTCTCTTTACGCGCTTATTCAAGAAATAATGAACGAAACAATAAATATTGTGACGCTGGAAGACCCAGTCGAGTATAAAATGAACGGTATTAATCAAATCCAGGTTAATGCTGAGGTAGGACTCACGTTTGCTTCTGGGTTACGTTCTATTCTGCGTCAAGACCCAGACGTTGTTATGGTGGGTGAGATTCGCGACAAAGAGACTGCACAGCTTGGTGTCCAAGCAGCTTTGACGGGTCACTTAGTCTTCAGTACGCTACACACCAATTCCGCAGCTGGCATCTTGCCACGGTTATTAGATATGGGGATTGAACCGTTCTTGATAGCCAGTACGGTCCATACCGTAATTGGTCAGCGCCTCGTTCGAAGGATTGCAGATGAAGGCAAGGTGTCGTATCAATCATCCGCTACTGAAACAGCAGCTATTCAAAAAACCATCGGCCATTTATTGCCAGAAAAAGAAGAGAATGTTGTAGAGGTAGCCAAAGATCTTGGCTATAAAACCTTGCCTCTAAGAGGCCAAAAAGCTTATACTTTGTATAGAGGTGCCGATAATCCAAAGTCACCTGGTGGATATAAGGGTCGGATGGGTCTATATGAGGTTTTTGAAATTACCGAAGAGATTCAAGCCCTTATCCTTAATAGATCAACAAGTAGCGAGATTAACCATCAAGCGAAAAAGCAAGGTATGATTGGTATGAGGGAAGACGGCTACCTAAAAGCGCTAGCTGGCTATACAACAATACTAGAGGTTGATAGGGTGGCTGCAGCAGAAATCGAGTCCACTAAACTAATAGAGGAAACAGCGGAGCCAAGCACTCAATCAGAAACTGAAGATGAAACAAAAGTCGAAGAAGCAGTATCAGATTCTAAATCAAAAATCGAAGCATAAATAGGGGGGGTATATGGCAACACAACAATTACGGATAGAGGTATTACTAGAAGAAGTAATCAAAAAAAAGGGTTCGGACCTTCACCTTCAGGTTGGCCTACCTCCATATATACGAGTCGACGGTTCGCTCATGCCGGTAAGTGGCGGGGTTGACCCACTTACAGAAGAAACGGTAGAGTCGCTCATATTCGCTATCCTAGATGACGACCAGAAACAAATACTGTTGAAGGATAAAGAATTTGACTTCAGTTTCGCCTTTGGTGACCTGGGTCGTTTTCGTGTTAACGCATTTCATGAACGCGGCAATCTTGCAGCTGCACTGCGCCTCATCCCGAATGAGATCTTAACCATTGAACAATTAGGTTTACCAAAAATCGTCAATAAGTTTGCAGAATATCCTCGGGGGCTAGTGCTGGTTACTGGTCCAACTGGATCTGGTAAGTCTACTACTTTAGCGGCTTTACTCCACAAGATTAACGAAGAACGCTCTGAGCATATTGTTACCATTGAAGATCCAATAGAGTTTACCCATAAATCGATAAAGTCTGTCATTGTGCAGCGAGAAGTACATTATGATACCTACTCTTTCTCAGCCGCGCTGCGCAGTAGTCTGCGCCAGGACCCAGACGTCGTTCTAATTGGTGAGATGCGCGACCTGGAGACAATCGCAGCTGCTATAACCATCGCTGAGACTGGTCACCTTGTCTTTGCTACGCTGCACACTAACTCAGCGGCCCAGAGTATTGATCGTATGATTGATGTGTTCCCGCCACACCAGCAGGGCCAGATACGTACCCAGTTGTCTAACATTCTGATGGCAATATGTTCACAGCGGCTTGTACCATCAATCGGTGGTGGTCGTGTAGCAGCCTCAGAAATTTTGATTGCTAACCCTGCAGTCCGTAACATTGTTCGTGAAGGCAAGACGCACCAGCTTGAAGCAGTGATACAAACGGGCGCTGAACACGGTATGCAGTCAATGGATAAGACCTTAGTAGAGCTTATCCATAACGGGACAATTACTTATGAGGATGCCCGCATGGTAGCAGTTGATATCGAAGAACTCGACCGATTGATGAGAGGCTAAGTAAGATATGCTGACATTCAAATACGTAGCCCGAGACGCAACTAGTGGCAAAAAAGTTACTGCTGATATTCAGGCTGACAATGAACAGGCAGCCGCAAAGCTCATAAGGCAACAAGGACTTGCTCCATTATCGATTGAGGCAAAAAGCTCTGGTGCTTCAGGCCTAGGTAAAATAACTGATCGTATCAAAACCAAAGATAAGGTCATTTTTTCTCGCCAACTCTCAACCTTAATTAGTGCAGGTTTGCCGCTTTTGCAAAGTTTACAAAATGTCGGTAGGCAAACCCAAAATAAACAGCTAAAGTTCATTATTTCTCAAGTTAGTTCAGATATTGAGGGCGGAACGTCGTTCTCAGGGGCAATCGCTCGACATCCTGATGTGTTCGATAAAATATACATTAACCTTGTTGAGGCAGGAGAGGTTTCTGGCTCACTTGACCACTCACTGGAGCGCTTAGCTGATCAGCAAGAAAAAGACGCAGATATTGTCAGTAAAGTTCGAGGGGCGCTTGCATATCCGCTTATCGTTCTGCTGGTTATGCTTGGTGTTGTGGTCTTTATGCTCATCGCTGTGTTACCTCAAGTGGAGTCTTTATACGAAGGGTTATCTGGTGCCGGTGAATTGCCTATCTTTACTCGTATTTTGCTAGCGGTGTCTAATTTCATAACAGCCTACTGGTACTTTGTGCTCATCGCACTGGGTATACTTGGTTTTATATCAAGCCGATGGGTAAAAACACTTGGTGGTAGAGTATATATCGACAAGGCAAAAATGAGAATGCCGCTTGTCGGTCCACTTTTCATGAAGCTTTACATGGCTCGCTTTGCTCGCACAGCTACCACTATGGTTAGCAGCGGTGTTCAGTTAATTAAAACGCTAGAAGTTGTAGCTGGCTCAATAAACAATGTTCATATAGAGCGATCTATAACCCGAGCCATTGAGAAAGTAAAGGGTGGTTCATCGATATCCGATGCCATTACTGGTGATGAAAACTTTTTACCACTAGTTCCAGATATGCTTCGCATCGGGGAAGATTCAGGACAACTTGAAACGATGCTTGAGAAAACGGCTGATTATTACGAAAAAGAAGTCGATAACCAGATTAAGACTATATCAACTATTATTGAGCCAATGATGATGGTCTTGCTTGGTGTCATGGCGCTGGTTATTATTGCTGCAATTCTACTACCGATTTATGGTCTTGCTGGCCAAAACTTCTTCTAGGCCTCACTCCTTATTGTTTTTTTATGTGAAGTTTAGTAATATACAGCTTATGGTTAGTAATATTAAAAAAGTATCTTACAAGGGGGGCTAGGGCACCATGCAACGTAAACTAAAATCAATGAAACAAGATGGATTTACCATCATCGAGGTGATGATAGTACTTGCTATCGCGGGTTTGATTATGCTTATTGTGTTCTTAGCGGTACCAGCCTTGCAGAGGAACGCACGGAACACGACACGACAAAATGACGCAGCACGTATGGCTGCAGCCGTAAACGAATGTATTACGAACAATAATGGTCGTGTCGATGAATGTGGTAACGATTTTTCAGCTGAACAGCTTTCTAATTACTATGATTTACTTGACAATCAACAGCTAACTGACCAGGCAGCTGCTGTCGGAGGAGTTAGTGGTAACGATTTCTTCTTTGACTACAATTTTCGTTGTGATGACACTGGAACAGCTCCAGAAGCCGGGGGTGGATCTCGGGCATTTGTAATTGCCTACGAAATAGAAACAGCGGAAGATAATGTTGGTCGCTGTATCGGCTCTTAGCCAATACCCGTTTGCTTGACAGCGCATATAAAAGGCCCGCATCAAAGCGGGTCTTTTATATGCTAGGATAATTATTATGCATTACCAGTTATTTCTTCTCGGTTTCCTCGGGCTTAGCCTGGGTAGTTTTGTGAATGCGTGGCTGTGGCGTTTTTCACAGAGCAAATCATCGCAAAAAGCCAAACACAAACAACTTTCTGTACTGCACGGACGTTCTATATGCCCAAGCTGCAAACATACGTTGCAGTGGTATGATCTTGCGCCGGTTGTAAGCTGGGTGATGCTTCGGGGAAAATGTCGCTACTGTCACGTCCCCATAAGTTGGCAGTATCCTCTCATAGAGCTCTTGACTGCTTTGTTGTTCATTGGCTCTTTCATCTACTGGCCATTCGAGCTAATTGGCGTAATTAGTATTTTATATTTTTCTTTGTGGCTTATTTTTCTGGTTGTTCTAATAGCCTTAGCCGTCTATGACAGCAAACACATGCTACTTCCAAACCAAATGATAGCAGTAGGTTGGGGTATAACTATGCTGGCTATAGCTGTGTCGCTGGGTATGAGTGGCGCGACGCCTACGTTATTAGATATGTTAGTAGGTTCGGTGACATTTGGTGGCTTGTTCTATCTACTATTTCTGGTTTCTGGTGGCAAATGGATTGGCGGTGGCGACGTAAAATTGGGGTTTTTATTGGGTGTTTGGCTTGCAGGTGTTGCCTCAGTTTTTCTGACGATATTTCTCGCTTCAATATTCGGTATATTATCGGTTGTAGTAACGTCATTATCTCGATCAGTCTCGCTGAAGGATCATATTCCATTTGGTCCTATGTTAATTTTAGCGACCGTGGTTAATGTCTTGTTTTTTGATACAATCTACGAGGCACTTCTGGGCAATCTACTGATTATATAGCAGAGTTCAGCATACCGCTCATGCTATACTATTGAATAATGAAGTACATAACTCACCCAAAGGGTTATACAATTGTTGAGCTCCTTGTCGTCATAACGGTTATGGGTGTTGTAGCAATTAGTGCAATTGGTGTAATCGGTAATCAGCAAGCGCGTACAGAACTGCCACACTCAGTCCGGGATTTTGAAGCAAAGCTACTCGATGTTGCAAATGATACTGCCCGAGGTTATTACCCTGATACCGGGCAGGCAGGGGAGGGTCGCACTTGCCTAGCATCTGGCTCTGGTATTTCTTTTACCTCTGACGTTTCGGTGCAAGGCGGTAGTCGTGACTGTGTTTTTGCTGGTAAGGCATTAGCCTTCGCCCCAGACGGAGAGGTTGGAGAATTTGCGGTGCTTACCGTAGCAGCACGGAGATTAACTCGAGATGATAACCCTGCGACCAGTCTTGCTGACTTTAGCTCTGGTGACATAGCAGTTGCTGATCATCTAAATACTTCTCTTCAGCTTTTATATGGCCTCCAAGTAAAGTCGGTGACATATGCTGGCGCTGATGTTGGTGCGTTGGTGTTTATGAGTGGGTTTAGCAATCAAGAACAGCGTTCAGGCGGAGTACAGCTAAGCGGTGCGCCTCAGACAAACCTCTTGGCTATAACCGGGACTTCTGTCGGTTCGGCTTTATCAGTTACACAAAGTGCTATCAGTGGTCTGCAATTTAATGAAGTGACAAATGACGAAGGGATTGTGATTTGCCTACAGCGAGGTGATGGCGGCGAAACAGCTGAGGTAACAGTCGGCAAAGACGGGCGATTATTAACTACAACAGCGGAGTTTAAGGTAGCATGCTAAGACTCATAAGGAATCAATCAGGTGAGACAATCGTTGAGGTGCTCATTGCCTTAAGCATACTGGGATTGGTCCTTGGCGCTGGTTATGCCTCAGCATCCGATAGCATACGGACGGCGCAGGATACGCAGGAGCGTATCGAAGCATCTCAGTTCGCTCGTGGCATGGTAGAGTCAATCAAATATATTGCAACCCGACCAGAATACGAAGACAATAATCTTTTGTTCCCTCACGGTTCCGCCGGTACTCCAGCTGGGCAAAGGGAGTTTTGCATTACTGAAGGTGACTTAAAGGTCCCGTCTTTGACTCTAGACAATAAACCAGCTGCTCCCGGGTGCTACAAAGGCCCAGGCAATCGTTATTACTCGTGGGTGAATGTGCAAAGAACAGAAGGCGCTGGTGCGCCAATGAGCCCGTCTTCATCTAGTAGCTACACCTATGTAGCGACGATTCAATGGGAGGGTATTTCCGGGAATGAGAATGAATTGGTGTATCGCTATAAATGGAAGATTGTAAATGATTAAGCTAAGTCGGAAAAAACTACAAGGTGCGGGTGGTTTTACCATTGTCGAGCTGTTGGTTGCAATTAGCGTATTTAGCATTATGCTTCTCATCACAAGTGGGGTAATGGTTGAGCTTGGGCGACAATTTTACAAAGGAGTTATACGCTCGCGTACGCAAGAAGTTTCGCGATCTGTGATAGAGGAGATTGCGAATAATTTACAGTATTCCGCGTCCGATCCATACGAATTACCTGCCTCTGGCAATGTTATGCACTGGTGTATTGCTGGTCGACTGTATTCCTACGTATTGAATCAAGAAATATCACCCACAACACCTAACGTTCTATTGCGCAGCCCTGATTGTCAAAACCCACCGTCTGAGCCGCTCGAGCGTAACGATGGCCAGGTTGAATTACTCGCTGATAATATGAGGCTCACTGATTTTTCATTGCGTGATGATGGTAAGGCTTGGTACATATCGGTTACCGTTGCTCATGGGGATGACGAAGCCTTTGACCCAACGGTTGCTCCAGGTGACTCCGTACGTTGTCGTCCCGATACGGGTAATTCAACATACTGTGCTGTGAGCCCACTTAGCACCGTCGTTGTCAGAAGACTATAAGTATAGTACTATTAAAATAAGGATAAGAAGTATATAAAACTGCACAGTTATTACTATGAAACAGCTAAAAAACAACGAAAAAGGCCTAGTATCAATAATTATTGTGACAGTGTTGATTTTGGTAATCTCTATTATAACCATCACATTTGCCTCACTTGTTCAGAGGGAGCGAAGACAAGCTCTTGACCAGCAGCAGTCAACGCAGGCTCGCTTAGCCGCTGAATCGGTCATAGATGAAAAAATAGCTGAGTTTCGGGCAGATTCTTCTGGTATTACGAATGAGGATACGTGTAACGACCCGGAGCCAACCTTTAGTGACGGTAGTGACGAAATCCAGACAACTTGCGTTATCGTAGACACGGCGCCAGGTCCGCTCGAAT
>Ga0136558_1000719_pt1 | contig 17819 bp, 14 predicted proteins | sample AntRauTorckE6833_FD_101391 | JGI IMG/M metagenome (GOLD analysis project Ga0136558, IMG submission 101391) | Saline lake microbial communities from Rauer Islands, Antarctica - Metagenome Torckler E6 #833 | ecosystem: Environmental > Aquatic > Non-marine Saline and Alkaline > Saline | place...
AAAATCTTGCTCTTATTTTCCAAGCGTTAGGCGAAGAATTTAATGAGTTAGGTATTAGAATTCCGTTTGTTACTGCAAACATGACAAAACTGTTTGATGCCGAAACCCAAGATAGACTTAAAGTTCTCCAAGTTCGCTTAGAAGGATATAAAGAAGACCTTAGAGAAGAAGGTGAGGTACGAGATAGAGCTCAAATTGGGATCCAACAGACGACCAAGGCTATAGTAGATCTCACTAGAGCGACTCTTGACTACGCTGAAGCAGTTGTAGCAGCAAGTCAGCAGTTCTCGGATTCTATTAAAAATTCTTTTGGAAAAGCACTCAAGGGTGTATTTAAAGGAGAAAGCTTTAAAGATGTTGGTTTAAATCTCTTAACTGCTTTCCAAGATAATATTATAGACACTGTTGTGAATGGTGTTACTGAGAGAATGTTTACAGCCCAAGGTACTCTCGATAGTTTCTTTACACAGCTCGGTTCTGCTCTTTTTGGTAATTCAGAGAGTGGCCCCACGAGTCAAGGTTCTGGAACTAGCGGATCTTCAGGCGGTATGCTGGATTGGCTCCTAAACCCTGCCTCTCAGCCCACAGGGACTGCCCCAGGGCCGACGACGAGCAACAATGGGGTACCCTCCTACCTACGTCCAAACGCCCAGAGCGGTGGCGAGGGAAGTACCTCCGATGCTATAACCGGTCCGTTAAATAAAATGGTCGATAACACAGCAATGCAAATTCCATTGTTAGGCAGCCTAGGTAATGTTTTTAAAGATGGCTTAAGTGGTCTTGCTAATATGTTTAGCGGCTTATTTAGCGGTGGTGGTAGTGGTGGCGGTATGGATGCCAACGCTATGGCTGGCCTTATAGGGGTCGGTATAGGTTACTTGATTGACAGCTTCGCTGATGGTGGTGCTGTTGAAGGGAAAGGTAGTAGTCGTTCTGATTCTATTCTTGCTAGAGTTTCTAATGGTGAGTATATTATCAATGCTAAATCTGCGGCTATGTATAGACCTTTACTTGATAAGATCAATGCAGGCAATATCTCCAAGTTTGCAGACGGAGGTCTTGTTGGTACTAATAGTATGCAGAGACATGATAAGATCAAGCCACGCGAGCAAAGGAACAACACTGTAGTTAACTTGCAGATCACTGGCGACATTTCGCGTCAGACTAAGCAAGAAATATATAGAATGTTACCTGATATCGCAGTTGGTGTCAATCAACATAATCGAGAAATCGGTTATTAAAAAAGAACGAGAGGTCTCTTAGCGGAGGCCTCTCTTTTTAAGGAGCCTTTTATGTTCGGCATTTTGGACATTAATACGTCAAGTGAATCCAATGGCTCAGACAGTCAAATTATTGCACAATTTGCAGCGCAGACGAGTATTCGATCTGCAAGAGTGATTTCACGTTCTGATACATTATCCTTGCGTAGGATAGTTTCTAGTACGATTTCTCAGAGATGGGAGATAGAGACAGCAATTTTCGATACAAATTATTTTGTAGATTTTTTCATTCACAATGTTACAAATGATGTTGACACAGAGATTTTCATTAGACCCCCTCTGCTTGTTAAGAAGAGGCGATATTCGGACATTAGTGAAGAAAGCTACCTTACGAGTCTTCAAGAAGAAGATATGCAGGACAATTCGAAATTTATATGGTCAAGAGGCACGGGAATTACGACAAGTGCAGCAACAGCAGGTGGAGATGCAATTGCTTTTAATGGAAATCCCGGTTCATTAATTGCAAAAGGTGATTTCATTCAGTTTGGTAATCATGATAAGCTTTACTTAGCAACAGAAGTGCCTTGGGCTAATGGTACAATGACCCTCTTCCCTAGATTAATGCAAGATGTACCTGACAACAGTTTTATACGATTTGGTAAAAATTGCGCTATGAAATGCTATTATGATAGTGACCAAGCATCTGGACTTTCGTATCAAGACGGTGTATTGGTAGAATCCCCTCGTATTAGATTGGTGGAGGCTTTATAATGAGAAATATTAGCAATACTTTATTAAATATTATGCAAAGTGAAAAAGTAGTATCTTTTCTTATGGTCAAGGTTGGGCCTACAGCTGCAGTTAACGGGGTCCCTTCCTATGAACTTTTGTATACAACATTACCTTACGCGATTACAGATGAGGGTGATGTCTATAGTCCTGAGAATGGTACATTACAAATCGATCCACCTAGACTTTCTGAAATCTTAGATAGAGATTCTTACACTATTCTTTTAGCTGACCCTGAGTTTGAACTCAGAGGGAAGATTTCTAACGGTACTTTTTCAGGTACAGATATGATTGTTAAGGCAGGCTTTTTAAATACAACTGATTCACCTATTAATGGCGCTGAGCCGGGTGAGCCTATCAGGGAATTTCTTACTGTCTATAAAGGCTTTTTGGACAATATTGAATATCGAATATCGCCAAGCGAAGAGATTTCAATCAAGCTTGAAGGTGCATCACCTATGGGGTCTCTTGATCTTACACGATCCTTACTAACATCAAAGAATTATTTAGCTAGGAAGTTTCCAGATCTTGCTGACACTTCTTACGATCAGATCCTTATCGGCTCTCAAGCTGTGAGTATTCTCTGGGGTAAGAAAGAAAGAAATGGAGGCTCTGGTGGAGGATCTGGTGGCGGTGGTGGCGGCGGTGGCGGCGCAGGTAGTGGCTGGATTCCAAGCTGGGATGGCGGTTAAAGGAGAATTATTATGGGTTTTTTCGCAGTAGCTTCATTTGTTATTACAGTAGTGACTACCGCTTATTCTGTTATACAAGCTAGAAAAGCAAAAAGAAAGGCAAAAAGAGCAGCAGACGCACGTAAGGGATTTGACATTGCAGTCGAAGGTGAGATTGGACCTTTGCCGATCCCTTACGGTCGAGCTAACGTAGCGGGCTATCGAGTGTTTCATCAAGTAAGTAGCACTTATAATTACGCGGCTACAGGAGACTTAGAGTTTCTCACAAGCGGTGATGCAAGATGGGCTATAGATGGGAATGAGTTACAGACCGCAGTGACTGCTACTGGACAGATTTCAGTTACACTCGCTATTCTTAGTGAGGGTGGTGGCTATGACTTTGTGCCTGAAAATGGTGTATGGACACCTGAGAATACATATAACGAAAGTGTTGCGCTATCTGGAGGAGCAGCCACTTTAAGTCGTTCTGACAATACTAGCGACTACACAATACCAGTTCAAACGGGAAGAGAAGATATTTTCCTTACAAGCGCTGTTGTTACTTTAACACATCTGCCTTGGAATAGTAATTTCTATAATGTATATTACGGCGCTGATGGCGAAGAGCTACCAGACCCTAATTTCACGGAAACTGAGCATAGCTACCGTATTAAAAGCTATAATAGTGTCACAGGTGTATTGACTCTTCATCCTTTGAGTAACGCAGATACTTCTATCTATTACAATGATAATACTTACGGTTTGATTAGTAACGAGGGATCCCCTTCATTAGCAAGTAGTGAATCAAATCGTCGTAAGAGAGAATTTTTCTTTGTCCAACAAGCAATTTGTTATAAAGGTATTGAAAATGTCTGGTATGCTACAATTAACGATAAAGATTACAGAGACGTTGAATTTGGAGAAAGCGGAAGAATTCATGTATATCGACAAAATCTAGATACTGGTACAATTGCAGACCCTATGGCAGCTGCTAATTTTCCTGCAGGTAGCGATGATGACAGATTCAACGCAGAATTTCCTGAGACAGCGTATGCTTCAATGGTCTTTAAATTAGATCGTGATGAACCTCAGTATCAAGGTGTTCCTGAAGTAGTGTTTGAGCTAGAAGGTCTACGAGTTCCTATTATTTCTCAGATTACAGGACCGTATGGGACTACAACTACAGTAGTTTACGGTAACGCTTATAGCAACAATCCCGCTGAAGTTCTTTATGATTATTTGACTAATAGTGAGTATGGCAAAGGGTTGCCTGCAGATGAGCTTGATTTAGAATCTTTTTATAATGTAAAACAAATTTGTGACGAAATTGTTGAAGTAAATGGTTCTAATATTTTACCTACCAGTAGCTTCTTATGGTCTCATAAGTTACAAGCGGATGAAAGCGCTGTAGGTAAGCAAATTAAAAGATTTGAGTTTAATGGTGTTTTAGATTCTAGCAGACCCGTCAGAACTAATATTCAAGAAATTTTAAGTACACTTGCTTCTAAAGCTACATTGTTATGGAGTGAAGGTAAATACAAGCTTAAGATGCAATACCCTAAAATACATGACCCTGCAGTTGCCTTTGACAAAGGTGATGTTGTTCAGTTTACTGTAGGAGAGAGTGTCGAAGTCTATCGAGCTGTTCAAGCTGTACCTGCTGAAGCTACTCCTGAAAATCCTGCTAGTTGGCAATATGCTCCCATTATAAATAATAATCTTAATTTAGTTTATTGGACAGATGGTAAAACTAGCATCGAGGGATTAGGTAAATATGATCCTAACTTAGCTATAGCGTATATTGATGATGGTGATATTCAATTAGAAGGTGAAATCAGTCAAAGTTGGATTCCTCTTTCCGATCGTTACAACTATTGTACGGTCACATTCCCTAATGAAGAAAAAGGATTTGACACTGATTCTGTATCGTGGCCGGATAAGTATACTAATTCTCCATCTGACTTAGTCTATCAAACTTACTTACAGCAAGACAATGGTATTCAACTTGAGATTACAGAATCAATTGATGTTATTTCAACTGTACACCACGCTAGAGCGCATGCAGAAGAAATAGTGCGTTCGAGTAGACATGAGAAGTTACTTAAGATTACTGTCTCTAGAAAGTATTTTTATTTAGAGCCTCAAGATCTTATCTCAATTGATAGTGGAGTTCTTGAAATACCCGGTGTTCTCTTCTTAATCTCTTCTATAAAGACAAACTCAAATGGATCTTTAGATTTATTATGTAGTCTATTTGATGCTAGAACGCTTGCATGGAATGCTCCTGATGATGAAGTGATTGACCCTATAAACCCTTTCATTGAGTATCCTGTAGGACAGGCAAACAATTTACTATATACTGCTAATGAAGATGTTCAAGGTAATCTCTTGAGGAGTGGTACGTTAACATGGGCTTTCTCAGAAGGTTCTGGAATTAGCTATGATGTACGTTATCTACCACAACCTGCTAATACAATCACTGTAGGTGCTAGCTGGATTCATATTGGTTCTACTAGGGATCGTTATCTTGATATCCCAATGCTTGCTCCGGGTATTGTAACGTTTACGGTTATTGCCAGAGATTCTTATGGTAATATTGCTCCTGAGTTTGACATGGCTACTGGGGTAGGGTGGCCACGTCATGAGACAATTATCGGTGCCAATAGTTTACTTGGAAGTACTGCTGCAATAAGAGCTTATAAATGGACCCGAGATGATATATTAGGGGTAGATCCTTCAACGCTTCTAGGATGGGATGACGGAGAATATGACTTCAATGGTTCTCTCTTAACCCCTCCAGTGGCTTGGTATGCTGATCCTAATATTGCGTATGATATCGCAATAGCAGAATATGACCCAAGTACAGTAGTAGGTAATCTTTTCTACATAGAAGCAACTGTTTCGACTACATATCCGGAAACTCTAGTAGAAGAGATAATTTGGTCTAATGTAAGACTTGTGGATTCATCTTTAAGCAGCCACACTTTAACAGCCTATTACCGAACGCCTCCGGGCGCAACTAGTCCAAGTACGCCAGGTGACCCTAACGGTTCTGACGGTTCATTTTTCTTTGGACTTGACATCTTTACGCCTCCTTTTTCTAACGGTGGTACGTATGAATGGACAGCTGTGGTACCAGAAGGAGAAGGCCTCTTATACAAGAGTCAAGCAGAAGCTACTGTTCCAGGTATTTATGGGTTAAACACTAATAATCTCAATTGGACGACTCCTGTTATTGTGGGAGATGAGCCTACAATTTCGACTACTACTAGATTGTTCATATGGTCTGAGACATTTCCTAATGCTTCTGATTTGACTAGCGTCTCTTCGAACTATCAATGGAACCCTTCTAGAGCACACGGTGCATTATTAGATCCGCTCAATAGGGGTTGGGAGTTAACATTGCCTCCTGCTCCTAATGGCGCTCAATCTAGGGTAAGAGCATACGAAGCAAGGCTCTTTTTAGAAGTTGCAGCAGGAACGGAAAACACATCAATTGATTGGGCAGATCGCGCTGGAGACGGTGAAGTCTTTTTCCAAGCAGCTACGGAAGGTACTCAAACAGAAAAAGTTTATATTTATAGATGGGAGCCTACAGGTGGGCCTCCTCCTACAACTCCGCTATCTGCTAGTGTTTTTAATTGGAATAGCGGTGTATTAGATTCAGTCCCAGCTGGTTGGTCACAAGGTGTTCCAGTAGCACCCAGCAATGCTCATACACTCTATAGGTTGGGTGGCTTACTTACAGAAGCTGCAAATGTAAGCACTACTACAATATCTTGGACCGCTCCATTCTTTGCTATGGAAATTATTTCCAGTGTTGCAGCTGCGAGTGCATTTGCTTCGTATGCCTTCAAGAGAGCGACATCTGCACCTGCAACACCTTCAGGAGGTAACTACGCGTCACCTTTACCTAACCCTTTAGATGGATGGTCGGATGGTATTCCTGGAGGAACTATCCCTGTATATTCTTCAAAACGCATCTTTACAGTAGATGGATCTTCTCCCCAAGACGCTAGCTGGTCTACACCTGCACTATTTGCACAAAATGGTGACACTCGAGAGTTTCAATTTTCAGATGATCCCAGTGATCCACCTGATGGTTCTTCTTGGGTAGATGAGGCTACTGCAGATACAATATGGATGCGGACTAGACTTGTTGAAGGTGGGGTAGCAGGGTTGTGGTCTGCACCGATTAGGATCAAGGGTGAAGCAGGAGCTCCTGGTGATTCTGGTGCTTATACTAGAACAGCTTACGCTATAGCTCCTCTAGGGCTAAGTCCAGAAAATGAAGAGAACACTTCAACGGGCGAAGCAAATTATCCTGCGAACAATGCGTGGGGTATGTCTGAAGTTTGGAGTGGCACTCAACCTGTAATCCCTGTGAACCATCGGTTATGGATGACAATAGGTACGCATGACCCTGCAACTACTATAACTACTTGGGGAAAGCCTTTTTGGGCAAGCCTCACAGTAGGTAGTCTATCTGCAATTAGCGTAAATACTGGTGTCCTTAGTGTGACTGGTGATATTACAGTTTCAGGAGGGTCAATAAAATCAGGTAAAACCTTTGTTGGTGACTCTAATAATACTGGCTTTATTTTCAGACCAGATGGAGGTTTTCATCTAGGATTAAAACAGACCTTAGCTAATCCTGCTGAGATTCTATTTGATCCTACTGCTGGTATTAAGCTTAGAATAAAAGGAAGGTTATCTTCTTGGAACTATGACTATCCTTCTGCTACAGGTTGGTTACTAGGTAATGAGAATACTGAAGAAGGTGTTGCATATTTTAATAAACTAGTAATTAGAGACCCTATAAATCTGACAGGTGGTCAACCTACGGTAGTTGCTAAATTTGGATTCGGTACACCCGGTGCAGATGGTCTTAGAGGTTCCTACATTAAAGATCTTTCTGTAGATACACTTCAACTAGCAAATAATGCGATTACAGTACCCCGTTATGCAACATTTTGGGATGCACCTTTTACTCTTACACCTGCTGGTGCGAATGTAATTAATTTTAATTACCAGCTAACATTACCACCGGGCATGAGCAGTGCACCTGTCTTGATAATGTGTGTTCTATCAGCATACCCCTCAGGTAGTTCGTCAGCGACAGTTCTACAGAAGGTTAAAGTAAATAACAATATTGTCACAGATTCTGCTGAGGGCTTCAGTTCAAGCGCTGTGAACTTAACTTCTTTAGGTTCTATTAATCTACCTGCAGGTTCTCATTCGATCAAAGTCCACTTGTCAGCAGGAGCGGGTCACAGTAACTCTACCAAAACGCTTACGTCTGTGAATGTAGACTTAATCGTGTTAGGAGCAAAACGATGAATAAATACATATATTTAAAGAATGATTATATTGTAGGTTACATGGAAGGTATTGATGCCCCTGGTGGCTCTTGGATTGAGCCTGTAATAACGTTACCTGCAGATATTGTAAAAAATGAGTATTTCTATACCTATACAGCAAGTCCTGAAACAGTCACTTTAACGGGTGTCCCTAGAATTCCTCCTGTAAATAGTACGTGGGATATTGTGAATGGAAACTGGATCGAATCTCGTACTCTTCAAGAAGCTAAAGATGCGAAGTGGGAGAGCATTAAAGAAGAGCGAGATGAGGCTATTGCAGCAGATATTGCTTACGCTGGTAACACATATCCTGCTGATACGTTATTTAGAGTGTATATAGCAGCTGAAGTTGTACGTCGTGAACACACACAAGTTGCAACCAATATCGACATTGTAACCGCAGACGGAACTAGAGTGTCATTCACTAGTTCGGACTTAAAGGCTCTAAGCGAAGAGCTAATTTCACAAGCGACAACTGAATACCAATATGCTGCAGATTTGAAAGGTCAAGTAGACGCTGAAACGACAATTGCAGGAGTTGATCCAATAGACTACGGAGACCCTATTGCGTAGTCTAAGTATGCTAAGATCCAAGCGAGAGATGGTCCCTCATAACCTGACTCAATTGATGTCTGAGGGACATCTTTCTATTGAAAAGCTCGAATTTATCGAGAAGAACTTAGCTCAGTTAAGACAAGATAATCCTAAGATATCTCATAATTATGCTGATGGTATTTATGTAAGAGAATGCTTTATACCTGCAGGTACTTTCTTGATCGGTGCTATACATAGGACAGAACATGTTGCAATAATGGCTTTTGGGCATATGGTTATTTGGACCGCTGATGAGGGGTCAGTCGAAATTAATGGCTACTCTATCAATCGGACACCCATTGGTACCAAGCGTGCAGGTTATGCTTTTCAAGATTCTATGTTTATTACCTGTCATAGCGCAAAGCTGTACCCTGATGAAGATGACGAAATAATGAAACTGTACACTTATGCAGATCACAAAGAATTCTTATTAGACACTCAAGATCAGTCTCAACTTACGTAAACTTGATACTTCTACGGACGCGGGTTGCTTAGCGTGGCCTCCTGAGACGTCCGTCAGCGGTGTTTTCGAACGGTTTTGGGGCGTACCCATGCCCCCTGACCCCTATCGAGAGCGAACGACTGTATTGAACTTATGTAGCATTTTGATTCTAAATAAAGAATATATTGGATAGGTTGGTACCTATCAGCTTCAACTTGAAACTTTCTGTTAAATAACCCAAGACGTCCCCCCCTATTACCTAAATGATTAAAGGTGGATTACAGGGATTATTAATGTTTTTATAAGGTTTCTAAGGTTGTTAGTTGCTCATTGGTTAATAAATGAATAATCCTTATAAATTTACTAAAGGAAATAGATAATGGCAATCCCTATATTTTTACTCCCTTTGCTCAAGAAAGGTTTGGACTTGGTTGCTAATGCAGCTATGGCTAAAGGTAAAGATTGGCTCGAGGAAAAGACTGGAGTCGATCTAAGTAAAGAAAGTCTTTCAGAAGCTGACTTTCTAACGTTAAGAGAGTTTGAGATGGAGCACGAAGAAGAATTGCTTCGTCTTAAGCATCAAGACAATTTACTAGAAAAAGAAACAAAAGAAATGTATCTCGAAGATACAGGTAATGCCCGTGCATTGCAAATGGTTGCTTTGAAACAAGAAGACCCGTTTGCTAAACGCTTTGTTTATTGGTTTGCTCTTATGTGGTCTCTAGCTGCAATAGCTTTTGTGTTTGCTATTACGTTTTTAGAGATCCCTTTTGAAAATACTAGATTTGCCGATACTGTACTTGGCTTTGTGCTTGGTACAATAATTGCACAAATCATTGCGTTCTTCTTTGGCTCTAGCCAAGGCTCTAAAAATAAAGATGCAATCAAAGACCAGCTCTTGCAAAAGATGGTAGAAAGATGAGTCTAGGTAAAGAGCAAGAAAAATTTAGTAGAGATCTCAATTGTCTTCTCTCCGAAGCTTTTAGACTTGGCTTTGAGGTGAGAATAGGTGAAGTACAAAGAGGTCTAGAACAGCAATCGTATTATGTACGCACCGGGCGAAGTCAAACTATGAACAGCATGCATCTTAAAAAGCTTGCTGCCGACTTGCATTTTACAATGGACGGTAAATTAGTGTATCCTGAACATTTAGGAATATTTTGGGAAACACTAAGTCCACAAAATAAAGCCGGGATGTTCTGGGAGAATTTTAAAGATTCTCCGCATTTTCAACGCACTTATTAACATTATGCCCCTGAGGAATACTTCAGGGGCTTTTTTACCAAGCTTTAACAACTGAAAAAACGGTATCTTATATGAAAAGCATCTAATAAGACTTTTCATTTTTAAATGTTAATAAGGAAAATGATAATGAATAGCGAAAAATTGAAGATCCTAAAACAGCGTAGAAACGCATCACGACATCTCGCAATGCATCATCGCTCAAATATGAGAGATGTTTCAGCTGAACATGAATGGCGTCGCTTTGACAAGTTGACAGCGCAAATCCAAACGCTCGAAAAGAGGGGTGTTAAGTGAATACATTAAAAGAGAGTATTAGAGCACTCATTGGACTCGCAGGTATTGGAGTCTTCTTTGTAGGACTTTTTCTATTAGTAGATCAGCTAATTAACTAGGAGCACAACATGGAAAATTTCGAAGCAGAATGGACAGAAGCACGAACTGAGCTTGCTCAGATTATAACCAGGCTTTCAGTGCTTCAAGAAGGAGTAGACACATTGCATGCTGCGTTGGACTCTGTAGCACCAATTAGCATTCGTCCTCCAGTACCACTTCCCGGAGAAGACCCTCACAAGGACCAAGTAGATCACAACAGCACCCGATTCCGTGATGACGGATTTTCTCACGAGGCTTCTGAATTTGGTGCGTTTGAGCATGAAGTCTTGAATAGGACCCTCGATCGTCTAGCTAGAGGTGACAAATACGATCGTGCGGTAGCAGAACGAGCAGATCAGTTTCTGGCCTTTGATTATAAAATACATCCTGAAATGGATCCAGGTGACGATGCGCGTCGTTTGCTCGTCAGGAAGGCTGCGGTTCACACATGGGGTCCGTGGTTGATTTTTGCACCCAAGACATATCACGCAGGATTTAAAATCAAGAAAACACAGGAAGAAATGAAGAGTGATGACTTCAATCGTAATACGTTCTTCCATTGGATTGATGGTCATGGCTTTGTACATCTCGATAAGAGTCGTGATCCAGCAGCGTATGCGCGGAGTTATGCAGCTAGCTTACTATTAGAAGCAAAAGAGTCACGTAGAGTGCAAATTGAAGTCGATAGTGGAATTATACGTCCCGGTTAACTGCGGAAAAAGGGGTATCTTATATGAAGAGCATCCCATAAGACTTTTCATCTATCAATGTTATTAGGAGTATGTTATGAGCCACATCTTCGTCAAGTTCTGTGTTGTCTTCGCAATTTCCTTCACGTCGTTCATCGTGATCACGCTGCCTTCGTATACGTCATTCTTCGGACTGACAGTTATCCCTGATAGCTTCTTCACAGGGCTCTACATTACTAGTTCTGTATCAGCTGTAGCATCGTTGGGTTGGCAGTACATGCAGTCGAACCCAGGTGCACTGTCCTTCCGGGGACAGAAAAATGAAGAAGAAGAAGTAGAAGTAGAAGGAACTCTACAAGAAGTCTAAGTGAACCTCCGACCTGAGCAAGTCGTTAAACTGCTTGATTCTTCTTTTTATTTTTTTATTTTTTTTTTTTTTTTCCGGAGAGACTATATGAAATTAATGTCGACTATATTAATGGTAGGAATTTTCTATAGTCTTTTACAAGGGACTATTAAATTAATTTTTTTGTCGTTACTAGTATCTGTAATATTGGAAATTATAATTTTCCTGATAATCGTATTAGGAGACATAAGAGAATTAAATAATACTAACAGGTGTTATTTAACTAAAAAGCGGTAGTCTACACTGACAACACCGAGTACTCTCTTGTGACCATAACACCTTTTAATAGGAGGTGTTATGGGAAATGTTGCAAGTATCAAAATGCTGATAAGCGGATGTTTAATTATCGGTATCTTGACTTGGCCACTAGTTTTTGTAGTAGTTACATTTGCTATGTTTCTTTGCGTAATTTGTGCTAAAAAGATTTAAGTCAATTTAAGTTCAAGCTACAGCCTGTCAGTGGGCTAAAACACTGACAGTCCCTCTTCCGGGACTTTAAATATAGGAAGTATCTTCCACATATTTTTTTGATTTTATTAGGGGATATTTGTGCTTCAAATAAAAGAAGATCTTATCGAACACATAAAAGAAAGACTAAAAGTAGAACCGTATCAAGTTAGAGCTTTAAAATATTTGCTTGAAATTGAAGTTGAATCGTATATTGATGAAATTATCAGTGTACTGTATACATATACTCGAAAAGAGAAAGGCGCAAGTAAACCAGCTACTTTCGCTGAAGTAATATGTACTATGGGATTTGCTGTAAGGAACAGTAACAAGCTCATAAAGAACACAGCCATTTCAGCAAAGACAGGTGGATTTCTTCTTTATAGTTTTGAGAAATTAGGGTTGATTCGAGTCTTTAAAACTAAAAACCCGAGGAGACGTCACTCCTTTCTGGCTGTCGAAATTATTTCTGAAAAGCTGATGAGAGAGCTTTATTCAGAGATTCCTGCGAGAGGTATTATTGAGAAGCTTCCTTCAATTAAACCGCATGCTGCCTGGAAAACAACTGTACACGAGAATGGTAGTTACTTGGTAAAGACTACTAATAGATATTTAAATCGTGTATTAAATGCTGCTCACTATCCTGCTGTATTTGAAGCTGTAAATAAGTCACAGCAGACAGGATGGATGATTCATTCTGATATATTAGAAGTACAAGAGTGGGCATTAGTTAAGAAAGAAAATGCTTTCAAAGATATTTGGAAAGCAACCAGTAAAAAAGCACAGAAGACAAAGTTTAGAGAAGCTAGAACAATCATCTCAATGGCAAAGAGATTCGTCAACAAGACGTTCTATCATTTATTTTATTTAGATTTCAGAGGTAGATCATATCCTGCTACAGCATATTTGCATCATCAAGGTAGCGATGTGGCTAGAGGATTGCTTCTGAGAGCTGATAAAACACCATTGGGTAAAGAGGGTTGGAAATGGCTCTTAATCTCTGCTGCTAATAATTGGGGCGGAGACTCAGGTAGAGAAGATGAAAGAAAAACAGATAAGATTCCTCTTACCGACAGGTATGCGTGGGCTAAGAAGAATCTTGAAAAGTTCAAAAGCTACGCAGACTTTCCAACTGAAAACAAAGGCTGGATGAATGCAGACAAACCTTGGCAATTTCTTGCTTGCTGTTTGGAAATTGCTGCAGTAGAGTTCTTTGTAAATATCGGTAGAGGAAAGCGAGAAGAGTTTCAAAGTAATCTTGAATGCTATATTGATGGTACGTGCAATGGCCATCAGCATCTCGCAGCATTAACGCAAGATGAAGTTGTAGCTGAGCACGTTAATTTAAGTCCGAGTGAGTATCCTGGAGATCTCTATGCTTTTGTTGCAAAAAATGTTTGGAATGAAATTGAAGCCAGATACTCAGAGCTATCACCAGAACGTTTAAAAGCATGCGAGGAATATATTAATGTAATACGTTCGTTAAAAGCAGGTCTAGAGAATACTACTGGTGAAGCAAGACGTGAGAAGACAACAGAATTAATAGAGTTTAAAAAGACTGTAAAAGATATCGCTCAAGATGCTGCAGTTGTATTTTGGCGTGAAATTAAAGATACAAAAGAGCGTCGTAAGGTTCTCAAAAGAAATGTAATGACAATTCCATATGGGGCTTCTAGTTATGGACTAGGCGAACAAATCATTGAAGACTCAAAAAGGTATGGGATTCCACATCTCCATAATATTGAGTATAAGTTTGCCTCTTTTTTGGGAAGACTCACGTACGAAAGCTGTGAGAAACATTTAAGTCGATCTATTAATTTGCTTAGACAATTTGAGCGTTGCGGTAGACTTGCAGAAGAAGCTGGACATTACTTATCATGGGTTGTTCCTCTTACTGGTTTCCCTGTTACTCAACACTACGTTGAAGGTGAGATCAAGAAAACGTGGATACAATACGGACCCAAAGAAGGACCAAAGCTCAGTACAGGTCACTATTCAAACACATATCAAGTAACTCTATCGTATCTTGAAAAACCTGTACCTTCTAAACGGAAACAAGCACAAGGTGCTGCACCTAATGTAATTCATAGTCTTGATGCGGCACACTTGGCATTCACAATTGCTTCTGCAGATTTTCCTATCACAACAATTCATGATTCATTTGGATCACATCTCGGTCATATGGAAGAACTCTTTCAACATGTTCGAGATACATTTGCGTTCCTATACACGCAGGAACCATTGGAAGTTATTGCGGATTCGATTGGATTAGATTTAAACTTAATTGAAACTGGTGTCTTTGATGTTAATACAGTTTCTGAATCGGAGTATGCGTTTTCATGATTATATATGACAAATCAGTAAGAGAAACTTTAGAACAAGCTCCTGAAGCTATACGCAAACATTTAGAAATGATCTTCAGGAATTCTGAACGAGAGCTATTAGTAGAAGATGCAGTAGGAGGTAAAATCTATGTGATCGAAGAAACGAAAGACTTTAAGCACATGAAATTGGCAAATGAAGAATCCTTAGAGAAACTGCCAATTTCTAAAATCAATAACCTTGATATTGAGTTTGTAGAGTGGGTTGGTGATAATCACGAGTATCTATTCGTTGTAGATCTTATTAACGCTATAGGTGCATCTGCATATTTTGTACCTAGAAAGTTTGTAGATACTCGAATGAAAAGAATGTTTTCAAAATTTATTACAAAGGATGATAATGAGAATAACACGGAAAAGCATGATTGACGGGATTGCCCGTACAAGAGATATTGATGCCACACAAGAGCAAATAGATCTTTATCAGAAAGGTAAAGGTTTAATTCAAAACATTTTCCCAAATCTCTCTGCAGATGATAGGGAATTCATTAAGACTGGCATTACTAGCGAACAGTGGGATGCTATGTTTACAGACGAAGAAAAGGACTAAAAAATGATTGTAAAAAATTGCCAAGTATTTTACGGAAAGTTGATTCCGAATCGACCTAACGACCGCTACAATAAGAATAACCCTGCTTGGGAAATTCAATTGAGAACTAGTAATCCTGAGCAGAAAGACGAGTGGAAAAGTAAAAATCTTAATCCAAAGCTTATGATTCATAAAGAGGGAGATAATGAGGGTGAGCCTCTTTTGGATGATGAGGGTAAGAAACAATGGCGTGTTAATCTAAAGAAGAACAGTAAGAATCGCCATGGAGAGCCTTCTGACCCCGTTGAAGTTGTCAATGCAGCTAAACAACCGGTTGATCCAGGAACTATCGGAAACGGTTCTGTTGCGAATATCAGGACATTTCAATATGAGTATGAACGCGATGGAGAAGAACGTGTTGCGAACGTACTAATGGGTGTTCAGCTTACTCATCATATTATCTATGAGCCTGCGTTCGAGGACTTTGACGATGAAGGAAAGACAAAAATCACTCTTCCAGAAGATGAAGAGGATGGTGATAGCGATACTTCAGAAGAAGAAGAGGAAGAGTCTGAAGAGGAAGAGTCTGAAGAAAAGTCCGACAAATCTTCTGAAAGCGTTCCAGAAAAGTCAGGAACCATTGCTAAAAAGACTAAGCCTTCGGCACCGAAAAGTAAAGTACCAAAGGCAGCCTTTTGATCGTAATTAATTAGTCAGTTTGTTTTGGACTGCGTAGAGACTAATCTCTAACAAATTCGGCTTACGTTATAACACGTGATAAAATTCGAGTGCCGACCGGCCAGTCCATTTTTCTAAAAGGGAAAATTCATGAGCAATAGACAATTTTTAAAAGAAGAGAAAAAAGTTGAAATAAAAAGAGAAGAGGATTCTATCAGAATCACACCAGAAGCTCCTCAACATTACCGCGATTACGTTGATGACTCGCAGTGGATTGATATAATGTCAAAAATCCCCACTCTTCGTGATCCTGTAAAGTTTGAAGCAGCACTTGAATTGCAAATTAGAAAGTATCTTGACAGACTTAATCAGAAAGATAACAGTATTCAAGAACTCAAGAAAGCACGATTCTACTTATGTTATCTCATTGAGTATAAGAGAAATGATAATAAGATTCTTCCAGCAACTCTTTTAAACAAATTCCTTGAAAAGTTCGATGAAAACGCTACAAACCATTACAGAGAAATTTTTTATAGAGGCTTAGAAGATTCACGAGAAAAAGAGGATTAAAGATGTCTGATTATATATTTGATATTGAGACTGATGACCTTTTAATAGGATGTACAAAATTGCATTGTGTAGTTTTAATCGATATTGATACGCAAGAAATTCATAAGTTTCGACCGAATGATGATAAATGGGCGTACTTGCTTGAATCCTCAGATATTGTCTCTGGGCATAATATAATGGGTTTTGATTTACCTGCGCTCAACAAACTGACAAACTTTAAGCTACCTAAAGCAGTCAGAGCACAAGACACTCTGATCTTATCTGAAGTCTTAAATTATCGAAGATTTGGTTTTAAAGGCCATTCATTAAGAGTTTGGGGTGAATATCTAGACTTCCCTAAGATTGAGTTCAAAGAGTTTGAGGAGTTTTCTGAGGAAATGCTTAAGTATTGTATTCAAGATACAATGCTTAATCTGAAAGTTTATTATATTCTGGCTGAAGAGCTAGCAAGGATGTCACAAAGTAAACATTTCGGTAAGCTTATTGAATATATTAAAGCAGAGCATTCAGCCGCAACGTGGTGCGCAAGAGCGGAATTGGAAGGTTGGCCTTTTAATGTAAAAGCTGCATTTGCACTTAAAGACGAATTAGAAGAAAAAATCGCAGTAGCAACTAAACGTCTGCAACCCAAACTAGGCTGTAAGGTTGTAGCAGTAGATAAAGTAAAAGAAGAAGTACCAGCTAAGCAAGTTAAATGGACTAAGGATGGTTTTTACCATGCGCATATTGCTAATTGGTTTGATATAGAACCCTGCGAAGGACATCCTAGTATGTCTCAACCTATTATGGGTGACTACACTAGGATTAAAGTAGCACCGCTTGGCCTTAATTCAGTAAACGATGTTAAAATCTTTTTAAATAGAGTCGGTTGGAAGCCCACTGAATTTAATTATAAGAAAGTTAATGTGGACGGTCGCACGAAAAGCATTCCAAGCTCCCCTAAGATTACAGAAGACAGTTTAGAATTCTTAGGTGGTGATGGTAAGCTATACGCTGAGTATTTAATGGCAAATTCTAGAAATAATATTCTACATACTTGGTTAGAGAATATTGATGAAAATGGTAATCTGCACGGAAATTGCAAAGTAATTGGAACACCTAGTATGAGAGCGACACACAGAGTAATTGTCAATGTACCTTCGTTAGATAGCGAATACGGGCCTGAAATGCGTGAGCTTTTTGTAGCAAAGCCAGGTTGGAAAATTGTAGGTTGTGATTCGAAAGGAAACCAGGCAAGAGCATTAGCCCATTACTTAAACGATAAAGAGTATATTCGGATTTTGTTAGAAGAAGATATTCATCAATATAATGCAGACAAATTGACATCAGCCTTGCATAAACTAGGCTTTACAAAAGATATCTTAATTGACAAAGGCTTACCAGACGGTAAGGTACCGCGCTCCGCAGCTAAACGTGTCTTCTACGC
>Ga0136558_1000724_pt1 | contig 17784 bp, 19 predicted proteins | sample AntRauTorckE6833_FD_101391 | JGI IMG/M metagenome (GOLD analysis project Ga0136558, IMG submission 101391) | Saline lake microbial communities from Rauer Islands, Antarctica - Metagenome Torckler E6 #833 | ecosystem: Environmental > Aquatic > Non-marine Saline and Alkaline > Saline | place...
AGCGGTTTTGAGTTTATCTTGTTTTTTTGGGTCGAGAAAAACAACCTCTTTAATTAGTGGTTCTGTTTTATTCATAGCTATTTCAACAGCATTTTTTAAGTCACCACCACGACTCTCTTTACTATCGTTAATATCCCACAACTTTAAAGATAAATCATAGGCCGTTTCAATGTCTTCGTCTTTCTTGAGTTTTGTAAGGCTCTGCTCTTCACCATTTTCATCCTCAATATACACTTCACTAGTATTATATTCTAATGTTTCTTGTAAATCTAAATTATTTTTTTCAATATTCATATGTTAACTATTTTACACTATAAATTCTTCCATTGCAGTAGTAGTTGTTATTGATGTAACTTTTTTTCCTTTCTTAACATTAAAAATAAATTCATCATTCTTAATATCTATTTTTATTGATTGTCCATCGTTTATTTGTTTTTTTATAATCAGTTGTGCTAAAGGATCCAAAATCTTGGTTTGAATTAATCTCTTTAATGGTCTAGCACCATAATGAGGATCGTATCCTTCTTTTCCAAGATAAGCTACAACAGAAGGTGTAACTTTAATATCGATATTTTTTTGTTCAAGACGTTCTGTAACCTCTTGAATTTGAATAGCCACGATTTGTTTAATTGCATCCTCACTCAATATGTCAAAAATAATTATGTCATCAAGACGATTCAAGAATTCTGGTCTAAAATGATCTTTCAAAGCTTTCTCAACTTTAGTCTTTGTTTCTATATATTTATTTTCATCTGTTGCTGATGAATTAGAAAAACCAATTTTCTCCATGTTATCAATGTGATCTGAACCAATATTCGAGGTTAGAATAATAACTGTATTTTTAAAGTTAACAGTTCTTCCTTTTGCATCAGTTAGACGACCATTATCAAGAACTTGTAATAGAACATTAAAAATCTCGGGGTGAGCCTTTTCAATTTCATCAAATAAAATAATCGAATAGGGCTTATGACGAATTGTTTCAGTCAAAGAACCGGAATCTTCATGACCAACATACCCTGGAGGAGCCCCTATAAGCTTTGAAACGGCATGTTTTTCCATAAACTCTGACATATCAACACGAATCAATGACTTTTCATCATTAAACATAAATTGTGCCAATGTCTTTGTGAGTTCTGTTTTTCCAACTCCCGTAGGTCCCAGAAAAATAAATGAACCAATAGGACGCTTAGGATCAGAAACTCCAGCACGTGAACGCCTGATAGTGTTTGAAATTCTCTTTATTGCATCTTTTTGACCAATAATTTTCTTTTGAAGTTCTGACTCCATTTTTGAAAGTTTATCCGCTTCTTCTTCAAGCATTTTAGAAACAGGAATTCCTGTCCACCTAGAAACAACAGCGGCAATGTCTTCTTCTGTAATTTCTTCTTTTAGAATTTGACGTGAACTCTGTAAGCGTTTTAATCTTTTCTCCTTTGTCTCAAGTTCTCTTTCTAAATTAGGTATAATTCCGTAGCGAATTTCTGCTGCTTTTGCCAAATCTGATTCTGATTCTGCTGCTTCTGCATTTAAGCGTGTCTCTTCTAATTCTTCTTTTATTTTTTTAAGAGCGGTTATAGTCTCTTTTTCATTTTTCCATTTCAATTCTAATTCATGAATACTCTCTTTTAGATCTGCAATTTCTTTTTTTACTTTTTTAAGTCTCTCAGTAATTTTTTTAGTCTTTTTTAATTCAGAATTAATAGCTTCCTGTTCTATTTCAAGACGCATAATTTTACGGCGTGTAGTTTCTAATTCTGGTGGCATATTTTCCAAAGATATTTTCAAGGTTGACGAAGACTCATCAATCAAATCAACAGCCTTATCAGGAAGAAATCTATCTGAAATATAACGACTTGATAATTCTACAGAAGCAATAATTGCATCATCTGAAATTCTAACACCATGAAACAGTTCGTATTTTTCTTTTAATCCACGCATAATAGCAATCGCATCCTCGATTGAAGGCTCTGCAACTTGAACAGGTTGGAATCGACGAGTAAGAGCACCATCTTTTTCAATATATTTTTGGTACTCTTTTAAGGTAGTTGCTCCAATCGCTTTTACTTCTCCTCTAGCCAGAGCAGGTTTAAGCATATTAGAAGCATCCAGAGAACCTTCTGATGCACCAGCACCAGCCAGTGTATGAATTTCATCAATAAATAGAATTATTCTTCCTTCTGATTGAGTTACTTCTTTGATAATTTTTTTCAATCGATCTTCAAATTCCCCACGGTATTTTGTTCCAGCGACGAGAGAACCTATATCAAGTGACACCAAATCTCTATCTTTTAAAGAATCAGGAACATCACCTTGTGAAATTCTATTCGCCAAACCTTCGATAATTGCAGTCTTACCGACACCAGGTTCACCAATCATGATTGGATTGTTTTTTGTTCTACGAGAAAGAATTTGAATAACTCTATTTATTTCTTGGTCACGACCAATTACAGGATCTAGTTTATTTTTTTTAGCTTTTTCAGTTAGGCTGACAGTATATTTTTTAATAGCTTTATATGTTTTTGGAGATTCAACACCTTTTTTTATATCTTTTTTAAGTTCATCAAGGATAGCTCCTACTTCTTTTTTATCAATTTTAAATAAGTCTAATACTTCTGTCGCATTATTTTTAACATCAAAAAATGCCAAGAATAGATGTTCCGTTGAAACAAAATCATCTTTCAAGTTTGCCGCGATTCTAGTCGAATGTTCTATTATCTGAGCAAGTTCCGGAGCAAGATACATTGAAAAAGATGGTGAAAGAGTTTCTGAACTCTCATTAGATTCAATTATATCCAATAGGTTCTCAACAAGTAAAACAGAATCAACTTTCATTTTATCTAAAATAGATGTAACCATACTTTCCTCTTGCATAACAAGAGCACTCAATAAATGTATAGGATTAACGTGATTTTGCCCCCTTTCTATTGCTAATTCATGGGCATGTTTTATAGCCTCTCTAGCTTTTGATGTGAAATTTTTGAATGGTGGAACCATAATGATGGTATTTTATAAAATAAATACTAATAAATGCAAGTTTTAATGAAACTATTGAACACTTTCATTAAAGAGATCCAAGTAAGTTCTTATCTTTTCTGATGGTGTAAATGTTGTAAAATCAACGTCTGTTGTTTTTTTAAATCCAATTAAATCACCTTGCAGATTCAATAAGATAGCGCCTGAAATTATTTTGCTTGGGTTGACTGATGTTTCAATATTATCCAACTTTGAAAATGTTTCCGAATCAGTTGAAGAAGCTGTTTCTATATCAACATAATTTAAGGATGTAATTATTCCAGTTGATACAGAATTTGAATCTTGACCAGAAAGTGCAATCACAGATTGCCCTAATTTTATCCCTGATGAGTTTCCAATTTTAATTTTTTTGAAATTACCTGGGTTTCCTTGCTCATCAGGAATTTTCATTAATGAATATTTTTCTGACTTATCTAATATTTCTAAATTATATTTAGTTCCGTCTGGATATTTACCAATGTAATTTGAAGTTTCATTTATCAAAGATGAACTAATTAATAGACCCCCGTCTGTATCAACAATAACACCAATAGATACAAAATTTTCTACTTCTTCTAGAGTTTGAAATACTCTAACTATCGATTGGGAATTATTTTCAACGGCTTCTATTGTTAGATCTTCTTCTTTTACAATTATTGTTTCAACAATTTTTTCTTGCGGTTCATTATTAGCATCTACTTCAACAATTCTCTCTACTGTTTTTTCAACAACTCTGTTAATAGTTTTAGTTACGGGTTCAGGTGCCTGTTCTAAAAGAGATACAGTAACAATCCCCGTAGCAATTGACGTAACGAAGCTTACTAATAGGGTTAACAAAACAATTTGTTGTGAATTTAAATCCTCCATATTTAACACTATAATAACTTATTTTATGATTTTAGACAAAGATTTAATCACTCTATCAATATCACCTTTTTTAGTCTCACGACCCATAGTAAAACGAAGTGATGATTCTCCGCATTTTTCTCCTAGAGATTCTACAACATAAGAACTTGAGACATCTGTCATATTTCTACATGCTGTCATTGATGAGCAAGAAATACCTAAGTGATCTAATTTAATAACTGTAAATTCTGCATTAATGTTTGGAACACAAATATTAATATTATTTGGAAGTCTTTTTTCAACAGAACCATTAATTTTTATTTCTGGAAAATAATTTTGTATTTTTAAAATAAAATATTTTTGTAAGTTTATAATTCTTACTGATTCTTGCTCTTGAATTTCTAGAGTTTTTTTGAGAGCTAAATAAAAACCATAAATCAAAGGTAGATTTTCTGTTCCTGACCTTAAACCAAATTCCTGACTTCCACCAAAACTAATTGAATCAATCTGAACATAACTTTTCTTTATTAAAACCCCTGAGCCTTTCGGTCCATATATTTTAGAACCATCAAGACTCATCATATCAATACCCAACCTGTTAATATTAATATCCATATAATTGGGAGACTGGCTAGCATCTGTATGTAAATATGGGTAAGATTTTTTTTCTTTACCTAATTCTTTTTTAAATTTATGAATAACTCTTGAAATATCTCTTATTGGGAAAATTGTTCCTATTTCATTATTAGCAAGCATAACTGAAACTAAAACTGTTGCTGGTCGTAATTCTTCTTCCACTTGTTTAGAACTTATAATTCCATCTCCATTTACTTTCAAATAAGTAACATCAAAATCATTTTCTAAATTCTTACATGATTCTAAAACAGCAACATGTTCGATATTGGTTGTAATTATGTGAGGTATTTCTGTAATATTTTTTTCTTTAAATTCTTTTAGTATTTTTTTTGCCAAACCTATTATTGCTAGGTTAACGCTTTCTGTTCCTCCTCCTGTGAAAATAATTTCACTATCTTTTACTTGAACTAATCTAGCAACACCAGTGCGTGCCTCGTTTAAATATTTTTTATTTTCAACACCTTCTGCATGAATAGACTGTGCATTAGCAAAGGAATCAGAAAAAAACTTTTTCATTTTTTTGAAAACTTTTTTATCAACTGGTGTTGTAGATGCGTAATCTAGGAAAACTCTTTTGTTAAACATAATTAAAATTAGTATACTATTTATCTATGAACGAATTTTTATCCAACCCTCAAAACTTACTATATATATTATCAGGTTTTTTATTAATAATAATTGTTTTACTAATACTTATTATTAGAATTCAAATCAAAACAAAAAAATTGATGCGTGGCAAGGGGGGAAGATCTCTTGAGCAATCATTCATTTCAATGCAAAAAGAAATCTCTGATTTACAAAACTCAAAAGAAAAGACTGAAAACTACCTTAAAAAAGCAGAGCAGCGTCTCTCAACATCTATTAGAGGGTTCGGGAATGTGTCATTTGATGCCTTCAAAGGTATGGCTTCTGGTGGAAAAAGTTTTGCAACGGCATTTATTAATGAAACTGGAGATGGAATAATAATTTCTTGCTTAAACTCAAGAGACAATATGAGAGTTTTTTCCAAAAAAATTACAAACCTAAGGAGTGAAGTGGAATTGTCTGAAGAAGAATATTCAGCGTTGACAAAAGCCAAAGAATCATGCAGTCTGTAAGGAACTAACAGACTAGTTTTCAGTTTTAAAAATTAACTAATTTTATTATGACCAACAAAAATCAAGACAAAATGATAGAGCGACCTCCTGTAGTGGTTATTATGGGTCATATCGACCATGGTAAATCTACTCTTTTGGATTATATTCGTAAAAGTAATATTGTTTCTGGTGAAGCAGGTGGAATCACACAACATCTAGGTGCTTATGAAGTTGAACATAAAGGCGAAGATGGTGCGATGAAAAGAATTACTTTTCTTGATACTCCAGGTCATGAAGCATTTTGTGGTGTTCGTAATCGTGGTGCTAAAGTTGCTGATGTTGCTGTTTTAATTGTTTCAGCAGAAGACGGTGTAAAACCTCAGACTATTGAAGCATTAGAATCTATCAAAAAGGATAAACTCCCTTTTGTTGTTGCTATTAATAAAATTGATTCACCTCGTGCCAATATTGAAACAACAAAGAACAGCTTAGTTGAAAATGAAATATACTTAGAAGGTTATGGTGGAGAAATTCCTTACACTGAAATTTCTGCCAAAGAAGGAACAGGTATCGCTGAACTACTCGACTTGGTTTTAATTGTTTCAGAGGTTGAGGAATTAAAAGCGATTGTAGACGAACCAGCAACTGGTTTTGTAATTGAATCACATAAGAGCAAGAACAAAGGAATCACTTCTACTTTGATTATTAAAGGCGGAACTTTGAACCAGGGTCAGTTTGTTGTCTGTAAGGATTCATACGCTCCTGTTCGTATTTATGAAGACTACAAAGGAGATTCAATAAAGACTGCACACTTCTCTACACCAGTAAAAGTTTCAGGTTGGTCTAATTTCCCTGATGTTGGTGAACTATTTGAAACACTAGATTCAAAAAAAGAAGCTGAAGCTTATTGCAAAGAGAACAGAGAAATCTCTAATCAATTTAATACAATTTTTCATAATGATAATGATGATTTTATTATTCCACTTATTATAAAGTCAGATACACATGGATCAATTGAAGCAATCGAACATGAACTTAAAAAAGTTAATCCTAAAAATGCAAAAATTAAAGTTGTTTTAACAGAAACTGGAAACATTACAGAAAAAGATATTAAAATTGCTAGTGGTAACGAAAACACTCTCGTAATCGGATTTGGTATTGATATTGATAAGCAAGCAGAAATCATGAGAGAAAGACTTGGTGTAAGTGTTGCTACATTTAAAATTATTTATGAACTTACAGAATGGATTCAAAATAAAACAGATGAAATCCGCCCACGTCTAGAAGTTGAAGAAATAAAAGGTAAAGCAAAAATACTGGCGCATTTCAGTGATACTAAAACTATACAAGTTGTAGGAGGTCGAGTAGAGGAAGGGTCTATCATACTTGGTAAGCAAGTTAAGATCATGCGTAGAGACGAAGAAATTGGTCGCGGAAAGATTAAGGAACTTCAACAACAAAAAGTTAAAGCTTCAGAAATAACCGAGGGTAACGAATTTGGACTATCTGTTGAAACTAAAATTGAAATTGTTCCAGGTGACTATATTGAAACATTTGAATTAGTAAAAGATTAGCCATGCAAGAAAACAGAAACCCACACAGAAAAGAAAAAATGTTAGATGTTTTACACAAAGCAGCATCTGAATTCATTCAAAGAGAATCAAACTATGATTCAATGATTACTGTTACAAGAATAGAATTGTCATCAGACTTAAAAAAAGCTATAGTTCTTTTTACTGTATTACCTGAACACAAGGAAAATGCAGCGATTGATTTTTTAAAAAGAAACAGAAGCGATTTTAGAATTTATGTAAATCAAAAAACTAAAATTGGACAACTGCCGTGGTTTGATTTCCAAATTGATAATGGGGAGAAATCTCGTCAAAAAATTGATAAAATAATTTAGTAGTTTTATTCAGATAGGCGTGGTGGCGAAGTGGTAACGCTGTGGTTTGCAAAACCTCCATGCGCGGGTTCGATTCCCGCCCACGCCTCAATTTTGATTCATTCAATGAAACAAAATTAGATTATTTTGTTATAATCATTTGAAATATAAATATTGCCCGGGTGGCGGAATTGGTATACGCGCACGACTTAAAATCGTGTCTCAAACGGGATACGGGTTCGACTCCCGTCCCGGGCACAGCAGAGGTTTGTAGAATTATTGCAAACTATTTTGCAACCGCCCATAGCTCAGCCGGTAGAGCAGTCGCCTCTTAAGCGAACGGTCGCAGGTTCAAGTCCTGCTGGGCGGACAATTTGATTCTTTTTATAAGAAGTTCAAATTAGAATAAAAGACTTGAAAAGAAAATATAAAAAGGTTATTCTTTAATACGTCTTGAGAGCGCGGATGGCGGAATTGGTAGACGCACTAGCCTTAGGAGCTAGCGGGGGTAACCCCATGGAGGTTCAAGTCCTCTTCCGCGCACAGATAAAAACACTCATAATTGAGTGTTTTTTATTTAGTTGAAGGATGTTTATATTTACTGTTTTAGTTATATTTACAGGTTTATTATAATCATTGACAAATTGTATATTTATGTTGTATAATTATAACAGATAAGGAAATGACATGACGTCACTTCCCCACAAATCAAACCTTAACGAACAAGGTCTTTAACAAAAGGATTAATTATGAAAATTCACAACCTACTTATAAACGTATTAGTTTACGTCTTTGGTATTACAGCTATTATTATTGGAATTGATTTCTTTTTGGAATCAGCCACCAAAAGAGACATATCAAACATCTGGTCATTCTATCCAGGCCTAGCACTTGGTGCATGGTTTATGTATGAAACATTTGATAGATGTTATCGATTGGTAGACGCTGATACAATTCTGCTCACTTACAATTTATTGTTTAATGAGCTTACAGCAGAAACTAAGTTTAATGGATACCCAACCGGTCTTCATTTTACTAATATGCTGGAAATTGACGAGGCTGAAATTCCATTAAAAAATACAAGAGGTATTTTGAAGGATTTTAAAGTTTCAACTTTAACTTCCCATATACTAATTGAAATATTATACGAATGGGAAATCGATATAAATCGAATATCCGTTCTATACAGAAATGCTGAAAACATCTCTAAAATAATTAAAGATATAAATTCAGCGATTGAAACCGTTATAAAATCTACAACCGAAAGAGTCTTGTCAAAGGGAAAATCTTTAGACTTGGTAACCCAAGCTGAAAAAACATTCTCTGATTTACGAAAAGAGTTGCTCAAACAACTTAGAAAAAGACAAAAAAAACTTGGCATTAAAATAAAAGATATCGATTTTGGTAACATTGATTTATCAGATGCTGAATCTAATGCCCGAGTTAATGCTGCACAAATGAAAATATATAATGATGCAGCAAATGATCTATCGGATAACGGTAAAAAAATGCCCCATGATGTTGCACTTAAAATCGTAATGGCGATTGATGGCAAAGCAAATCTTGGAGACAACAAACTCACAGTAGCTGGTCCTGACGGAATGACTTTCGTCGTAGGCAGCCTAACTAATTAAACTAATAAACGAAAGGAACGTTAATGAAAGATTCAAAGAAACCAACATGGCCAAAGAATGCAGCAGTAGCAGTAATAGTCGGAATAGCTCTTTATACAGTTATTTCAGGATTAACTAGCTATACAAACGATTCTGCCCTTAATTGTGAGAACGATAACAAGAGTCAGGATTTACAAGAACATACACCCAAACCGGAACAGACCTCAGTTACAAAAGAACTTCTTTTGAAACCTGGGTTGGAACCTCAGAAAATTGAGACAAATGGTCGATCAATAGATTGGCTAGTCTATGAGGCTGGATATGAAGGGCAGAAAATTGCTCTGATTCGTTTCAACCTGATTTCGGGTGAAACGACCCCCTGGATTGATATTGTTGGCAAAGATTACGATAAGTCTGATCTGCCAAATAGTATTTCAACAAAGTCTGTTGAATTTGGAGTTCCACAAGAGGGCTCTAGTTACAAAATTGTGGCTACATTATAATTAATCCTTACAACAACAGCGCATCTGTTTCAGATGCGCTGTTTTTTCTTTCTTTATTTATTTATCTTAGGAGATTCTAAATTCCAAAAGTGTTTAAAGCAATTTCTAATATAGTAAAGACTGAAGTCATAATGAAAAGCCCAATTAGACCCCAAATAATATGTTGTGTTCCTTTTTTTCTATCTTCTGGTGAATCGGCATTTTTAATATAACCAAACACTCCCCAAAGAAATACAACAAGAGCTATAGCAAAAGACAATCTTATCAGAGGGTTTACTATTACTTCGACTAGCGTCGTCAGAAAACTACTTACTGTCATAATTAAGGAATTAATTTACTAATACAATTTTTACAAAAGACTAAACGTCAATACCTGGAACTGCTGGAGATTGTGGTGCTGCACCTCCAATACCTAATGTACTTTGTAGCAGGTTAACAAGTCCCCAAATAGAAACCATAACAAATAATATAATAATACCCCAAATAATTACTCCTCTAGCTTCTTTCTGAGAATTTTCATCCTTTGAGATAATATACTTTAATATACCCCAAATAAACACAAGTACGGCTAACCCTATAATTACAGGAACTGCTGCCCCAATAATACTACTAACAGTTGCTATCATATCAACAATAGAAGGTCCGTTTCCGCTTCCTGCTTGTGCACCGGCTAATATAGGAAATGATACTAATAATAATGTAAATAAATATTTCATAAATTTATAATTAATTTTAAATAAAAACATGTATATATTATACCTAATTAAAACAGTAATAGTAATATTACCTGTGGATACTATCTAAATTGAGGTATACCTACTGGCTCTCCTATTGTTCCTGAAAGAACAGCAACCAGAGCCCAAACACCAACCATAACAAATAGACCAATAATTCCGTACGTTATAAATTGGATTCCTTCTTTCCTTTTCCCTTCATTACCTGCTCTACTTATATACGTAACTACACCATATAAAAAGGATACGACTCCAAGGGCCATTATTAGATATACGAATATGTTTAATGTCTCTATTGATGATCCTACTATAGATTTAAAAGAATTATTCATATAATAATCATATATTAATATATTTAGGAGGTAAAGTATTACCAGATCCACTGCCATTGATATTTAAATTGAAACTATTAGCTATTACAAATACAAGACCCCATAATGAAACCATCACAAATATTGAAACAATTCCGTATCCTATAATTTTAACAGCTTCTTTTTTAGTGTTTGAACTATCACTTATGTAATATCTAAGTACTCCCCAAATAAATAATAAAACAGCAAGACCAATTAAGACAGGTATCAACGCGTTTAATATAACAACAACCATCAAAATAATTTCATTCAAATTCTGAGGATTTTGTGCAGAAGAAATAAAAGGTGTTAGGGATAATATTGATATATAAATAAATTTTTTCATAATTAACATTGTATAGGTGTTGTTAAGAATTGATTTGCTGTGTTACACACAACTTCGCTAATTGCAGCTGATCCCAATAATATAACAGCTCCAACTATCGTCCATAGAAATACAGATTTTGCCTTACTTATTTTATCTGGGTTACCTTGTGCCATAACAAATTGAAGACCGGCATAAATAATAGCAAGAATTACAAAAACAAATCCGATTTGAATAACTGCATCAAAAATATTATTTATTAACTGAGGAAGAGAATTAACACTAATAGGATTTTGAAATATATATGGTCCTGTTGAACCTGAACCAACTGGTGTATTACCTGTTCCACCTGAACCAACTGGTGTATTACCTGTTCCGCCTGAACCAGCCGCAGGTTGACCTAAAACAATATTTGGAATAAAAAACATTACAGCAACCAACACACGATAATATTTTTTGATTTTAGAAATTTTTTTCATAGATAAATTTTATCATTATTTTAATTTAATTGGAATTGCGTCCTTCAAGCCTAATGAAGTAGTTATCAACTGGATAACTAGGAACGAAGTAAACGCTAGAAATAAACCAATTGCAACTCCTGTAAATATTTTTGTAGCACTTTTAACTTTATTCGTATCTCCCTGTGCTGTTATATAAAGAAAGCCTGCGTAAGCAAATGCTAAAGTCGAGAAAATAACACCTAAAAATATTATAAAGTTAATTACATTAAAAAGGAGTGTTAAAAAATCATCTATTTTACAACCAGACCCTTCACAAGGAACTAATTTACCCACACCTTGTGCATAAGCTACTACTGGCAAAAAAACCACCAAGTAAACCAAACTGTAAATTAAAATTTTTTTCATAATCAGTTTTTTATTATTAACTCCAAATCATTATCAACTTTTTTCAAAATATCACCAACTGAGAAACGACCACTAATTACCGATTCTATAGAATTATGAAATAGTGCCTGTGTTGCCTCAGGATCTGGATCTACAAAAGGTTTTGTAATTAAAGCAGCTTTATTAAAAGTATCTCTATAATCAACTGAAGGAACTTCAGCCAATAGATCTCTACGTACAGGTGGTAAATTAATCAAGTCATAAAGAAAAGACATATTTTGAGAACTAGACATTGTAATAAACTGAGTGTAAGCAGAAGTAATATTTTCTGAACCATTTAGAATCCCAAGAAAATGCATCTTCCCTCCAGTGTATTTCTGGACACTAGAACGAGACTGAGGTAACTGTGCAATTCCAAAATTCAGATTAGGATTTCTTTCAATTAAAGAATTCCTCTCACTAGCATAGCCAAGATAAAAAGCTAAGTCACCTGAAAGAAACATCTCGTCAGACTGAGGAAGACTCCTGTTCCATGTATATGTTTTCTTTGATGGATTTGAGAACTGTGTGAAAAAATTAATAGCTGCATCTGCTGGTGAAACTTTATAACCAAATCTTTCTGAAAATACAGAGGTGAAATTACCAATACTACCATCCTCAATTTCTCTAACTACAATAGGATTACCTGCTTGTCCAACAATTGTTGTAAAAATTTCTTTCGCATTATTAATATTTCTAAATTCTCCAAGAGAAACTGCTGATCGAGTAATATTTGACGATGAGTCACTGACTGTTAATTGGGGGACTAATTCAAGAAATTCATCCCAATATTGAGGTGGTTGTGATATTCCAGCTGAATTAAGTGTTGTTCTATTCCAATATAAAACAAGAGGATCAACTAAAAAAGGTATCCCGAGAATTCCATCTTCTTTTAATAAAACTTCAGCTCCTTCTATAAAATTATTTTTGAAATCAGATTGTTTATAAAAATCATAACCTATTGTAAATAACTTATTTTCGTGTTCCACAATTAAATCCTCAGTAAAAACAATAGCATCTGGACCAACACCTGATGCAAGTGCGTTTATAAGTTCATCTTCAAAATCATCCTCAGAAAACTCTGAATAAGTGATAGCGATTGACTCAGGATTAACTGTGTTCATTGCATCTTGATATGCGACAAAAAAATCTCTATCCAATGTTCCCCAGACGGTTATTTGTGGAAGTTTGTCTTGTGATGCCTGTTTTTTAAGTGCAAATGTTAAAACACCAGCAATGATCAAAAATACAATTACTACAAAAAGAATTAATTGAAATGGTGTTAGTTTACTGTTCATTATAGTTTAAAAATTAACCCGTAATGATGATCACCTACTTGAATTTCTTTTTCAAATTCAAATCCGTGTGATTCAAAAAGAGTTTGTGCAACATCAGGTCTGATAATATCAGATAGTTGCGGACCTAAACCATTATATGAATCTGACCAATCAACAAATAAAATCTTTCCTTTTGATTTCAGGATTCTTTTTGCTTCTGTAATTAATGCATCCTTATCCTCTACTTGAAATAAAACATTTGCAATAATAATTCTTTCTACCAAATCATCTGCTAATTTTGTTCCGTTTGGTTCATCTAGATCTCCCCAGACTAATTCAATATTTGAAAGTCCTTCAGAGAGAGATTCTTGTTTTAGTTTTTCTAATAAATCTTTTTGAACATCAACTGCATATACGCGACCAGACGGTCCAGCTAATTTTGCTGCTGCAATTGAATAAAAACCAGCTCCTGAACCAAGGTCAGCAATTTTCATTCCTGGGTCAATATGAACCTTTTCTATATTTTGTTCTGGGCTTGAAAACATTTGTCTTTATTATACTAGATTTTTCAGAAATAAAAGTAGACTTACTAACAATTGAGTAAAATAAAACACCACAGATGATTATGGTGTTTTATTTTCTATTTCTTAGAACGCAACAACTGTCGCAATTTCATCTCCTGCCCGAAGCTTCATAACACGAACTCCTTGAGTTTGTCTTCCTAAGATTGGAATTTCATCAACATCGACTCTGATTACTTGACCTTTTTTCGACATCGCCACAATTTCGTCAGTGTCTTCTTTTACAATGATTGCCTTTACTATTGGACCATTTTTCGCAGTTACCTTTGTAGTTTTAATTCCTGACCCTCCACGCTTTTGAATTTTATATTCTTCTAATGAAGATTGTTTTCCATATCCTTTTTCAGTAAAGACTAGAATGTTGTTGTTTTCTTCTTCTGCTCTGACGCGTAGTCCTGCTACAACATGGTCTTCTTTTCCTAGTTTAATTACACGAACACCAGCTGCTCCACGACCCATTTCCCTAATATCTGAATCTTTGAAACGAATTGATTGTCCTTTGTTTGTTACAACTGAAACGCTATCTCCACTTTGCATAAAATCAGCTGACATTAATTGATCATCACCATTTAATTTAATAGCAATAATTCCACTTCTTCGAACATCATGAAAACTCTCAGCAGAAACTTTTTTACCGACACCTTCTTTTGTAACCATCATCACGGAAACATTTTTTAGTTCCTTTGAAGCTTTTGGCATTGGAAGAACAGACGTGATATGTTCGTCTGCTTCTAATGATAGGAAGTTCATAATTGATTTTCCTTTTGTAGCACGCTTTCCTTCTGGGATATCATACATTTTAATTTGATAAACCTTTCCCTTGTCAGTAAAGAATAGAAGTTCGCTATGTGTAGTTGTGTGCAATAAAGTATGAATAAAATCTTCTTCTTTTGTATTTAAATCAACGACACCAACACCCCCACGACGTTGTTTTTTGTATTCTGCAGGGTTTGTTCTTTTTACATAACCACCACTTGTAAGAACAAGGACGCTGTCATCGTCAGGAATTAGATCCTCTAATGAAATATTTTTTACACCGTGCGGGATAACTTTTGTTCTACGAGCATCACCAAATTTATCTTTAACATCTGACATTTCTTTTTTGATAAGATTTCTCATCTTTGTCTTTGAAGCAAGAAGTTCTTTCATTTCTTTGATGAATTTTTGAATTGTTGCAAGTTCATCTTCAATTTTCTTTCGTTCTAATCCAGCAAGTTTTTGTAGACGCATTTCCAAAATAGCAGTTGCTTGAAGTTCACTGAATTTAAATTTCTTCATTAAATTACGATGTGCCTCGGATGTGTCTTTTGAAGCCTTGATAAGTTTGATAATTTCATCGATATGATCAAGTGCCTTTTTCAAACCAAGTAAAATATGTTCGCGTGCTTCAGCTTTTCTTAATTCAAATTTTGTGCGTCGAGTAACAACATCGTATCTGTGCTTTACGAATTCCTGTAAAACTTCCTTTAGAGAAAGTGTTTGAGGCACTCCATCAACAAGTGCAACAATATTAAAATTAAAGTTTTCTTCTAGTTGTGTGTGTTTATAAATATAATTTAAAATATTTTGAGGATGTGCAGATGATTTAATATCAATAACAACACGAATATCATTTGTTGATTCATCACGAAGCCCCTTGATTCCTTCTATTTTTTTATCTCTAACTAGTCCTGCAATTTTTGTAATTAAATCTGCTTTGTTAACACGGAAAGGAATTGAAGAAATGATAATTTGATGTGAACCAGATTTCTCCTCTACAATTTCTGCTTCACCACGACAAACTACTCCACCTCGACCATTTGCATAAGCAGCATGAATATCTTTTTTATTAAAAACCATTCCTCCTAGTGGAAAATCAGGACCCTTAACAAAATCTAACAAATCTTCAGTTGATGCTTTTTCATTTTCAAGTAAAAACATTGAAGCATCCATTAATTCACCAAGATTATGTGGTGGGACATTTGATGCCATACCAACAGCGATACCTAGTGTCCCGTTCAAAAGAAGGTTTGGAACAGTGGAAGGCATAACGACAGGCTCTGATTCTGCACCATCAAAGTTTGGACGAAAATCTACAGTGTCTTTTTCTAAATTCATCAAAAGTTCTTCTGCTAATTTGTCCATTTTTGCCTCTGTATAACGATAAGCAGCAGCAGGATCACCATCAATAGAACCAAAGTTTCCCTGTCCTTTTACAAGTGGGTATCGCATTGTAAAAGGTTGTGCCATCTTTACCATCGCCTCATAAACAGATGTATCACCATGAGGGTGATATTTGGCAATAACTTCCCCAACTACGGAAGCAGATTTTTTAAATCTAGCTCCACTAGTCAAACCATTTTTGTGCATAGAATAAAGAATTCTACGATGAACTGGTTTCAAACCATCACGAACATCAGATAAAGCACGATCTGTAATAACAGACATAGCATAATCCAAGAAGGATTTTTTCATTTCATCAGAAATTGGAGAATTAATAACTTGTAGAGCAAGTTTTTCGACTTTTTCTGGTTCTTTTTCGGGATTATTTTTCTTTATATCTTTCGGCATAATTTAAGTTTTTCTATATTATCACAAAAATAATTATTTATCAGCACTATAAGTCTCTTTTCCGCTAAATGTTGATTTCATTTTTTCTGAAAAAATTTCAATTGGTGAAGCTGTATTATTTTCAGACTGTCCCACAACTCCATACACCATTGTCAAAACCCAAATCATAAATATAAATAATGTTATTCCGAATGAAACCATAAAAGTAAATGAATCTTGTGAAGCAGAATCTTTTTGTTTCAATTTATTTAAAAAATTCATAGTTTTTAAATTAACTTTTTAAAACTACAATATCTCCCTGCTTTCCATCTAAGTCTTTTTTCTTTATAGTCAATTTTTCAACTGGTTTTATATCTTCCTGTCCTCCTTCTTTTAGAAAAGATTTTAATGCGTCATTCTCACCAACATCTCCATAATGAATTGGGATGATAATTGCCGGCTCTCTTTTTACGGCTGTTTTATAAGCGTCAGCTGAATTTAGAACGCCGTCTCCTCCAATAGGAACAAATAAAATATCAGCTTGTCCTAGTTCTTCTTTTATCTCTGGTGATAATTCTGCATCATCAAGTGCACCAAGGTATGCAATATTAATTCCATCAACACCTAGTGAGTAGACTGTATTTATTAATTCTTTTCCACCGTAATTTGTTTTTGTAGGAAAACCACGAATAAAGAATTCTTTTATTTCATATTCTCCTGGACCTTTAACGACAAAAGACTCTTTATCTCCTCGTGAAGTTGTATCTGATCCATTGAAATCAGGATGATTTGCACTAATAAGTGTAATATCTGAACCAAAACTTACCTTTGAATGTTTTGATTTTTTTGAAGGAGGATTGAAAGCGATTGTATGGTCCCCTTGTGTAATTTTTATTGACTCTAATCCGTGAAATGTAATAACCATAATGGAACGATTATAGCACAACTTTTTTAAATTCAACCCCCTTTGACTTATTCTAGATAATAAGTAGTATATTGAACAACTCTAAAAATTATTAGCTGAGTTTATAGTAACCCTTGTTGGTAAACAGATTCAAGAATTTAACAGAATCTGTCACAGAAATTTCAGAAACGACAGAATGAACCACAAGACCTATGAGCTTTTTTGCTTTTTAGAGCAAAAAATATTATGGAAAAAGAATTAGAAAATAAATTAATGATGGGACTAGTTGAAGATTCACCAGTTCCACCGAAAGATGGTGACATGGTAGAAGGAACAGTTGTAGCTTTAGACAAATCTTCTATTTATATTGATGTTGCACCTTTTGGAACAGGAATAATCTATGGTCGTGAATTTATCATTGCCAGAGATATTGTTAGGAAAATACATGTTGGAGATACAGTTTCTGCAAAAGTTGTAGATACTAAAAACGAAGATGGTTATATTGAACTTTCACTTAAAGAAGCTAAGCAAGCTCTTATTTGGGGAGAAGTTGAGGAAGCTATCAAAAAGAAAACTCCACTTGACCTTATGGTTCAAGATGCTAACAAAGGTGGTCTTATTTTAAACTG
>Ga0136558_1000725_pt1 | contig 17781 bp, 19 predicted proteins | sample AntRauTorckE6833_FD_101391 | JGI IMG/M metagenome (GOLD analysis project Ga0136558, IMG submission 101391) | Saline lake microbial communities from Rauer Islands, Antarctica - Metagenome Torckler E6 #833 | ecosystem: Environmental > Aquatic > Non-marine Saline and Alkaline > Saline | place...
AGATTTATGTGGTGGTGCTAGCGGTACAATTAGCTTCTTAGGGATTGATTTGGAAACTGATGGCTTTAATCCGGTTTCATTTACTAGTCAAGAAGCAATAGATGATGTTATAGAAGATACTACTGAAAAAATAAGTAATATAGAACAACAAATTTCTGACTTAGAGGCAGAGAAAAACTCTATAGGTGGAGTTTCAACAACATCTAATAACGCAGATGATGAAATTACTTTTTTAAGTGATTTATTAGACTTAGATCGTTTCAATGTGGATAATTCAACAAATAACAACGATAATGGCTCAACGAACGATAATGACACAACAATTGATATAGACCCAGGAAATAACAACGATAATGGCTCAACGAACGATAATGACACAACAAATGATATAGACCCAGGAAATGAAGACCCACCAAGGGACAACCTAACAGATAGACAAGTAATCGATTTAGCTTACCAAGAATTAATCGATAAAAATATTTTTATTTCAAACAAAACAATAGATATGACACAAGCATCAAATGAACTAAATGATGCTTTATTAGTTTTTAGAAACTCATGTTGTAGTGGAACAGCCAAAATAGGAGATGAGGTTATTTTTAAAAATGTTTTTAATGTTTCAGATGTTTATGTGGACAATAATTCTTTTTTACTAGAAAAAAGTGAGATGAATAAGTTTAGAATTGGAGGTCAAAACTCATGGGATGTAACAAATAATTTTACTAAAAATAATACCTACCCCGACCAAAACCTGGTTGATGTATCAGTTTATAATAGGTGTATAGAAAATAGTAGTAGAAGTAGAGTAAATTGCGGAACTCCGCCGGACAACGTTAGACCTTTAGTGGAGGATTACGATAGTGTTAACGAAAAGGGTGTTGTAGTTTCAGATTTATTACCAAACAGAGAGTATTTAAATAATTCTAGTGGTACTGATTTTAAAGTTATATACAATAACAACAGTTGGTTAATAAAAGTTAGTTAATTTTTGTTATAATTAAATCATGAATAAAAAAACAGCAATAATAATATTACTTTTCTTAGTGTTAGGAGCGATTGGAACTGTTTCATATTTCTTTTTTTTCAACACTAATAATGAAGATGATGGTGGTAATGTAAATATTGCTGAACAACCTACTAGTAATTTTTTTCCTAATTCAGAAGAAACAGATCCACAAAACCAGAATCAACAAAATAATTCAGATGGTGATTTCCAAAAAATACCTAGTCTAAGACAGATATCTAATAATCCTGTTTCTGGTTTTACTATCTTTAACGAAACATCTACATCAACTAATGAACTTATTAATAACACAGGGGAGGGTAACGCAACAACAACAGAAGAGATTATAGATACAGAAACTGTTTATAAATTTATTAATAGATCAAATGGTAATATTTTTCAAACAAATTCAAAAACATTAGACGTAGATAGATTATCAAACAGAACAATACCTAAAATACAAGAATCATTTTTTGTTAATAATGGTAATAATGTAATAGATAGATACCTAGATAATTCAAATAATATTAATACTGTTTATACTAAATTAATTAACAGCGATTCTGCAAGTTCTTCAGAAGACCTTTTTGTTGATTTAGATTCAACAAATCTCCCTCAAAATATCAACTCAATAAATGAAAATATAAATGGATTAATTTTGTATGCACTAAATAATCAAAATGGTACTGTTGGTTATATATTCGATGTTGAAACACCTGAAGACCAAAATTTTTCTTTTAATACACAATTATCTCAAGTTATTATTAGTTGGTTTAAAGAAAACACTATTTTAATTGGAACAAAATCATCTGATTATTCTAATGGTTTATTGTTTGAATATAATATAGATACACAAACTAGAACAAAAATTTTAGAAGTTGGAACTGGTTTCAATTTTTTAGCTAGAAAAGATTCTGACCATATTGTTTATTCAGATAACAGTTCTGGGGAATCAAATACTTATTATTTTAATACGAGAACAAGAAATGAAGTTGATTTAAACATATCAACAGTACCAAGTGAAAAATGTGTTTGGAGTAATACTATTAACACTATGATTTATTGTGCTATACCAAACAATATGAGTGGTTTGGGTTATCCAAATTTATGGTATCAAGGTCAAACATCCTTTAATGACACCTTATACAGAATAGACACAGCGACTGGTTTAAAGGTTGAGGTTTCTAGTTTAGAGGGTAATTTCGATATATTTAAACCCCAAGTTTCTGATAATGATGAATATATTACTTTTATAAACAAAAAAGACCTAACTCTTTGGTCTTTAGATATTAAATAGTTTTAGTTTAAGCTGTTTTTTCTTCAACCCTCTCTGTTTTTATAGCTTCACCTTTAGAATTATTTTTATTTTTAATTGTCTTCTTTAGATAATATTCCTGGATTATTGAGAATATATTACTTGTTACAAAATATAGAGCAATAATTGCACCGAAGTTATATGATATGAATAACATTATTATTGGTATAACATAAACCATTTGTGTTTGAACGCCTCTCATCATGTCTTCCATAGAACCCTTTTCTGGTCCTTTCTCATCCTTATTAGGAAGTAGTAGCTTCGCTTGAAAATATTGTGTTATAGAGGCTAATAGAGCTAAAATAACGCTTTTTTGAGTCAACTCTATACCAAAAAATGATGTGTCTATTAATGTTGGTGATGGTATAAATGAATATAGTAGTTCCATATTAATTGCTGGTAGGCCCGCTTTCAGAAACATATAATAAAAACCAAAAAGAAGTGGTAGTTGTATAAACAAGAGTAGAATACCAGAAAGTGGCTTAACATCATTCTCTTTATACAAATCCATCATTTTTTGAGCCATAACTTGTGGATTGTTTTTATTTTCAGCTTTTATTTTCTTTAAAGGCTCTTGTATATCCTTCATTTTTATCTGTGTTTTTATCTGACTTTTAGATAAAGGAAAAATAATAAATCTAAAAACAATAGTTAGTATCACCACAGCAAGACCTAAATCACTAGTTATAAAATCAACTAGAAAAATTAATGCGTTATAAAAAGGTTTAACTATTAAAGTTATAAATGTTGAACTGATCATAATATTACTAAATAATACACTTACTAATTAAATTATCAATCTCTTCAGGGTTTTTATAAAAATCTTTATGGTTTATAAAAAAAACATAGTCTAAGTTATTAATGTTTTTATTATTTTTAATAAATGAAATTAATTTTCTTTTCAAAAAATGTCTCTTAACAGCACTTTTTTCTGTTTTTTTAGAAACGATAATAGAGAATCTAGGATAGGGTAGGTTGTTTTTAGAAGCTTTTAAAGCTAAATTATCTGATTTAATAGAAAAATCAGGATTTTTAATAATAATCCCGATTTCATCTCTGTCTACTCTTTGTTTTTTTGAAAGCATTAGACTGCTAGTTTCTTTCTACCTTTTTGTCTTCTAGATTTTAAGATTTTCTTACCACCGGTTGTTGTTGACCTCTTTCTAAAGCCGTGTGTTTTCAATCTTTTTCTTTTTTTAGGTTGATATGTTGTTGACATAATTTTTTATTAACAGGTTATCAACAGATTTTTAACATAAATCTATTTTTTTATCAAGTTTTTAAATTTCATATTAGGTATATAATGATTATCAATTGATTATGTCATTAACAACCAACAATAAAAATATCTGGGAGGACGCTTTATCACAAATAGAGCAAGAAGTTTCTAAAGCAAACTTTAATACTTGGTTTAAAGATACCTTTATTAACAAAGTTAATGATGGAGTAGCTCAAATCGGTGTTCCAAATAGTTTTGTTAGGGATTGGTTAAATAATAAATTTTATAAAACTATTTTAAAAAATTTAAGGGATGTTTCTGATGAAATTAGATCTTTAGAGATTGTTGTTTCAAAAAATAATACTAATAAGGATATTGTAGTTAACAAGAAGGATGAAAAAAATAACAACGAACTACCTCTTGCTGATTTTTATATAAACAAAGAAGATAACCTGAACCCAAGATACATATTTGAAACTTTTGTTATCGGACCATTCAATGAGTTAGCGCATGCTGCAACACAAGCAATAATTAAACAACCAGGTGTAGTTTATAATCCATTGTTTATTTATGGAAACACAGGACATGGAAAAACTCATCTTATACAAGCTGCAGGTAATCAAATAAAAAAAATATCTCAAGATAAAAAAGTTTTCTATTTAACTTCAGAGAAATTTACAGTTGAATATATTAATGCTGTTCAACAAAATAAGGTTGGTTTATTTAAAGATAAATATAGAAAGTATGATGTTTTAATAATGGATGATATTCAATTCCTTTCAGGAAAAGAAAAAACCCAAGAGGAATTGTTCCATTTATTTAATACTCTTTATGATAATAATAAACAAATTATTTTCTCATCTGATCAACATCCTAATTTTATTCCAGGATTAGAGGATAGATTAAAATCTAGATTTAACCAAGGTATGATTGTTGATATAACCCAACCAGATCATGAGTCTAGAATCGCTATTATAAAAACTAAATTAATAAAAAATAGTATAGAGTTGAATGATGATGTTTATGATTTTCTAGCTAAATCAATAGAAGGTAATATTAGGGAACTAGAAGGTGTTGTAAATTCAATTGTTTGTCAAACACAACTAAAAAATAGAAGACTTTCTATTAATGAAATAAAAGATTTAATAAAAAACACTTCAAAACCTAAAAAAATGATATCTGTTAATGATTTAATAAAGATTGTTTCAGATTTCTTTAATATTGAACCAGATAGTATTAAGGATAAAACTAGAAGGAAAGAGGTTGTTAGACCAAGACAAATAACAATGTTTATTTTACGTGAAGATTTCAATATTTCTTTTCCAACAATTGGAGAAAAAATGGGTGGCAGGGATCATACTACTGTAATTCATTCATGTGAAAAAATTAAAAAAGATTTAAAAATAGACAATTCTCTCACTCAACAACTTAGTCAAATTAGGTCGATGTTAACTTAATAACAGGTGGAGAAGTTGTTAGTAAGTATTTGATTAAGTTGTTGATAAGGTTGCGATTAAATTAATAGAAAGTTGATAAGTAAATAAAAATTTGTTTTACACACTTTACACCAAATTTTATCCACAGGTTTTTAAAAAAAAATTATTAAAATTAAACCTAATAATAAAGTTAAAATAAAGTTATTAACATATCCACAGGACTAATAATAAAAATAAATAATATTTAAAATGAAATTAGAAATAAACAAAGAAAGATTATTGAGGTCAATTCAAAAAGCTGAAAAGATAGCTAGTAAGAATTTAACACTTCCTGTTTTATCATGTCTTTTGTTTGAAACTAAAAATGGTTTGTTAAAAATAAAAGCAACTAATTTAGATATTAGTATTATTATTAACAACAAAGCTAAAATTGAAAAAGATGGAGTTGCTGCTATACCATCTCAAACAATATCTAGTTTTATTTCTAACCTTCCTAAATCTGACACAAATATTAATTTAGAATTAAAAGATAATAATCTCCTTGTAAACACAAAATCAAGCGACACTACAATTAAAACTCAATCAACTGAGGATTTCCCAGAAATAAAAGAAACTTCTTCTGAGAGTCAAACTAGAGTTAAATCAGAAGATTTTATCAACGGTCTTAACTCTGTTTGGTATAGCTCATCAAACTCAAACATAAAACCAGAACTTTCTAGTGTTTATGTTTATAAAGATGAAAGTAATTTATTCTTTGTAGCTACAGATTCATTTAGATTAGCTGAGAAAAAAATTAATATAAAAAATATAGATAATTTTGAGGATGTTTTAATACCATTTAAAAACGTTACTGAAATAATTAGAGTTTTTGATGGTGTTGATGAAGATTTAAGTTTAGATTTAATTGAAGATCAATTAGTTCTAAAATCAGAAGAAATTTATTTATCATCAAGGATTGTTGATGGAACTTTCCCGGATTATAAACAAATTATTCCTAAAGAATCAAAAACAAATATAAATGTTTTAAAAGAAGATTTTATTCAATCGCTTAAAATTTCAAATATATTTTCTGGTAAATTTAATCAAGTTATTTTTTCTATACTTCCAGAAGATAAAATATTTGAAATACAATCAAACTCTAATGATTTAGGTGAAACAAAAAATGTAATAAAATCAAAACTATCAGGAGATAATTTAAAAATAAGTTTTAATAGTAAATATATAAATGATTGTTTTGGTTCTATAAAATCAGAATCAATATCATTAGATTTTTCAGGGTTAGATAAACCAATGATAATAAAATCATCAAATGATGATAGTTTTACATATCTTGTTATGCCAATGAATAAATAAAATTATTTATGGAACAAATTAGTTTTTATTTAAAAAAATTTGAGAAGTTAGAAATAAAAGGGGATAGGTTAAAAGAAGAAATAATTAAAACTATAAATAATTTACTTAATATAAAAATAGAAAAAGAAAATATTATAATATTAAAAACTGGTGAAATAAAAATTAAATTAATAGGTTCAAAAAAAACAATAATATTTTTAAATAAAGAAAAAATTGGAGAAGAAATAAATAAAACTATTCTTTAATTTTTAAATTAATTTCTTTTTTATAATTATTTCCTAACTCATCAGTAACTTCAACAATCAAACTATTATTTGATTTTATATTATTTATATCTTCAGGAATAAAACTAAAGGAATTATTTATAATTTCTATTTCTCCAATTTTATTATTATTTAAAATAACAGAACTATTTTTAATTTTATTTTCTAAACTAACAACAATAACTAATATTTGATCCCTTAAATATTCAACATCCTCATCTATAGTGATAATTTCAAACCTATTAATATCTTCAAATTCAACATCATCTACATCTTTAGTATCAAAATCATCATCTATATTTTGTCTTCTTACCCAACTTCTTACAGAATCTTCCCATAACTCATATTGAGAATCTTGATAAGGGTTTCTTGGGGAATCACCTAATGGGTTATTTTTATCAACATAATGTAATATAGAATGTATACCATCAGTTCTACCTGTAACCACAGATTTTTTATCACCGTTTTCATTTTCAACAACTTCAATTTTTTCACCCTTCCAATAACCAGCAATAATAGATTTTACATTTAAATCTTTTGGTTCAGGATTATTAAAGAATTCAATATCTCTCTTAGATAAAGCAAACTTTAAATATTCATTCCACATAGGTGCAACAATAAATCCTGCAACTTTTTTATCCATAGATCTATTATCATTATTACCAGCCCAAGCCACAGTAGTTAAGTTTGGTGTGTACCCAACAATCCAAGCGTCTCTATAATCATTTGTTGTACCAGTTTTTACAGCAACATCTTGTTCAGAGAAATAAAGGTATGAATTTGGACCAAAAGCGGGTGTTCTCGCTTGGTTATCAGTTAAAACATCATTAATATCCTTTGAAACATTTACATCTAAAACTCTTTCAGATCTAAACTGTTCATCTTCTATATCAAATAAAACTTCTCCACTTGAATCTTCAATTTTTAATATAGGAGTTTTTTGATTTTTAATACCTTCGCTAGCAAAAACAGAATAAGCGGTTGCAACATCAATAGGTCGAACTTCTCCACCACCAAGAACAAGAGTTAAACCATATTGTTCAATATTAGTTAATGTTTCTAATCCCATTCTTTTAGCTAAATCAAGAGAATTTCTTAAACCAGCAAGATATAAAGTTTTTACAGCTGGAACGTTAACAGATTGAGCTAAAGCATCTCTTAAACTTATAGGACCTCTAAAAATATTGTCGTAATTTTGAGGATTATAACAAGAATCAGAATTAAATTCACAAGTAGTAGAGAATTCAGTATTTAAATCAAAAACAACTGTTTCAGGTCTATAACCTTTTGAAAAGGCATTAGCATAAACAATTGGTTTGAAAACAGAACCTGGCTGTCTCTCTGATGTTGTTATATTAAAGTTACCATCAATTTCATCATCAAAATAATCACGTGAACCAACCATAACTAAAATTTCACCATTCCTAGGATTCATAGATAATATTGCAGCGTTTTCAGCATCAAACTTTTCTGAATTTTCTAAGGCATATTTCAAAGCTACCTCCTCAGCTTTTTCTTGAAGTTCCCAATCAAGAGAAGTTGTTACTTTTAAACCACTCTCTTCAATAGTGTCACGACCATACTCCTTTTCAAGAATTTCCCTTATATACATAATAAAGTGAGGTGCTTTAATACCAAACTCTTGTTGTTTTTGAAAAACAACCTCTCTATTTTTAGCTTCCTCTGCTTCTTCTGAATTAATAAAACCAACAATAACCATTTGATCAAGAACAAAATTCTTACGATACTCTAATCTGTCAGTATTGTTACCATAAGGTGAATAAAAAGTAGGAGCCTGGGGAAGGGCAGCTAGATAAGCAGCCTCAGATAAATTAATATCTTTAGATTCTTTACCAAAAAATCTTAAAGAAGCTTCTTGTATACCATAAACATTACCACCATAAGGAACTTCATTTAGGTATATTTCTAATATTTGGTCTTTAGTTAAAATACTTTCTAATCTTGGTGCAAGAACCCATTCCTTTAATTTTCTAGAAACTTTCTTATCTGTTGTTAAAATAGCGTTTTTAATAACTTGTTGAGTAATAGTTGATCCACCTTGTCCACCTAATAAGTCACCATCAACAATATTCTTAAATATAGCTCTTACTATAGCTAATGGTTGTATTCCATTATGTGAATAGAAATTTTTATCTTCAACAGCTATTGTTGCTTGCTGAGCTAATATAGATATATTTTCAAGTGGAACAATTGTTCTTTTAATATCGCCATGAACATCATATAAAAGTATTTTTCCTGTTCTATCAAATATTTTTGTTGATTGGGAAACCTTTCTTTCCTCAAAATTTTCTAAGTTAGGTAAATTAAAAGTTGTTGTCCATATTGCAAAACCACCAAAAACAACAAAGAATCCCAAAAAACCTAAAAATATAGTTTTTTTAATTAAACCTAATCTTTTTTTAATAAATTTTTTAAAACGTCTTTTTTTTGTCATCTATCTATTTATTACTTATTATAACTTTTTTAAATCTTTTGTCTTTTTGAGTTGTAGATTAAAGAGTGCTAAAATTATCATATGTTTGGAAAAAATAAAATAGATACTAATAAAGATAAAATTAATGAAATTCTTACAAGAAATGTAGAGGATGTTTTTGTTTTAGAATCTTTAAGGAAAAAACTAGAGTCAGGTAAACAACTAAGGATTAAATTAGGTTTTGATCCTACTGGAAGTAATATTCATATTGGTAGAGCAACTGTTTTACATAAACTCCGAGATTTTCAAGATTTAGGACACAAGATAGTTTTTATAGTTGGTGATTTTACAGCTCGTGTTGGTGACCCTTCAGATAAACTTGAAAAACGCCCAATGATTGATTCTAATAAGATTAAAGAAAACCTTCGTGATTATAAAAGACAAGTGGGGAAAATTATTGATTTATCTAAATCTGAATTTGTATACAACAGTAAATGGCTTTCAAAATTAGATTTTAATGAAATTGCTGAATTAGCTGAATCCTTCACTGTTAGTCAGATGACATCTCGCCGTAATTTTAAAGACCGTTTAGATCAAGGGCAAGAAGTTTCTATTCGTGAATTTCTATATCCTCTTATGCAAGGTTATGACTCTGTAATGGTTAATGCTGATGTTGAAATTGGTGGTTTTGACCAATTGTTTAATTTAAAAGCGGGTAGAACAATTCAAAAATATTACAAAAAACCAGAACAAGATGTTTTAACAACTGTAATGCTTGAAGGGACAGATGGAAGGAAGATGTCTACTAGTTGGGGTAATGTTATAAATATTATTGATTCACCAGATGAAATGTTTGGGAAGATTATGTCACTTAATGATGAACTTATAATTAAATATTTAAAAGTGTGCACAAAAGTACCAGAGGAAGAAATAAATAATATAGAAAATAAAATTAAATCAGAAGAACTAAATCCGCGTGATGCTAAAATTCAATTAGCAAAAGAAATAATAAAAACTTATCACACGGTAGATGATGCAGAAAAAGCTGAAGAAAATTTTAAAAAGACTTTTGTGAAAGGGGATGTACCAGAAAATGTTCTAGAGGTAAAAGTAGAAAAAAGGAAAAGATTAGATGAAGTTTTATTAGAACAAAAAACTATTGATTCAAAAAATGAATGGCGTCGTCTAATAAATCAAAACGGAATTACAATTATTGAATCAGGAGAAAAAGTTTCAGATTTAAATTTTGTAATAAATGAAACACAAACATTTAGGGTGGGAAAGAAACGTTTTATTAAGATAATCATTTAAAATAAAAAACCACGATTGAAGTCGTGGTTTTTTGTTAAAAATCATCCATATCATCAAAAGAATCTTCTAACATTTCATCATCCTCTTCATCGTCAATTTCTATCTCCCCGAATTCGTTAGCAGTTTCTTCATTTTCTATTTCTTCGTTTAGGAGGTCTTCTCCTGTAAAATTTTCTAATCCTTCCATAATTTTTATATTTTAATAGTATACTTTTAACAGAAAAAAAATATTTCGACAATACCTAAATTAAATTTAGTTGTGGATATTCTTTAATTGAGACAATAATATTTATTTTCTATCTACAATTTTATAAATAGAACCAGTAGAAATTAAGATAATCAATCCTATTATTACTAGTAAATAAGGATTATTTTGAATAAATTGTATTTTATTAAATATAAGTTCAATTCCATGTAGAACCGAAACAAATCCAAGTGTTACAAACAAAGAAAAGAATATTGGGTATTTTTTAAATGTTGTTTCTGCTCTCTTTTCTGAAAAATCATTAGTTTGCTTCAATATTTTCTCTATATCCTTAATTGGATCTTTCATTTTTTTATTTATCATATTAATGAAGTATATATTTTATATAATAATTAAAAAGTATGTTGTGGTGATAAGTATCACGTGGTGTTGTTTAAATAAAACCAAATAAAAAAAGGACCTTTTTATCATTTGATAAAAAGGTCCTATTGTTAAATTATTTCATCTACAAGACCAAACTCCTTAGCTTCCTCCGCTGTCATATCCTTTTCTTCTTCGCAAGCCTGTTTAAGTTTTTTAACAGATTGTTTTGTTTTTTCTGAAAGAATATTATTGCAATAACCTTGTTTCTTAGTGAGTTCATCTCGTGTTTTCTGTAGCCTATCTGGATTAGTCAAAACATCTAAAGAGACATTTGAACGAGATATGTGATGAATTAATATACTTGCATGCATGGCACACTTTCTAATATCACAAACTTGTAATATTATTACCGCCATTGATTTGGCAAAACCTATAACTTTACCTGTTTTTTTCCAGGATATAGTCTAAGCATGTCGTATATATTTAATCCAATATCTACGTCACCTCCACTACTTGTTATTACTAGGGTAATATCAGGAGAACCCCTACCAACCAATATTGATAGACATTCTCTTACATGTGCAGCTGTTTTAAAATCTATATTACCAACAATATCAATGACATTCTTCTTTAATAGGGACATATCTTTATCACTAAGGGACATATTTTTCCTTTGGTTTGAATTAATTATTGAAAAGAATTTTTCTACTTATCAAATTACAACAAAAAAACCAAAAGTCAAATATTGTGGAGAACTGTAGAGGAAGTTCGAACTGAAATAAGACAATTAAATAAGGTTTATATACCTGAGGTACCCGATTATATTAAGAATCTTGACTAATTTATACATACCATGCACTCCACACTATATTATTTACAGTATTCGAGTACTTCTTTTACTTTTAAGTACATTTCTTTGCTATCATCACCTAAGTCTTTATAATTAAATTCACTTATCAAGACTTTTGCTTTTGCAACTGACTTTTTTTCATCCTTTTGGGTGATACCAGTTATTTTATCAAGATTGTTCGTAATTTCTCCCCATTTTTTCATCTCATATACAAAACATTCCTCTGGTGTTTTGTGAAATATTGAATAGGCAACTATAATACTAACTAGAATGACTATTATGAGTGTATAATTTTTATATATAGATTTCATATTAGATATCATAATACAAAGAAAGTGGGGGGTACAGGGGTCGGATCGATATTACTAGAATTAGTGACTTAGTCTACTAGCTAGAAACTTATTATAATCTATAAAGTAGCCTTTTACAGATTCTTCTTTTAATAATATTAAACTATTTTGATTCCCTAATTTTTCTTTCAAGCTGGTCAATTCTATCGAGTGATTTTTGTTCATCCCTGATTACAGACCAAAATATTGTAAATCCTAGTAAAAGTATTGAAAATTGAAATAACATATTTGGAAGATATCCACTGTTTAGTATGTATTTTATCTCTTTTTCATTCCAAAATAAAACTATATTTGATAGAAAAGAAAAAACTATACCATAGAAGAAAAACCGATTTCTACCAACTTTATGATTAAAATCAAGAATTCTACTACTTACTTCTTTTTGAATATTTTAATTATCTAATTCCTTCTCTAGTTTTTTGATATTTAACTCATTTTCTGTCATGTATAGAAGAATACCAATCTTTTTTTATGTTCAAGTGTATGTTCCTTTAAAAGAAACCACTTTACTTTTATATGTACGAGAGTAATATTTTAATATATGAAAAAAACTTTTGGGATATTTATTTTGTTGTCTGTTGTTACTCCGTCAATTGCCCTAGCTTCTTGGTGGAATCCTATTAGCTGGTTTGATGGATGGAGTATTTTTAATAAGAAAGAAGAAAAAACAGAGGTTTTAGAAAAAAGAGTTGAAGAGTTGGAAAAGCAAATCAGTGATTCAACTAACGTAGAAAAGCAAAAAAAAGATTCATTAAAAGAGGAGAAAGTAAATAATATTCCTGAGGAAGAGCCTTTGATTGTTGTTCCAGACAATTCTTATTTAAAAGAGCAACAGAAACAGCAGGAGTTGTTGCGTATAGCTGAAGAACAGCAAAAACTGATTGAACAACAAAAAATGAATGAGGAGGCCATTAAACTTCAAAAAATTCTAGAAAAGCAAGAGGAAGAATATAAGGAGGAGCAAAGATTAATTGAAAAAAATAATAAATTAGTTGTTGATTATAATGAAGAAGTAAGTGATATAAATAAGGAAATTTTAGACTTACAAAAGGAGCACTTAGATGAATACAGAAAGCTCGAAAAAAACCCTGATGGTGTTTTTGGGGGTGCACTTAGTAGTCGGTTAAATAATTTGACTCAAGAGTATAATTATAAAATTCAAGATTTAGAATTTGAAATACAAGATTTATATTATGAATATCAAGAAAAAATAGATAACCTTTACTAAAAATGAAAATAAAAAAATCAAATGAGAAAAATAAACTAACCATCATATGGATTTTATTTTTTGTATCTTTTATTTTTTTACTTATTATTAATAATATATATGGACCTTTTTTATATTCAGTAATAACTGACCAAAAAGATTCATATAAAATTGGAAAAGAATGTTACAAGAACTCATATGAATGTAGTGAAAAGTATTTTAAAGAAGAGTTAAATTATATAGAAAAAATAGAAAATTCAGATGAAAATTATTTTGTAAAAAAAATTATAGAAGAGGAGCAGTTGTGGTATATGGGGAATTGTCCTTGTCCGTATGATCGTGATAGTAGGGGTGGTCGCTGTGGTGGTCGTTCAAGCTATTCAAAAGGTGGACAAATATCATACTGTTATAAGACAGATATCTCTGGTGATTTAATTAGTTTTAAGCAGGAAGATATGAATGATGATGCTTATTATTTTTTAAATAGTAGAGTTCAAGAAAATGTAAACATCTATAAAGAAAAAGTTACTCTAGTTATTATTTTAATAGTTTATATCCTTTCCTTTATTTACTTAAGAAGAAAGAATCTTTAATTAATAAAGTTATTATTATGAATAAAATTAAAAGCATTATTAAAAAAATAGTTGTATCAATAGTATTTTTCTTAGTATTTGTTGTCTGGCTCTACACAGTTTTGCCCAAAGTACAGGTTGTTGAGCAAGAAAATATTAAAACAGAGAATAGAGAAGAGAAGATTAAACAACAAGAAGATATTATTAAGGTGATAGAACATGATCAAATTCTTGTTGATTCTATTACTGATACAAAGAAACTATATAATGTTACTAAAGTTGTTGATGGGGATACTTTATCAGTTTCTATTGATGGGGAAATAAGGAAAATAAGATTAATTGGAATAGATACTCCTGAAACAGTTCACCCTTCAAAACCAGTTGAGTGTTTTGGTGTGGAAGCATCAAATAAAGCTAAAGAACTATTATCTAATTCGGAGGTTGCGCTTGAGTTTGATGAGTCTCAAGGAGAACAAGATAAATATGGCAGGTTACTCGCTTATGTTTTTCTGTCTGATGGGACAAATTTTAATAAATATATGATTTCAAATGGGTATGCATATGAATATACATATAGTTCTGCTTATAAATATCAATCAGACTTTAAAAAAGCACAGGAGGAAGCAAAAAATAATAAGAGAGGATTGTGGGCTGATAATGTTTGTGAGGAAGAAAAAGTTGTTGAGTCAGTGGTAATACCAGTTGAAACACCAGCCTACGTTGAGTCTGCAAAACAAATTGTTTGTTCATCAAATTTTTATAACTGTGGTGATTTCTCAACCCATTCAAAGGCACAAAGTGTATATGAATCCTGTGGTGGTGTAAGTAATGATATTCATAGATTAGATGGTGATAGCGATGGTGTAGCTTGTGAGAGTTTACCTTAAAGTTGTCTAAGATATTTAATAGTAACTTTACTTTTAATATCGCAGGAGTAATATTTAAATATATGAAAAAAAATTTAATTATCGTAGTTGGTGCTTTAATTATAAGTTATTTTTTTTTAACCAAGAAATAAATGTAAAAGATGTTCCATTAGAAGAAGATATTTCAGTTTCTCAGTCCGAAGATAAAAATTTTCTTTATGATGATAAAGAGGAAATAAAAAATAATATTGATTTATCATTAAAAATATTGAGTGATATTCACTTTGTTTCTAAAACAAATATTTCAACAGAGGATACTTCTTCTATATCTATTCTTATACTAAATGATTTAAGAGAAGCTATGGATGATGTAAACAGATTAAATAGCTCCATACTTAAAACAGAGAGTCTAATTAAATCTAATAATATGTCTATTTCCACTATGGGGTTAGTTCTTAATTCATCAATGAAACAACTTGTTGATACACACGATACTTGGATTAAATATCTTAGGGGTGTTGATGAATATAATTTAGAGTTTTCAGAGTATCAGTATCAATTTGCTTCTTTACATAGTGATACTAAGACTATCTATATTAGTCTTTTGGAGAATGCATCTCTATTCCCTTATGTGGTTTTTGAATTAGATGAAGAAGATGAGGATGTTTATATTGATGAGGAAATAAAAGATTATTTTGTTGAAAAAGTTGATCAATATTTTAAAGATTACTTTTTAGAGAATGATTTATTTTATAAGACAACAGGGAATAGATATGCAGTAATAATTTTAGTCGAAGGCTACATAGATTTTTTGACTGGTGAGTAATTTATATTAATATATGAAAAAAACTTCATTAATGGTTGTGATATTTCTACTACTAGTTTTTTTGCTAGGTAATTTATATTTTCTAAATATAAAAAAACAAAAGGAAGAGAATATAGTAACTATTAAAAATACTTTATATGATAATGTTGACTGGAATAGGAATTTTTATAAGGAATACTATGCAGATCGACCTGACTTTTTTGAAGTTAAAAAATTTATATCAGAAACTATTGAACTGGTCTGTCCTTATTACTATCCAAATGGTATTCAATATAAGCAGTGCTTATCTAATTATTTAGATAGTTTACAAGCTAATAATGGTATTCAAGAGGATTCTGAGAAGTTTAGTGGATACAAAAAATATTGTGATGAGTATGCTTTATCAGAAGGTGAAGAAGGTTTCGGTGGTAGTACTGTAGCTTATACAGGGTGTTTGATTTATAAGATTAATAATTAATATAAAAATATGATTTGGATAATACTAGGGGGCATTTTTGGGGGAATATTTGGTGGTCCTGTTGGAGTTGTCGCAGGTATTTTGCTTGTTATATTTATTATGGTTATGACAGTGAGGTAATCTTTTATTAAAAATAAATTATGAAAAAGGATATTCATTTTAAAAATTTACTAGATAGAGTTGAAAAGTTTAGAGGTTATTACATGATGACACTGGCTTCTTTTACTATTTTTGATGAGATAAGTAAGGTGTTGGCAATTAATATTGTTGGTAAAAGAAAGGCTGAAAAAAATTTAGAGATTATAAATAGGTATAATTATTTTTTTTCCATAACAAAAGAATCAAACAGAAGCTATTTTTTGATTGAACTTTCAAAACTTTTTGATAAAAATAACCAGTCATTAGGTATAGAAAGCTTAATTGAGTATGCTGAGAAAAACATAACGTCCTTATCTGAAAAACATTTTTTACAGTACCATGATAAAAGAGAAATTATTCCTGAATTATTTAAGTCTTATAAGCAGTTAAATCTAAAGGATCTTGAAAAAATAAAGAGAAGATTACATAATAATTCATCTAAAATAGATAAAATTAGAATATATAGAGATAAATTTTTGGCTCACAATGATATAAGGGGAAAGGAAATTATTATTAATAAAAATGATATTATTACATTGTTAAATATAGTAAAAGATACAATAGATTTATTTTATAATAAATTAAATTTTTCAACTAATAGTTATAAAAATTTTTCAGAGGAGCCTTCAAACGATATTCGTAGAGTAGTTGATGACCTTATTGAGTATAGAAAAGTTTTTAATAAGAATATTAAAGAAAAGTATAAATTATGATAGGGGATATGTTTAAAATCATATATTATTGTATATGTAGTAAATTAAGATTAAATTATATAATATGATAGATAGTCAAATCAGAGAAGATAGTCAAAAATTCAATAATTTTCTAAGTATCTTTCCTGAAGATAAAATTAATACTTTTATAGATGATTTACAAAATGGTTATTATTATGGTATTCAAATTATTTCAATAATTAACCCTCATGATATTTATTCTAGGGAAATTCTAGCTATTTTTTCGGACAAAGAACTAGAGAGTAATAAGGAGTTATTTAATGAATCATTTGAAGTTTTGAAAAAATTTTTATCTCAGCATTTTTTTGTTATAGACACAGGAAAAGATTTTGAATCACAAGTTTTTGGACTATACCCCGAACACAGAGTCCTAAAGGATAAATTATGGAAAGAAAAAGAAGATGAATTAGAAGAGATAGTAAATAAGTTTGAGAGCTACTACCATTCTTTCTTATTAAAAGCGAAGGAAATTTTTATGAACAATCAGGAGCTTAAAAAGTGCAATTTTGATGATGAAACAGGAACTTTGTTTATTGGTGATAAAAAAATAAATATACAAAAATCCTCTAAAGAATTTTTTTTGCTAGGAGTTATTTTTTCAGATCCTAAAAAAAAGTGGGATTTCTCTGATATTTCAGAAAAAATGGATGATTCTAGAGAATTTTCAAATAAAGATTTTGACAATTATTTGAGAGGCATAATGAATAAAGTATCTGCTGTAGGTGGACCTATAGACTTATTTGAGAAAAAATCAGAATACATAAAAATAAATAAAAGTTACTTGTAATTTCTTAAGAAATCTTAAGAAGATAATAGATTACCTTGGTATTAGATCAAGGTAATTTTTATTTTGATCATTTTTATTAAAAATAAGATTAA
>Ga0136558_1000726_pt1 | contig 17768 bp, 18 predicted proteins | sample AntRauTorckE6833_FD_101391 | JGI IMG/M metagenome (GOLD analysis project Ga0136558, IMG submission 101391) | Saline lake microbial communities from Rauer Islands, Antarctica - Metagenome Torckler E6 #833 | ecosystem: Environmental > Aquatic > Non-marine Saline and Alkaline > Saline | place...
CGTAGGCTTGTAAACCAAATGCATGAACAAATCGCCCAGGTCCACCCAAAGCTTACTTCTGCCATGAAATTCGTAAACCAGGACGAAGACCCGGAACTATCACGCCTAGCAGCTGAAAGATATACTCAATTTAAACTTAACCAAAGTAATAGTTAAAAGTAGCCTAATGAATCGTTGCATTGAGCTTCGGCATAAGATATCGATTTGATTTTATACATCTGTTAATGTAATATTGCAACTGTACCAAAGACCGTAGCTGGGCAACCTTAATTCGCTACGTAGGTGAAAATCAATTCGTTTTCATACAACTTTGGTGCATTTGGCCAAAGTTTTTTATTTTGGCATAAAAGCACTTTTATATAAACAAAGGAGAAGTATGGCAATATCTCGTGCTAAAAAAGAAGAGATAGTTGCTAACGTTAGCGATTTGCTTGATGGTGCACGCATGACGGTAGTCATGGATTACCGCGGCCTCACCGTAAAGCAGATGCAAGAACTTCGCCGCAATGCCAAAGAGCAGGATGTATCGATAACGGTTGCAAAGAACCGGCTCGTGAAACTTGCTTTGAGTCAAAATGACTCGCTAAAAACAGTTGATACCACTGTTTTTACCGGACAAATAGGACTCGCATTTGGTAATAGTGACGAAGTAGCTCCAGCGCAAGTTCTCGCAAACTTTGCAAAAGACAACCCAAGCCTCGAATTGCTTGCAGCGTTTAATGCAGACGGTGAAGAATTTGACGCAAGCCAAGTAGCAGAACTTGCAAAACTTCCGTCCAAAGATGTCCTTCGAGGGCAAGTGGTTGGAACAATTGCAGCACCGCTCAGTGGTTTTGTTAACGTTATGCAGGGCAATATACGCGGCCTCGTACAAGTACTAAACGCGCATAGACAAGTAATCGAAAGTTAATTTCGAACAATATTAACCTACTCTTGAAGGAGTTACTACAATGGCAGACGACAAGTCTACAGATGCAGCAGCATCAGAAGAAAAGAAAGATATCCCAAAGAAATTTACAAAACTCGTTAAAGAACTCGATGAACTAAGCGTTCTCGACCTGAGCGAACTCGTAAGCGTGCTCGAAGACCACTTCGGCGTAAGCGCCGCCGCCCCAATGGCAGCCGCAGCTGCTCCTGTAGCAGGTGATGCAGCAGGTGGCGAAGATGAGCAAACAGAATTTGACGTAATACTCAAAGAAGCTGGCGGTCAAAAGGTTGCAGTTATCAAGGCTGTTAAGGATCTAACGGGTCTTGGCCTTGCTGACGCTAAAGGAATTGTTGATGGCGCACCAAAAGCTGTTAAGGAAGCTGTGAGTAAAGAAGAAGCTGAGGAAGCAAAAGCTAAGCTCGAAGAAGCTGGCGCTACTGTAGAACTTTCATAATAAAAAGAAGTTCTCGTAACTATAGAGCTCTGTAATTTTGCAGAGCTCTATTTTTTTTCAATACCGCATCCAACAATCCTTTGACTCTGTTAGATAGAGGTGATATCTTAGATATAGTCTTATAAAAATAATAACTACAGTGGTATGTAATTATGGCAGAAATAGCAGATAAACAAGTTAAACGCTTGCGATCACTGATCGATGAAGCCGAAACAAATCTTGGAGCAGCCAAAGAGTTGCTCGTTAGTTTAATTGGTGACGCACAGACAGTCATCCCTCAAGAAGCACCAGCAGGCAAAGTTCTTGAAGGCGTGTTTGATGGGCAAAACATGATTGGCCCTGACGGCAAACAGTACCCGATTCCTGCAAACTATGCATCGAAATCTAAACTGGTCGAAGGCGACATCATGAAACTCAGCATTAGCGATGATGGAAGCTTCACTTATAAACAAATTGGCCCAATTGCGCGAAAAACAGTCATTGGCACCCTCATCACGGAAGACGGACAGTACTTTGTTAACGTTAGCGGAAAAATGTATCGAGTTTTACTGGCTTCTGTCACGTACTTCCGCGCGCGAACTGGTGACCAGATTAGCGTAATTATACCCGAAGACGAAACAACCGCTGAATGGGCAGCCATTGAAGCGGCGATCTAGTTAAAACGTAAATCAATCAGCCATCAGTGTCTACTGGTGGCTTTTTAATATCACAACAAATTTGTGCGTTGTTAATTGTTATAATTTAAGTAATACTCAGATAGCTGAAGGGTTGAGAAGTGTCTAAAACAGCGCTTTATAGAAAATACAGGTCTCGGTCACTGCAAGATTTAGTTGGCCAAGAGCATATTACAACTACATTATCTAATGCGTTGACTAAAGATTCGATTAGTCATGCGTATTTGTTTACAGGCCCACATGGAGTCGGTAAGACTTCTACTGCGAGGATTATGGCATACGCCATCAATGATATTGACTACGATGAAGCTGCGCCACTACCCATCGACATAATAGAGATAGATGCTGCCAGCAATCGTCGCATTGACGAAATTAGAGATCTGCGCGAAACAATACACATCGCACCCACAGAGCTTCGTTATAAGGTCTACATAATTGATGAAGTACACATGCTCACCAAGGAAGCATTTAATGCGCTACTCAAAACTCTCGAAGAGCCGCCGGCTCATGCTATATTCATTCTAGCCACTACAGAAGCACACAAGTTACCTTCAACGATTATCTCTCGCACGCAACAGTTTGTATTCCGACCCGTACAACGCGAATACATGGTTAAGCACCTAGCCTACATTGCAAGCGAAGAACAGATACCCATCGATCCTGGAGCGCTCGAGATACTCGCGCAACATAGTGGCGGTAGTTTCCGTGATGCCATCTCTATGCTTGATCAAGTATCGCAAACAGACAAAGAACACATTACACCCGAACACATACAACATATGCTCGGTGTCATAGATGATCACGCACTGTCTGTCATTGATGAGTCTATTCACGCGCAAAATATTCAAGTATTGTCCACTACGCTTCGTGAACTATTTAATTCAGGCAAAACTGCAACTCGAATTGCCCTGCAATATGCAGAATTTTTACGTAATCAACTAGCTGAGTCTAACAATACGTCCAACAGGCTTCATACTATTGAGACAATTAAAAAGTTACTATCGATTTCTCGCAGCTCTGATCCAGAGTTACAGCTAGAGATTGTACTGATTGAGTCTTCTTTATTGCCAGAATTTGACCAAAAAGTTCAAAAACCTACAAAATCGCACGTGCCTCCTAAAGCTAAAACACAACCAAGTAGTGAAACTACCAAATCCAGCAAAACACGAAAAGAGAAGGAGGATTCAACCACCAAACCCCCAGTGCCTGTCCAGAAAATTGAGCTAACACAATCGGAAGACTGGGACGATATCCTCGCCTACACTAAAGAGAACGCCACACCGCTGTATGCTGTCTTGCGTCAATGTATTCCTGCAGTCGACGAGAAGCAGGTTCATATTCAATTTAAGTACGCACTGCACCACCGCAAAGCTAGTCGATCAAATTATCAAGAGCTCCTAGCAAAAATTGTTGGCAAGGTTTATGGTGACCGAGAATTAAAAATGTCACACAATCCGACCGCACAGGCTCAGCCTCCTGCTATAGAAAAAACCGTAGAATCACAAGATAAATCAGAAAACACTGATACAATATCAGAAATAAGTTCGCTGCTTGGTGGCGAGATAGTTAATCTGAAATAATGGCAAACCCTAAAATTCCACCCCAAAATTTAGAAGCTGAAGCCAGCCTACTCGGCTCGATATTACTTGATGCCGATGCACTTGTACGCGTAGCAGATGTCATAGATGCTGCAGATTTTTACGAAAATCGACACAGACTAATATTTGAATCAATACTTCACCTGTATGAAAAGCGGCGACCGATTGATGTGTTGACACTGAGTAACAGGCTCAGAGAAGAACAATTGCTTGAAGACATTGGAGGCGCCGCGTATCTCACAGAACTCGTGAACGGTGTGCCAACCGCCTCCCACGCTGGGTTTTATGCAGAGATTATTCATAAAACGGGAACATTGCGTCGGCTTATAAAAGCGAGCGGTGAAATAACAGCACTTGGCTACGATGAAGCAACAGAAATCAGTGAGATCCTCGAACAAGCCGAACAGCGCTTGTTTCAAGTTAGTCAACAAAATATCAAGCAAGACATCGCAGGAATAAGTGAAATACTAGATGCGAGCTTCGAGCGACTAGACGAACTGCACCGCAATAAGGGTACTCTAAGGGGTGTTAGTACCGGTTTCAAGAGCTTAGACGCTAAACTTTCTGGCTTGCAAAAATCTGACATGATCGTGCTTGCTGCTCGCCCTGCTATGGGTAAAACTACTCTAGCGCTGAACATGGCACATCACATTGCTTCTAAGGACAAAAAACCCGTGCTCGTGTTTAGCCTAGAAATGAGCAAAGAACAGCTAGTGGATCGTTTGCTCGCAGCAGAATCTGGCATCGACTCTATGAAATTACGCACCGGCAACCTAACTGATGCAGACTTTGCAAAATTAGGTGAAGCTATGGGAGTATTGAGCGAAGCGCCAATCTACATCGATGACACCCCTGGCATAACCGCGCTCGAAATGCGCACTAAAGCTCGGCGCGAACAGCACAAACACTCTCTCGGTCTTATCGTAATTGATTACTTGCAACTGATGAGCGGTGGCAGTAAATCGGATGGCCGCGTGCAAGAAATATCAGAAATCTCTCGTGGAATTAAAGCCTTAGCACGTGAACTCGATGTGCCGGTAATCGCGTTGAGCCAGCTTTCCCGTAGTGTAGAGTCTCGTCATCCGCAAATACCACAACTTTCTGATCTCCGTGAGTCTGGATCAATCGAACAAGATGCTGACCTCGTGATGTTTTTGTACAGAGAAGATTATTACAATCCAGAAACTGAACGAAAACATATCGCTGACTTATTTATAAGCAAGCATCGAAACGGACCTACCGGACAAGTTGAAATGTACTTCCACCCCGAGCTGCTTAAATTCCGCAGTATTGATCGTGTGCATACAGCAAACGAAGTACCTGCAATTTAATCATGAAACTAGAGATCAAAAACCACAAATTAATCAGCAAATTAACGTTTATATTATTTTCTTGCTTAGTTTTTGTTGCAGCGCTCGTGTATATGCAAAATAATGTGCTATTACAACTGCTTTCAAATGCAGAGCTTTCAACACTATCTAATGTATCGGCATCAACCAAAGATCTATTTGGAGTAGATCTTCCTCAGAATATCGCGTATGCCCCATACTGGTTTGTAGCCAGCTTAACGCTCTCGTTATTCAATACAGCGTATCTAACGGCAGCGTTGTTTATGCTCAGTGCCGCTATGTTGCTGTCTATCTGTTTCTATATGTACCACAGATCTTGGCCAGCGTTTGTGATCACGCTACTCTTTGCCACGCTTTCTTCTGGCCTCACATTATCCTATGGTTTGCGGCCGGAATTATTGTTACTTTTGCAGTTCTACATTGGGTTTTGGGGATTTCTGGGCACGTACCGCGGGAAAGGAATAGGACTCCTGGCTGTATTCGGCGCCATATTGCTCGGCTTATTGCTCGGCTTTTTCGGATGGCTATTTTCATTAACGTACGTACTCTTTCTTATTGTGAGTTATTCGCACAAAACAACTCGACAATCGCTCGCTCGGCTTGACCCAGTAAGCTGGGGGATTGTGGTAGGCGGTACAATACTGCTTGTCGCGCCATGGATTTATTTACTATTAAACGGATACGTTTATGAAGTGCAGCTGCCTGATTTCAATATCTTTAAAAACGCCCAAGAATTTGGTAAATTGTTATTGCTGGGATCTACTGATAATCCATTCTTCTGGAGTCAAAACTGGCCACTTTACAGCGTCGGCGGTTTGCTCCTAAACATTGCAGGCATTTCCGCTCTCTGGTTTTGGCGAGAAGCGAGCCGTAATAAGTTTATGCTTATGTGGTATACATTCGGTCTAGCATTACCAGTTGCATTGGGCATCTCTTTGTCTTCAATGATAGTGTTAATCGCCCTGCAGCCATTTATAATGGTAGCTGGTTTGAGACTCATGCATGAACGTTGGCTAAGGGTTTTCCCGTTGAACCCAACTGCCCATAAGATTAGTATTGGATTACTGAGTTTGGTCTTGCTAATTATTGGTGCATTCCACATAAATCGCCAACTAGATTATCTTCCACAACTCGAAGAATTTAACGCTCGCTATTCGTACTCCCAGCCACAGTAGTTGATGCTACAATAGATAAATAGAGAAGGAGACTATATGGCCGGTCAATTTGATCAAGCAAAAATGGTAATGCAAATGCGTAAAGTTCAAAAGCAGTTATCTAAGATGATTGTTGAGGTGGAAGCTGGTGATGGCGCAGTTGTCGTTAGCATGACAGGTGAGCAAAAAGTTAAAAGTGTAAATATTGATCCCGATCTTGTTGATTTCGATAACATAGATCAACTTGAAGATTGGTTGCGTGATGCGTTCCGCGATGCGATTTCTAAATCACAGGCAGAGGCAGCAGAAAAGATGAAACCGTTCATGGGTGCACTCGGTGGCCTCGGCTAGAAATGTTTCCGAAAGCACTCGAAAGCACTATTGACGCTCTGCGCACATTGCCAGGAGTAGGAGCACGCACAGCTGAACGCTATGCGCTAGCTTTGCTCACAAAAGAGCCTGGTGTAAGCGATACTATCGCCACCGCACTTTCTAATCTTCACAGTGGTGTTGGTACGTGTCAGAAAACGTTTGTTTTCACAGAACCAGACGAAGAAATTTCAAGCCATTACCTTGACCCAAAACGCGACAAGCAAACTATCGTTGTGGTTTCGGATCCGCTTGACGCACTTGCCATCGAAAAAACTGGAGAGTTCAAAGGAACGTATCATGTGCTCGGTGGGCTACTCTCACCGATAGACAATATAACTCCTGATGACCTTCATATTGCACAGCTCATGGAGCGCATAAAAGAAGATAGCGTAGCTGAACTTATTCTTGCAACAAACGCAAGCGTTGAGGGTGAATCTACTGCGATGTATATTAATCGCGAATTAGAAGAAACTGATATTAAAATCTCAAGACTGGCTCGAGGCATACCTGTTGGTGTAGACATAGAATATACCGACCAGATCACGCTCGGTCGAGCTCTTGAGCATAGACAGGTTATTAGATAGATGAACGAAGAACACATAAAACGTTTCAAGTCGTTGCTCTCTGAGCATGACACCGCAACAATTGTCCAAGCAGATAACTTAGATGGTGACAGTCTAGCGTCATCAATTATCCTTGATGAAGTATTAGCGAAAGCTGGTAAAACTACTCACCAATATTGTGCGGTGGATGTACCAAAATATCTTAAATACATAAATGGATGGGAACGAGTCACAAACAAATTTCCAAACAAACCTGGACTGGTCATTCTTGTTGACTGCAGTGTAAAGCGACTTATTGAGAAGCCCCTCGCGTCGACAACCATTGCGCAGCATCCATTTGTCGCACTTGATCATCACGACCTACAGTCAGATATAGATTTTGCAGAATTAATAATTAATGACCCCACCTATGCCGCAGCTACTCACCTTATTTATGATCTTCTAACTTCGCTCGAACTATCGATGACACACGATGCAGCAAAATCGGTAGTACATGGTATAAATAGTGACACGCTAGGACTTGTTTCGCCTACTACGAGCGCTCGTACTTTGCAGGCGGTTGCTGACGTAGTCAAAGAATTTGACTTAAGTCTCCACGAACTTGACGCAGCCCGACGAAACCTGAGTAGAAAATCGCTAAAAATTATCAACTACAAAGCTGATCTCATGAAACGTATGGATTATGTTTATGATGATCGAATCGCCCTACTTGAAATTCCGCTTGATGAAATTAAAGAGTATAGCGATGAATATAATCCGAGTGTGCTTGGCGGCGAAGATCTAAGAAATGCTAAGACAGTACGTATCTATATAGCTCTCAAAATATACGATGACCGCATTACAGGCCGTATCCGAGAGATACAGAATGCTCCAATCTGTGCTCGTTTAGCTGAAAGTTTTGAGACTGGGGGAGGTCACCCTTTTGCTGCAGGATTTAAAATACTAAACAATGACATTACAGCAGCTAAAAAAGAAGTTGTGATGCGTACCATACGTTTGCTCAAGGAATACGATGCCGACCGTTAAAGTTTTTGACACCATGTCGCGCAAGGTCACCGACGTCCCACGCGACAATCCTGTCACTATGTATACCTGCGGCCCTACGGTATATTCAGAACCTCATATTGGTAACTGGCGAGCGTTTATTTTCTATGACACGCTCGTACGTACCCTACAGGCCAATAAATACGCTGTTGAACGCACCATGAACCTGACTGACGTGGGCCATCTCGTTGGCGATGGTGATGAAGGTGAAGATAAACTTCAAAAAGCAGCTAATAAGCAACGAAAAACGGCTTGGGACGTTGCAGCAGAATATATCAAAAGCTTTGCGCACGGGATGAAAGACCTCAACATGGTTCAGCCTAATCACGTTGTCCGAGCAACAGATATGATTGACGAGCAGATTGCTATGGTTAAGCTGCTCGAAACAATGGGCTACGCATACCCTATTGATGACGGAGTGTATTTTGATACCTCTAAACTCGATAATTACGGACGACTCGCTCAACTAAAGCTTGATGATCAGCAAGAAGGCGCACGCGTTCAGGTAAATGATCAAAAGCGAAATGCGAGTGACTTCGCCCTCTGGAAGTTGAGTCCAAAAGATGCCCAACGCGACATGGAGTGGGATAGCCCGTGGGGGACAGGTTTTCCTGGCTGGCATTTGGAGTGTAGTGTCATTGCTGAGCAAACATTAGGTAAAAGCATTACAATCCACACTGGCGGCATCGACCATGTCCCCGTGCATCACCCGAACGAAATTGCACAGAGCGAGGCAGCACACGGACAAGAATTTTCAAAGCTATGGGTACATAACGAGCATATGCTCATCGAGGGCGAGAAAATGTCCAAATCACTAAAAAATGATTTCACTCTGCAGGATATTAAAGATAAAGATTATGATCTCCTCGATTTCAGAACGCTGATCTTGATGGCGAAATACCGTACTCAACAAAACTTCACATGGCAATCGCTACAAGACGCTCGCACGCTTCGCTTGGGCCTAAAAGCTCTTGCTGCGCGGGTGCATCAGCCTTCAAGTAATGTAGCGCAAAAAGATGAAACCGACGCAGTGCAGCTGATTTCAGAAGCTCACACAGCAATGCATGAGGCTTTTTCTAACGACCTGAACTCACCAGAGGCCTTGAGCGCATTAGGTTCGCTCAAAGACGCCTTGGACACCCTGCCGTTGTCTAGTGGGGCTATAGGTGACTTGTCTAAGTGTTTATCTGTTTTTGATCAACTCAGTGGTTTAAAAATAAGTGATATAGAAAATATATCACCTGAAAATTATGAACGTATCAAACAGCGCGATACATTGCGCACGGCTAAACAGTTTGCAGAAGCTGATCGCTTACGTAATGAACTTACATCAGACGGTATAGACATAAATGACACCTCATTTGGTGCGATTTGGTCGTATGATAGTTAAGCCTTAGAAGGTTTTTCGGAGTCTAGCGTAGGACGATTGTGGCGTTTCAACCAGTCATTGAGGTAAATTCTGATGCTAGCAGCAACAGGGATTGTTATTATCGCGCCAAATAGCCCACCGAGCGATACGCCGATGATTGCTGCTATGAATACAGTCAAAGGAGACAACTCCACCGAGCGAGACTGAATAATAGGCTGTAGTACGTTATTTTCAACTTGTTGATACACGATAAAGAAGATAGCCATAATTATTGCTGCTGCTATAGATTCAAACAAAGATACTAATACCACAACAACAGATGCTAGCGTAGCGCCAATGAGTGGTATCAATCCGAACACGCCGACTATTGCTGCCATCGGAATGATGTAGGGAATATCAATACTAAATAATTTGAGTATTGACATCATAACTAAGGCGCTTGTAGCGGCAATACCAGCAACCAACAGTTGACCGTTCACATATCCTGTAACCACTCGATACATTTTTCTTGCGAGCTCTTGTCGATGTTTGCGATGTTCCTTCGGGTGAATCCTCCAAAATTTAGCCAACCAACTCGGGCCCTCTATAAGCATAAAGAAGGTTAAAACCAATACCGTTAGGGTGCTAATTAAGCTCCCCGAAAGTTTCTGCACAAAACTGACGACAGGGCCACCGGCAGAAGTAAGTTGTTGTCCGTCTAAGTTATTTTGAAGTTCGCTCAATCTGTCTTGGAGTTCGAATCGTTCAACGACTCGCCCTATTAGATCGTCATTATTACCATTTTTTATATCTTCTATGTAGCCCGGGAGTCTATTTATTAATTGATTGCTCTGACTAACTAGTGGTGGAATTGTTGCATAAAATATGGCACCAATTACGCTCAGCACAAGAATGTATGAAATTGCAGTTGCCACTCCTCGACCTCCATGAGGCAAACGAGAGGCTAGATAGCTAACAGGTGGATTGAGTGCAAGGGCTAGGAAGAATGAAATTGCAATCAGTATGAGTGCGGTGCTGGTGTAGTACACCGCGAATAAACCCAATACTGCAATAATCGTAACGCCAATAAATTTTAGAATTGTATGAGTATCGAATGTGATAGTAACAGTGCTGTTTCTTTTATTTTTCATAACAGCAGTATGTCAGCAGTAAAGGCTTTTGGTCAAATTACATCTTTTGGAGAATAGGGATTCCAAGCACGCTCAAACCTGCTTGCAGCGTAGTGCAATAACCTTGGACAATTGCGAGACGTTGTTGCTCTCGTTCTGAGTCGAGGATTCTATTATTTTCGTAGAACTTATTAAATTGTTGCGCTAAATCGTAGAGATAGGTGCAGAGTTTATGTGGCTCCAGAAGTTCGGCAGACTCTGTAATGACTGCAGGGAAATGGCTTAATTCTCTCAGAAGCATTCGTTCATCCGGTTCAAATTCGCCTCCAACTACATTTGCTATTTGGGGTGCATCTTCAAGAATGCTTTTGGCTCGAACCAGGGCGTACTGCAGGTAGGGACCGCTGTTTCCAGTAATTTTTACCGATTCATCAATATCAAATTGGATATCATCGCCAATTCGCTGCTTCAGAAAGCTATAGCGTATTGCTGCAAGCATGACTTGCTCGCTATGCAGCTGAGACTCAACTTTTGATTTAGTTTCGCTCAAAACATCTTCGGCCTTCAACACATTTCCAGTGCGAGAACTCATCTTGCCAGCGCCTTTAATTTTGACATGTCCGTGAGTGATATGACGCGTACGTTGTACCGCCTCAGGCAGATACGACTCCATACTTTTTTTAACAACTTTCATGTATTCGATAATCTCGTTGCCGGAAATAATGATCGATTCATCAAACTTATAGCGCTGCCATTTAGCAACAGCAACACCTACATCTTTAGTCTCATAGGTTGGCAATCCTTTGGAATTAATGAATACACGGTTGTGCAAGTCGTATGTTTCTCCCGGGAATATAACAGCGCCATCGTCTTCCAGGTAGACGTCGCCAATATGCTCACGGACTTTTTCAAGACCGAGCTGTGCGTTTTCACTTTCAGGCATGTATTGATCGAAGTGCACGTCAATTCGTTTGTAAAAATCTTCAAAATATTCATAGCTCCAGCGACGGGCTTCCCAATATACTTTCGCGAATGCGGTGTCTGTCGATTCTTCATGAAGCGCGTAAATTTTAGTGTTCATATCTATGATCTCGGCTTTTGCTGTTTCGTCGGTTTCATATGCGTTCGTACCCACAACGTAGCGCTCACTTAGCCATTGTGGACGCAGGGAAGGCTCAATTTCTACGAGTGCATCATAAGTAAACGATTCGAGTTCATTTTTAATGCCCCACATACTTTTTGCGACGTGGAGTCCGACATCACCTCCGAAATTGGTTCGCACAACATTCCCGCCTGTAAAAGATATTATTCGAGATATCACATCGCCAATAATTGACGAGTATAGGTGACCAACGTGTAAATTCTTAAAGGCGTTAGGGTCACTAAACTCAGTTACAACTTTTTTGCCTTCGTATAATCCATCTTCACTGTGAGCACCATCTTGAAGCAGCGATGATAGAAAATCATCAAAATGACTATCGCTATAGGTAATATTAATAAATCCGGGGCCTGCAACATCTATAGTTTTAATTTCAGAAAAATTCATGCTGCGAATATGCTCTGCCAGAGATTCGGCAATATCTCTTGGGTTGAGCGACAGTTGCTTGGCGCTGGCTAATGCAACATTTGTAGCTGAGTCGCCGAAATTGGCTTCAGGAATAGACCACGCCACCTCAGTCTCAAGGCTATGTTCTTGCTTCAGATATTGCTGAATAGTATCGCTCAGTATTTTTTGCATAACAGAAGTATATCAAAGAGATTTGCCGATACTATGATAATATTGCTCGTAAGCATATGAACTTCGATTTCTTCAACACCATTCGTAAATCTGATCGTACCGAAGCTCTTAACACGCTAATTGCGGGCAGTTACCCAAGACGAGAGTTGTTTTTAGTTACAGCTTTAGCCGCAGGCATAGCCGGCATCGGGCTTATTACTGACGATTTAGTGCTCATTATTGGTAGCATGATTGTCGCGCCTTTACTGCTGCCACAATTAGCGCTTGGTCTTGGTTTGGCGATAGGTGATTACAAGCTCATAGGCACATCACTCAAAACTATCATGATCGGCACTATTGTGAGTGTACTTTTTGTGATACCTATTGGCTTGCTGCTTGAAAATAATAAATTTCTGGACTTTTCAAGCTATTACAGCACCATTAAGCCAACCTTCGCGAGCAGTTTCGTTGCTATATTAGCCGGTATCGTGTCGGCGTTTGCCATATCAAAAAAGAACTTAAGCAGCAGCATGGCCGGCGTGGCTATAGCTGTTGCGCTTGTGCCGCCACTCGCAGCCATTGGAATCGCCATTTCACGCCTAGACCTTGATCATTTCATCCAAACTTCGATGCAATATAGTCTCAACGTTGTCATTATCGCGACCTTTTCGTCATTTGTTTTTCGATATCTCCATTTTGAAGAATCATTACGCCAAGCCCACAAAACATTCAAAAACGAAGAAAAAGAAGCCAAACGCGAAGCAGAAGAGTCTAACTCTCTTAAAATCATATAGCCCTTGAAATAGACTGCCCTAGAAGCTCAAAATCGTGTGTTGACTAGAAGAGGTACTAGGCTCTATATACTCACGAGCTAAAAACGAACGAGCGAAGATTGCAGAAACTTTGGCCCATTGACTCTACCAGCCACCCTTAATTCTGAATCTTTTCCAAATGAGTCCATCAAGTAACAGGTGACTGAAATAACCTGCAACAGCCGCCGCATAAAACAACAAGCCAGAATTGCCTATATCGATTGATGAAAAGTATGGGAAGAGTGCAATCGGCGCCGGGATGAGTACCATGGCTATTTTTGAGTGCGTCCATCCACGGTGATGCCCTAAGATTGGAGTCATTGCCAGTAGTCCCAACAGCGCAGCAGCTCCATAATAACCATTTGCAATTAGTAAAAGATCGGTAGCGAAGGCGATGCCGATAAATAAATCTTGAGCCTTAGAGTTCGTATCAACGTCAGGCCACAGAGCGAATAATACGGAGACAATTAAGAGTCCTATAAGAACTTGCCAGTCTGCTAGTAAGATAGCTGTATCTGGTAGCGAGCCCGCTTCATAAATATATGACCCTGCAGCAACAACCGCCCCAGCTATAACCCCTCCTATTATATGACCTTTATAGTTCGCCATAGCATTTATTATACGTGCTTAAAACGCAAATAGCTTATACTACGTGTTAATGAGACGTCGGACTAAGGCTTTAATGATATTGGGAGCACTAGTATTGGTGTCAGCTGTCGCAGGCTTAATTCTTGCACCATTCAGCAATGACGGGCCCTTACTAGACGAAAATAGTAACGAGATTATAGCTTCGAGGTCAGACTCTATACCTGATGATCTCTACCTCACAATAATGCTCATGGGCGACATGCTTCCACACGACTCCGTAAATCTAAATGCCAAAACAGACAGCGGCTACGATTACACTCCTTATTTTTCCAATATCCAGAGCACAATAGATAAAGCCGATGTCCTGGTCTGTAACCAAGAATCACCAAGTGCCGGGGAATTATATGGTGTGAGTGGCTATCCTTCGTTTAATGCACCAACTGAATTTGCCCGCGATCTGTCGTCGGTTGGGTGTAATGCAGTGAGCCTTGCCAATAATCACTCTGGAGATGCAGGAATTGGTGGCCTCGAAGCTACGATTGATGCGTGGCAAACTATTAATCCACTCGCATTTAATGGAACCAGCAAGAGCGGCGTACAGTCTTCGCCGAGCTATTTTGAAGTAGATGGCTATCAGTTCGCATTCATCGCCTATACAGATCATCAGAATCGTAGTCTAGGTAATAGTTTCGTTAATGATTTCGATAGTGCCCTACGCTTAACACGCCAGGCCAGTCAAGAGGCTGATTTCGTGATAGTCTCTGCGCATTGGGGCAGTGAAGTGAACACCAGCGTGCTTGGCTCTCAGAGCTCGCAAGCAGCGCAACTCGCAACAGCGGGAGCGGATATTATTACGGGCACCGGACCACACGTGTTGCAAAAATCAGAAACAATCGGCAAAACTACAGTTTTTTATAGTCTTGGGAACATGCTTTCAACACAACTTGAGCTCGACCAGCTTATTGGTGGTATTGGGATTATTGAGCTTAGTAAGAATAACAATCAGCTTAAACTAGAGACTGTTTCACTACTTCCTACGTACATGCACTACGAGTGGTCAGCCCAGCAACAAGCGCGCGAAGATTTACTGTCACGCCAAAACCTAAACATATTCCCATTAACAGATTCTGCCGAGCAACTGACGCGTGCTCGGTATAGTCAAACTGTAGATGAGCTTCTAGAGCAGGTGCAGGAAACACTTGGGCCAAATGCAAAGGTTATTCGCTCTTACTAGCCACAAATTCTTCAAATGTCAGGTTGCTATCGTGAATCTTGGTCGCTAAATCTATGCCCAGGTAGCGGTAGTGCCAAGGTTCAAAACTGTAGCCTGTTATATCTTGCTTGTCCTCAGGATAACGTAAGATGAAGCCATATTTGTGAGCATTATCTGCAAGCCATATGCCAGCTTCGTCGCTTTTGAAGCATTGCTCGAGCCTACATGCCCGATTAACGCCACTAATATCTGCTGCCAGTCCTGTCTGATGTTCACTCGTCCCTGGTTTTGCCACTAAGTTCTGGTTCGGCCCGTATGCCGACTGCGCGTTATTATAGTAGGTTTGTTGTAACGTATAGGGTCGGTAGCCACTGGCAAAGTACAGCACAACGCTATCCGCTCCAGCGGCTTTAAACACTTCTTCGAGCGCTCGCGCTGCAACTTCTCGTACGGCTAGCTCGGACTCAGCCTTCCCCGGCTCGAGAGTTACGTCGGGTACCTAAATCATTTGGTGCGTAGTCTGAGGGTAGTGTAAATTCCTTATTTACTAGCTGCTGCACATCACCGAGAATGTCAAAATTGTATGCAATTGGCTCTTCTGCGGTATTTGTTAACTCTGGATCAGTGATATTTTGCTCAACTCCTGATTCATTAGTGGCCGGCCTGGCACTGTCATTGGATAGCACAGCAAAACTTAATACGCCCAACATTATCACAACGATTACCAGCCACATTTTGGATACTTTCATACACAAATAATACTACAGCTTGAACTACATAACTTGAGCTAGCGCCCTAACATAAGCATAATAGGGCTATAATGACGATAAACTTATGAGTCAACACAAAAAACATGTCGGTGCGTGGCTACACAGTCGTGGCGTTACGTTTCGGGTATGGGCGCCGTTTGCAGATGCGGTGACTACGCTTATTTCAGTATCATTCGATCAAAATGAGCACCCGATGGAAAGCGAAGGGGATGGCTACTGGTCTGTGCAAGTTCGTAAAGCTAAAGCTGGCCAAGAGTATAAGTTCAAGATGATTAATGGCGATCAAGAGATTATCAAAAATGATCCTAGGGCATTACAGCTCACTGCCACAAACGGTACGTCAATAATTGTCGACCGGACGTTTGACTGGGGCCGAGATGATGATTTTGAGATGCCCGCGCCTGAAGATCAGATTGTGTATGAAATGCATATAGGCTCGTTTGCGCGTAAGGACGCATCAACCGAAGGTACATTCTACGACGCTATCGAAAAGCTCGATCACCTCGAGAAACTCGGCATAAATATTATAGAGCTCATGCCAGTGGGCAACATGTATAACGACCGTGGTTGGGGCTACGCACCAGAATATATATATTCAGTCGAAGGTGCTTATGGCGGGCGACACGGTTTACTCGAATTTGTAAAAGCCGCTCACGAGCGTGGTATAGGGGTTATCCTAGATGTTGTATACAACCATTTTTATCCAGGCGATAACAATGCGCTGCATCGTTTTGATGGCTGGCACGATGGTGATGGTGACGGAATTTATTTCTACAATGATTGGCGTGGTAAAACTCCTTGGGGCCCTCGGCCAGATTTTGGTCGCTTTGAAGTCCGTCAGTATTTACTCGATAACGTTCGTTATTGGTTGCAGGATTGCCACCTTAACGGCATACGTGTCGATTCGACACTATTTATGCGCAACGCCAAAGGCTCGTACGATGAACCAGGGGCGGATATACCAGAAGCGTGGCAGTTTATGCAGGAGATGAACAAGCTCGCAAAAAAAATACAACCGAACTCGCTGATGATCGCTGAAGAATCAGGGCAGGTAGCTGACCTAACGATGCCGGTTGACGTAGGTGGCGCTGGGTTTGACTCGCAGTGGGAATGCGCCGCGCCGTATGCCTTCAGGAAAGCTATCCTAGATGAAAATCCTGATATGGGCCTCCTAGTTGAACTGTTACCCCAGACCTACAACAACCAACATTTACAGCGCATCCTCTACGTCGATTCTCACGATAGCGCCGCGAATGGTGCGGCGAGACTTAACAGCCAGATCGACCCTAGAAACCCGCAGTCACCCAAAGCTCTCTCCGGGCTATATCTAGCAGCTGCCATCACTATGACCGCCCCAGGCGTTCCCATGCTCTTACAAGGTTACGAATTTGCCCAAGACGGCAACTTTAATGATTGGCAAAGTCTAGACTGGAGCTTGGTAGCCAAGCACCATGGTACATTCAAAGCCTATAGCGATTTAATAAGTCTTAGGTTGAATAATCATGGCCACTCAGCAGGGCTCAAAGACAAACATATAAATATCACCCATGTCGATCAAGACAATAAAGTCATGGTCTATCACAGATGGAGTCAAGGTGGCGCTGGTGACGACGTGATGATTATTGCAAACTTCGGTACAACAGATCATGGCGAATACAGTTTTAATTTCCCGCGAGACGGCGAGTGGATCATGCGCTTCAACAGTACGTGGAGCAAATATTATGACTCCGATTCTCAGGGATCACCGCCTCAATCAGGATCAATATCAGTCAACGAAAGCATTGGCACTACCGAACTGCCGGCACATAGTATTTGCATCCTATCGCAAGAACCATAATGACGGTACTTTAAACTTCACAACCGCCTTGTTTTACTTTTTAGTCTCACTATTAGATTTGCCGCTTTGTAGGTGTTAGTATATAAGCATAAGCAATGAAAAGGTGGATTCATGAACGCATTGTCAGACGACATGCTACATAAGATTGATGCATATTGGAGGGCAGCTAACTATCTGTCAGTTGGACAGATATATTTACGGGACAATCCACTCTTAC
>Ga0136558_1000736_pt1 | contig 17636 bp, 21 predicted proteins | sample AntRauTorckE6833_FD_101391 | JGI IMG/M metagenome (GOLD analysis project Ga0136558, IMG submission 101391) | Saline lake microbial communities from Rauer Islands, Antarctica - Metagenome Torckler E6 #833 | ecosystem: Environmental > Aquatic > Non-marine Saline and Alkaline > Saline | place...
CCGTGGACGATCAGCGCATCTATGCCTTGGTTCAACAGAAAGCCACACCATTCTTCTGTTTGGATTGCCTTAAAGCCTATGCGAGTTTTAACACTTATTGGAATCTTGCCATCCAAGCCTCTTTTGGCAGCCTCAATAAGCGCCGCGGCTTTGCCTGGAGTCTGGATAAGCGCTGAGCACGCGCCTTTTTTTGTTACGACTGGGGTTGGACAGCCCATATTGATATCCAGCCCGTCATAGCCCATCTGCACCACTTCGCGAGCAGTTTGTTCATATGCATCCTCGCTGAGTCCCCAAATCTGGGCGATGAGTGGTCGTTCTTGATCAGTAAAATACAGCTTATTCATAACAGCTTTCCGGCCGTTCGACTGTAAGCCGTCAGCACTTGCGAATTCAGAGTAAAACAGATCCGGTGCAGCACATTCTGCCACTACTCGGCGAAACGCACTGTCTGTGACGTCATCCATAGGCGCCAATACCGAAAACGGCTTATTGCTTTTATTTGTTAGTTGTTGCCAAATATTCACTTCACTACTGTAGCGTATCTGGTAAGTAAATCAACTATTCTTCGTTCTACGCACTAATAGCGACTACAAAGATATAACCCGCTCCAGATATAGTTACTTCTTCTTGCGCTTTTTGGCTGGAGCTAGCCCTGCAATAAAGTTGATAAGGAGTGCCGCTATAATTGCATACACGAGCATTGCGAGCAGCGTTGTAATTTCAAACACAAAACCATCCTCGACTCGTACGGTAGGGAAGATGTTCTCAAACGGCTCTATGAGCGGACGCGATGTGTCGTATATCCATGAAACCAAATCATTTGCGCTGTTTGCCCCAAGTAACCTTAAGACGAATCGCAACCCAAGCAAAGCGCCTACTATGCTGAATACAATATTCGCAAATGTCTCTAAATAACTGAGTATGTTCTTCATTTTAACCCCTAGCTTATTTTCATATAATTATATCAAAGTGCTAACAAACAAAAAAATCCGCCCCTTTTGCTGGGGCGGATACCGTCTAAAAAACGTAACTTGTTTAGACTATTTCTTCTTATCGCTCTTGAGAACTAAGAAACCGTTACGTGGGTTTTCTGCCACTGAACGACCTTCTGGTAGTTCGTCGACTGCGTCATCTGGACGTACGTCTTTAGCGAAGTAAAAAATCTTCTGTTGCTTTCCACCTCGGAGCGTTACAACTTTCGAGTGTAAGTAATACGTTACACCTTTCGAGTTTGTGTGTGAGTAGGCCATTTATGTCCCTCCTTTACGTCTCTGTTAGTACCTCTACCATACCCGCCCCAGTTACGACCTGTCAATAAATTTTCATCAATAATAATACAAAAGAGCAATCTTGCTTATGTCTATACGGCTCGCTACAATGGTCCCTATAACAACTTATTTCGAGGAGGAACACGTGGAGAGAATACGTCCCACATCAGGTGGTGGTCAAACAACACCGAGACCATCAAGCCGACCATCATTACAAAGTAAAGCACTAGTAGGAAGCTTAGTGGTGATTGGTGTCGTTATGCTTATTGCGCTAGGAGCATGGACATTTGTAAGTGGCAGTCCGGTTAAAAGTGATCGCTACCAAGCTGTCTTCTTAACAAATGGGCAAGTTTACTTCGGTAAGCTAAGCAACACAAACAGCGACTACGTTAAGCTCAACGATATCTACTACCTGCAAGTAACTCAAACTGACGCAGAGTCTGGTTTGCAGAACGAAAGCAACACAGTTGGACAACAGATCAGCTTAGCAAAACTCGGCAACGAGCTACATGCACCTGAAGACGAAATGTTTATTTCGCGCGACCAAGTCTTGTTCTGGGAGAACCTTAAAGAAGAAGGTCAGGTTACTGACGCAATCAGCGATTACGTTGAAAGTGGCGGTGCTGACGCGAATAATGCCTCCCCTAATGGTGCACTAAACAGTGGATCTGACAGCGGCGCAGGAGCTGCAGGCGGCACACAGCCTGCTGGTACTCCAGCCCTAGATGACACCGCTAACGGTGACGAATCCCTCGAAAACGCAAACTAATAAGACGTAGTCGAGCCAATTAAAAACCTCGCTTACCAAAAGCGAGGTTTTTCTTTTGTCTAACTAACGGCTTTGTGTAGCATTTTGCCAGCTACAATAAACAAACTTGTAAATACTATAAGAATGCTAAGTCCTGCCAAATCAGGGCTCCATTTTGGCGCTACGAAATCAAATTTATAGAGCGTTGGTTCAGGCAGGTCTACAGGTTTAGGATTGTCTGCACTAGTCGTTCTCGAAGATATAAATTCTTGCACACACCCAGCTCGCGTAACTCCAGGGACACCTGCCACGTTACATTTAGCCTCGGCTTGTGCGTATAAGTCACGGTTGCCATTTGCGGCTGCTGCTTTTTGCTGTGCTTTTGAGACGTCTCGGGCATATCGTTCAGCTAGCTCTACTTCAGTAGAGGTGTTCATATGATTAAATACATAGCTCTGCAACTCAAGTAGTGCCTCCCTAGAGCCATCGCCAATTTCATCAGTGCGCACGACATTTTGCTTTAGCTCCCCCATAGTGATGCTGTTCTGTCGCAAGGCATACACCGATAATGGTGCGAAAACGAGAATAACTATGGCTAAATACCACCATTTAATATGACGTAGTGGGTGCAGCAGGAATGCAATTAGGCGCTTCATACGTTATATCCTAGTCGTTTACCTGGCAGGATCCAACTCCAAACCGCAACTAGTTGTTCGTAGGCAAACGCCCACTTCAACACGAAAATAAATAATAACCAGAAACCGATAATCTGCAACGAGCAATCAGCAATCAAGTGTCGATAAAATGTAACGACTTGCGACAAAACATCCATGTGCTTATTCGTATCTGCTAACAATATTACTGATGAGCGGTGTTACGACTCCAGCCAGCACAAACATTACAGTTAATGTGAGCACCATATCCCCAACAATTACAAACACAAGATAAAAAGTTAGTATCGCGAGCAGATAGCCAATATTTGCCAGTATTTCCATGCCACATATATAGCTTAGGCTGTTTTTGCGCTTGCGTGTCGTTGCATAGTACTGATTCACGAACGGAACGATAGACATGGAGTACGTAATATCATTGAGGAAGTTTATTGCGCCGATGCCGAAACCGCTCGACGCCGCACCCCTACCAATATTCACGAGGGCTAACGACCGGGTGCCAAGCTTCAATTGTTTGCGCTCCTCGGAACCTGAACCATGCAACCCCATGACGTGCATAACGGTTATCGATATCACCAGCGACGCAGTCACAATCAGGCCTATTCCATCATAGCTAGAAATAATAAACGATATAAAAAGCGGCCAAAATACGCTTACTGCTGTATTTTGAAAGGTGATACTTACAAAAGCTGTCGCTGAATAGCGATCGATACTACGTAGCGCCTTGCCCCACGTAGGCCTATTGAGAAATAAATCGTGATCAAGATTTAAAAATAGTATAGAAAGCAACGAGACAAGCCCGCCGGCATATAATGCATATTCGAAGCCATAATTCTCGGCAATTATCCCTCCCACTAGCGGGCCCAGCGACATTGCGACCCTGCGCATAATAAGCAAATTACTAAGCTGCTTAGAAGAGCTTCTACGTTTTGTAGCCATTGCGGCATGTGCATGAAGTGCGGTAAAGAACATGGCGCCTATCAGAGCGCTTAAAGCCCCAGCTCCATATAGAAACCACACAGACTGCTCGATAAGCGTCAGGCTAGCCATCCAGAATACTAAGAACACTGCCGACATCGCTAGTGCATGCTTGGTGCCAATTTTCGCAATAAGCTGAGCTGTAGGCACAAGCAATACGGCTCGAAGGCCCCAAAGTAGCGCGTAGTAGATAGTGAGTTGATTTACCGCCTCTGAAGTCGAAGCTGCCTCGTTCAAGATATAAATCGGTACAAATATCGCTACAAAGCTAACACCGAACGAACGTACAGTCCGCATCCAAAACACTTCACGAAACTCTTCATCCTCGTGATGATGGTGGAAATGTATAGCGTTATGTAATGAATGTGGCATATTTTTATTTTTTGATTTGTATTAACAGAGTAGCAGATGTAGAGGATATTTGAAATTACCAGCGATGTAGCCGACAATACAAACATGCATATATATTTTATTGGAATAAACGGCGCTGGCATGTCGGCTCTTGCGCATTTTACGCTTGATGCAGACTATAGCGTCAGTGGCTCAGATATGGAATCGGGTATAAATACCAAGCAACTTGAAGCGCGCGGGGCGCAAATAAGCCTCGGTGATGAAGCGCAGAATATTCTAAACACCCATACGAATGAACGCATAAACACAGTGGTTGTATCTTCGGCCATCCCAGACTCAAGTCCGGAGCTCCTGTTTGCGCGCGATAATAACATCGAAGTAGTTAAGCGCGGGCCTTACATCAATCAGCTACTCACAGACTTCAAGCTCAAGCTGGTAGCTGTCGCAGGCACACACGGTAAAACTACCACGAGCGCCATGACTGTGTGGCTCATGCAACAACTTGAGGAGCCTGTGTCGCACATTGTTGGCACCAATTTAAACTTTGCAAACGCTGGGGCATATGTGCCAGGTTCAAAGTACCTTGTGCTTGAGGCTGACGAATACGATCGGCTCATGCTCGACTTCAGCCCAGAAATTACTGCTATTGTCAGCCTCGATTACGACCACCCTGACATTTATAAAACTGAACAAGCATATGTCAGCGCATTTAAACAATTAGTCGAGCAAAGCAAAAAAACTATTACCTGGGAATCCGAAGCCAAAATACTTGACCTAAATGAAGAAGATTATTTTGTCCTGCATGAAGATAGAAAATTCGAACAAATATCACTATATGGCAGCCACAACCGCAAAAATGCATGGCTTGCAGTCACTGTCGTTGGCATGATGCGAGATAGCGTTGGTTTCTCTCCTGACGAATGGAAAGATCTAGCAGAATCTATCTCTACCTTTCCAGGTTCAGGTCGCAGGTTCGAACAAATTGCTGGCAATATCTACAGCGACTATGGCCACAGTCCAGTAGAAATCGCTGCGACCTTGCAACTAGCTCGCGAGGTAGCCGAACACGACCAAAAAATCATCGTGGTGTATCAACCTCATCAAAATATTCGCCAGCACCTTGTGCGCAAAGACTACCATCATGCACTAGATAGTGCTGACGCCGTCTACTGGCTCCCCACCTATCTTTCTCGCGAAGATCCAGAGCTTGAGGCCTTGTCGCCCGAAAAGCTCATCCAGGAGCTCTCAGACCCAACTATTGCCACGCCCGCCGACATGAACAAAGAATTGATAGACAATATAAAAAATCACCAAGCCAATGGTGACTTAGTAATTTTATTTGGTGCTGGCTCAATCGATGATTGGGCGCGAGCTAATCTGCTTTAGCGATTATCGCCGTCGCCATAAAGCTTGCCTCGTTTTTTTCTTGAGGCAAGTTTCGTTACATTCATCTTCGCAACTTCATCAAAGTCAATTCCAAGCTCATGAGAAAAAACAGCTATGTAATACAAAACATCTCCCAGTTCCTTCGTCATTTCGTCTCGATCAATTTCATCAAGATCGAACGTATCATTTCTGAGCCATTTCTTCATTTTTTCAGAAATTTCACCTGCTTCACCGCTCAAGCCTAGCGTCCATCGCATGATCGTTGCTAGATCATTGCTCTCACTTCGTTGGGCTGTGCTTAGGCAGGCTTTTTGATAGTCATTGAAAGTCATTTAGTGCTCCAACTAAAATCACCGCTAAGAAAGCAACAATTTTTAAGTTTAGCTATTAGTCTTTTTTCTTATCGAGCTTATCGAGGCGAACTCCCTTAACAAAGAAGTACACAACGGCAGCTACTACAAGTAGGTTCAAAAGGCCGCTCAAGAATAACCCATACTGAAATTCAGTCGGGCCATTTGTTAGCGCCGTATCACTCACAATAAACGATGCTTCGCTGAGGTTATCGGCATTCAAAAACATACCAATAAATGGGTTAATAACACCAGCTACAAGGCCATCAACTGCAGTTTTTGCAGCGACACCAAGAACAACGGCGATTGCCAATCCAATAACTCCTTGTTCCCGCAAAAAGTCCATGGACTGACTCATGTGCGAAGGCTTACGCTCGGTCTTCTTAGCTTCTGTTTTTTTAGCGTCTGTACTCTTCTTGGCGGTGTTCGTAGATTTCTTTGCAGCTACAGTCTTTTTGGCCGTACTCTTCTTCGGTGTCTTTTTCTTTGTAGATTTACTCTCTGTAGATTTCTTCGCAGTTTTCTTTTCTGCCATTAGTCTCCCCTTGTTTATAAATTGTTTATGAATTGATTATAACAGAGACTGCTACCCTCGTAAGATCACTTCAGAATCTGCGCCAATTCTTATGAGTTTTGATGGAGGGTTGTCGAGTTCTCCGCCGTCAACATATAGCTCCACCGTATCTGCGAAATATTCGTACGCCTCCTCAACACTAAGAGCCGGCGGTAGCCCTTCAGGATTAGCACTCGGCGCAATCACCGGGCCGATTACTTGCAGCATACTATTAATAATTTCTTTTTTTGGCAACCTAAATGCAAGATAGCCACTGTCTCGGGCAAGGTAACTAAACCGCTTTGATACTGGCACGGCCACACTTGTCGGCTGGTCGGCTAGCCAATATTCTTCGGCTTTTGCTATCCACTTTGGTTCAATGCCAAACATATTCAGTTGGCTCGCATTGCTCACAAGCACTATGCATGGCTTTGTGCGCTGACGATCTTTAACATCGTAGACTCGCTCTACTGCATCTTTGTTAAACGCATCCGCTACAAGACCATAGATGGTATCGGTAGGTATAACGGCCAACGCACCCGCCTCTAACACATCGCAGAGTTCACGTGCTATTAACGTAGCGTTTGATTTTGTTATACTAACTGTATTCATGATAAGTAGAATACAAACATTTCTAGAGAAGTTTTTCAACAACTACAGCGATGAAGTCCTCGCACTTGTAGCGATATTAATCGGTGCGTGGGTCGTTAAGCGGTTTGGCATTGTGGTTATTCGAAAATTCGTTCGCGACAGCCTAAAACGCCATAAATTTGAATCCGATACAGCCGAGAAGCAACGTGAAGACACCATAATCCAGATCATATCCAATGCTCTCAATATCCTCATAGGCCCAATTGCGCTGATTATGGTTATTGGCCAGTTCGGCGTAGATATCGCACCGCTCCTTGCCGGAGCAGGGATTTTGGGCGTGGCTCTTGGCTTTGGCTCACAAAGCCTCGTTAAGGATATAATTTCAGGATTATTTATTGTAATAGAAAACCAATACCGCGTAGGCGATGTGATTGAGGTTAATGGTGCCGCTGGTAAAGTCGAACGAATTACGCTGCGCATTACCGTTTTGCGCGATTTAGACGGCATTGTGCACTACGTACCGAATGGAACTGTAGAGGTCGTATCAAATATGAGTATGGATTATTCGGGAATTAATATTGATGTCGGCGTTGGCTACGAAAGTGATATTAACCAAGTTAAGAAAATTGTAAACGACGTCGGCCAAAAGCTTGCTGCAGATAAACAGTGGGGAGATAAAATTATTGAAGCGCCGTCATTCTTTAGGGTTGACGAATTGGGCGACAGCGCAATAATTGTAAAAATCACCGGTAAAGTGCTACCTCTTCAACAGTGGGCTGTAGCTGGCGAAATGCGTCAGCGCATAAAAGAAGCGTTCGATGACAACGGTATTGATATACCGTTTCCTCAGCAGGTTTTGCATCAAGTTAAAGAGTAATTAGATAAATTAATTGGCTTTTTAGATAATGCACTTTTCAACGATAAAAGTGCGAAAATCTTGTGCGCGTTTCGCCCGCGTTTACTTCTTCGTACTGCCTAAAACTGGGCTCACGAGAACTTAAGCAAAAGTATTTCTTTAGAGTTTTGCTTTCAACAACTCATTCGCTCTATTCCTGTTTTAGCTAACACTCAGAAATCAGCGCGTGCTCGAGCGCGAAAAGCTGCCATCTACGTTCGGAAAAACAGCTTATTCAACCTCAACGCCATTCCAAAACGCCACATAGCCGGCGAATGGCTTGCCTACCGTGTCTTCTGAGCCATCCTTAGGCTCTGGATAGTACCAAGCTGCGTCTTTATTGGTCTTTCCGTCCACTACCACGTCAAAGTAATGAGCTTCACCCTTCCACGGGCACGTGGTGGTTGCATCAGATTCTGCTACCAATGAATCGTTAAGGCTTTCTGGCGGAAAATATGAATTACCCTCAATCGAAACAGTGTCCTCATATTTAGCGCTTGCAATTACCTGACCATTCCAGCTGGCTTTCATAGACTTCTCCTATTTTTTATCTATGTAAATTCTAGTCTGAAGTGTGTTAATTAAAGGTTTAGTTGTTCGTCGCTAAGCTGCTCGTCATTAAAGTCTTCTTCTGAATCTAGCTCGGTCAGCTCTTGGTCAAGTGTCTGTAGCTCTTCATTTATAGATTCATCTGTTACGGGCGATTCTGTATCAAGCTCTTCGCTCGTCTCATCTACTTGAGTAGATTCGCTCTGCTCTACTGTTTGCGGCTCTTCCTCTTTAAGTTCATCGCTATACGCTGCAAAACCAAGCCCAATAAGCGACAATGCGACGAGCACCGCCACTACTATTGCGAGCGTGAAGCTACGATTACCATTACCTGCCTTTACGTTCTCGGCACTTGATTGAGTCTCTGTAGTAGGCTCGGGCTTAGATCCAGACGTCTCGGTTGTTTTAGTTTCCTCATTCACGTTGTCTTCAGCCATTTTAACCCTCCACCGTTTCGTTATCTATTGGCTCATCGCCATTATCTGGTTCTACATCGCTACTATCGGTATCTGTTGCATCGTCGGAGCTATCAACTGGTTGACCGTTATTAGTTTCAATAATGGCTTCCACTACAGTACGAGCTTCCTCGCGAAGATAATCACGAACATCTCTGTCGTCCTGTCGAGCAGTGCGTAGTGCAGAACGTGTTGTCTGTAATGTGTCTTTGAAATCGACATCATCTACGCATGATAGGTTTGCCGTATTGCGTAGCTCTGCTGTGTACTGACCGTAATTAGTTTCAAGTTCTGACAATAAATCACTCGCGCCTGTCACTACTTCTTTTAGTTCAGTTGCATCTAGGTCATTATTCTCTAGCCGAAGCACGAGCGCATTTAAGCGATCCAGAATACGTTGATATTTCGCGAGCCTGACAGTAATTAGCTCATCTGATTTTTCGAGCTGAGCTTCTAGGCGAGATTTAACGAGCTCACACTTCTTGGCATCACGCGCAGCTAGTTTCTCTTCGCGAGCGTCTTGTTTAGCTTCCACTCTGTCTCGTATTTCTTGACGTTTGTTTGGAGCATTATCACTCTGAGCGCCAACACTTGGCACTAACACCAGTGACAATCCCAGAATTAGCAGTAGATATTTTTTCATTTATAAATAAAATCCTTATGTTGATATACCGTTAATTCTAGCACATTCTATACAACAGCTATGGTTTCACCCTTCAGCGTGACAAGCCCGTCTCGAACAAGCGATGCAATTGCCTCTGGAGTTCTCCCATCACTGAATTGAATATCACTAACTTGCAGCTCGCCGGCGGCAAGTACTTGCTTAAGAATCCTCGCCCTCAGCTGCCGAAAACTCCCCTCAAACGAAGACTGTTTAACGTACCTTTTACTCTTTCGATTTGGATTTGGCACGATCTTCTTGAGATAGCTTCCATAATCCATGAGCGCCCAATACCACTCCCTAGGGTTTTCCCTATCGAGCGTCTTTTCTACTAGTCTGAATACTTCTTTGTCGCTTACATCTGTTGTATCTTTAAAAAAGTGATGTAAATAGACGCTCCTGATGTTCGTTTCGATAAACACCTCCGGCAGATTATGGGTGTATACCAATATAGCCGCAGCTGTGTTGTAGCCAATGCCAGGCAATTGCGATAGTTCTTTTGGGTTGTGCTTCAGTTGACTACCCCAACTATCCGCTACTATTTTTGCTGACTCATATAGATACTTACCACGCCGGTTATATCCAAGCCCCTGCCACTCGGTTAATACTTGCGCAAGACTCGCATTCGCAAGTGTGCTCCAATCCGGAAATTGCTTCATCCACGACTCAAATTTTGGTATCACCCGAGACACTTGTGTTTGCTGGAGCATAACTTCACTAACAAAAACTGGATATTCCGATATGTCGAGACGCCACGGCAATTCATTGCGCCTGAGTTGACCGTAGTGCGCCCACACCAACTCTATAAACTTATCGTGCTTCATACACCTTGGCGATACGATTCATAATATTATGATCGCGTTCTGTGACTCCGCCAGCGTCATGCGAAATAGACCAGATCTCTACATACCCCCAGCCAAACTTCACATCAGGATGATGATTTTGTTCCTCGAATACTTTAGCTAAACTTTGAACAAAGCTATATGCTTCCTCAAAGTTTGTAAACTCATATCGCTTATATAACGGATCAGACATAAAACTCCATAAATTATTTGCTCAAACGACTATAATCTTAGTAAAGTATACAAGCAATACAAATTGATATCACATTCAGGGAGACAGACATAATGAGCCGGTCAGTAAAAAGCAAACGTCACATTCGTAAACTTGGAACCATTGGTAATTCCGAGCAACCGTCATATTACCTTACCTTACCCATAGATTATATCCGGGCGCTTGGCTGGGAGTCTGGTCAAAAGCTCGTTACTCGTAAGCGCGGCGATAAGCTCGTTCTCGAAACTGTTAAAGAATAGCGCGCAAACTTCGCGGACTACTCTTTGTCTATAATTTCAATGCTTAGCTCTTGAAGCTGATCGTTTGTGACGTTACTTGGGGAATTCATCATGACGTCAACACCGGAACCGTTTTTAGGGAACGCGACAACTTCGCGAATGTTAGATTCACCCATTAACTCCATAAACATGCGGTCGATTCCGAAGGCGCAGCCACCGTGGGGTGGGGCGCCAAACTTAAAGGCACCGAGCATAGCGCCAAACTCTTGTTCTACGTAAGTTTTGTCGTAACCCAGTACATCAAACGCCTGATACATCACATCTGGGCGGTGGTTACGGACACCACCAGAGCATATTTCGTAGCCATTCATAACCATATCGAACTGGTCGGCGATGATCTCAGTTTTATCTTCTGTCTCAAAGGCTTCTGGGCCACCCTTGGGCATGGTAAACGGGTTATGTCCAAAGTCGAGTTTGCCATTTTCTAGTTCATAGAACGGGAAATCAATAATCCAAGCTAGTGCTACTACATTACTATCTTTAAGTTCGAGTTTATCGCCAAGGTGCGAACGCAGCGCCCCGAGCACAGAGTTAACAGTTGCTCGCTGATCTGCACCAAACAATATTGTACTACCAGGTTTTGGCTTCAATTTAACTTTGAGCGCTTGGAGTGATTCATCACTAAAGAACTTAACAATAGAGGATTCAAACTCGCCGTCGTCACTGACGTTGATATATGGCAAGCCGCCAGCTCCTTCGTGTTTGGCGAGTTCGGTAAGTTGGTCGATTTCTTTACGACTAAATTTGTTATCGACGACAATTGTTTTAACTACGCCACCGTTTTTAACAGCGCCCTCAAGCACGCCAAAGCCGCAAGACATAAGTTCCTGGCTGACATCTGTAAGCTCCATGCCAAAACGTAGATCAGGCTTGTCGCTACCAAAGCGATCCATGCTCTCGGCGTAGGTTAGAACCACTACTTCATCATTCATAAGTTGCTTACCTGCAAAATCCTTTACTAAATCAACAATAAGCGGTTCAACTTGGGATCGAATTTCTAAACTATCTTCGACAAATGACATTTCAAGATCTAGCTGGTAAAACTCACCGTACAGGCGATCTGCTCGTGGGTCTTCGTCGCGAAAACACGCGGCAATTTGGTAATAGCGAGGCAAGCCACCAATCATCAGTAATTGTTTAAACTGCTGCGGAGCTTGGGGCAATGCATAGAATTTACCAGGATGAACGCGGGACGGTACCAAAAAGTCCCGAGCGCCTTCTGGGCTAGAATTAGCCAAAATTGGCGTACTTACTTCTGTGAAATCACGCTCATCCATGTAGCTGCGCATAGTTTTATACATCTTGGCCCTTTTTTTGAGCATGGTTTGCATTTTATCGCGGCGCAAGTCGAGGTAGCGGTATTTAAGCCGATTGTCTTCACCGATTTTTTGGTCGCTATTAACCTGTATTGGCAAAGCCTCAGCGCTGTTGAGTACCTTGAGCTCGTCCACTACAATTTCGATGCTACCAGTTCCTATGTTGGGGTTTTTAAGATCTGCTGCGCGCTCTGTAACCTTACCGGTTGCTTCTATTACCCATTCGTCACGCACGTCTTCTGCTATCTTGAAATCTTTAAAGTCTGCATTAATTGTTAGCTGCACGATGCCGCTATGATCTCGCAAATCAATAAATATCAGCCCGCCGTGGTCGCGGCGTGAATGCACCCAACCCTTAATAGTGACTTCTTCACCTGTTTTTTGCGTAGATTCAGTAGCTAGTGTCCTCATAGAAGTAAAGTGTATCACATCTGTTAGGGGTAATTATAGGCAATAGGTTAACTGAATACGTGCTATTTGGCTCGCCGATTAGGCGTCTGAGATTGATATCTCCACCATATTTCAATCAACGTGTGTTTATATCAATTCTTTGCATTCTTCTTAGCGACCGCACGAAGATCGTCGTATTTATCAAATTCATCAACAATTTTGCGTCCTAAAATTTGCTCTAATATATCTTCTATCGTTACGAGCCCGACTGTTTCGCCAAATTCGTTCACTACAATAAACAGGTGGTGCTTAGTTTTAAGAAATCCATTCAAGGCGTGGTCGAGGGTCTCGGTGTCGCTGACGTAGTACACCTCTTTACTCATGAGACTATCGACTTTTACTTGGCCTGTACGTTCTACGAGATCACGTAAATACAACGTACCTACAATTTCATCTTCATTGTCGCCCACAATTACTGGGAATCGTGAATGTCCTGAGGCATGCAGATCATCGAGCAGCTCTAGATTTATCTTTTGGCTCGCGTCTACGAAGCGAATCATGCTGCGTGGCGTCATAACGGTATCAATTGGTTTATCGCTAAAAGTCAGCGCGTGCTCCACGATGCGTAGTTCGTCATGCGCGACATCGCTATCGTCACTCAAGCTGTGCTCTTCTATTATCTTAACTAGTTCGTCTTTGCTGTACATAACTTGCGCTTCCTCACCCAACGCGCGGTCGAGCAAGCGACTAAGCGGACGAGCAACAGGTGAAAAAAGCCACATTAACTTTTCGATAACAGGAGCAATCCTGGCTCCAAACCTTAACCCATATCTGCCGAGTGTTGCCTGCGGAATGATTTCGCCGAACAACACGATAAGAACGGTGCCGAGCACTACGGCGATAAAGCCATTGGTGGCTTCGTCAAGAACCACGGTCAAGAGCGTGTTCACAAATATATTGCCCAAAATAAGTGTCACAAGAAGCTGGTTACCTTCTTTGCGCAATGGGTACACCCTACCGGCCAAGCGGTCGCCAAGCTCGGCTTTACGGCGTAGTTCGTGCACGTTTAACGACAAAAGCCCCAGCGTGAGCCCAGAAAACAATGCTGAACAGGTGAGTAACAAAACGACAGTAAGAATTATTAACATTTTCTACATTATACGGCATGTGCTGGAGCAAGATCCGATCTAAATGCTATAGTGTAGCTACGTAAAATGGAGAAGGTATGGGAAACAAAACATTCGGTATAGTAATTGCAGTAATTGTTGGCGCAGTAATTGCCTTGATCGCATTTGGCGGCACAAGCGAAGCGCCGAGTTCGAGCTTAAGCCGAGAAGAAATATTAGCTGTCACGGAAGCAGATTACATCAAAAATTCTGACACATCGGTTGACGAGTTAAATAAGAAAGTTGAAATCATTGAATATGGAGACTTCCAGTGTCCAGCCTGTGGCGCTGTATACCCAATTGTGCAAGAAGCGCTTTTAGGCTATGAAGATGACGTAGCGTTTGTGTTTAGACACTTCCCGCTCGTGAGTATTCACCCTAACGCCATGATTGCCCACCGTGCAGCAGAAGCGGCTGGTGAACAAGGCAAGTTTTTTGACATGCATGACTTACTCTATGAGCGACAACAACTATGGTCAACAGGCGATAGTGCAGATGATATTATTTCAGTATTTGCAGAGGAACTAGAACTGAACATAGATCAGTACCGTGAAACATTCAATTCAAGCGAAACGCTGCAAAAGATCAATACACAACTCGACGCAGGTCAAAGTATTGGTGTAAGCGCGACCCCAACCTTCTTCGTGAACGGCGAACAACTCGAACAAAGCCCACGGAGCGTGGAAGAGTTAAGGGCTATTATCGAACAGGCGCTCTCCAACTAGAAGAGCAGCATCAAACGTTCGCTCGTAACCTTTATACGTTGCGAGCGTTTAGGCCCGCGATACGTAACTTTTATTTTCATTTTTCCTCATACACCAAAAAGCTTTTTGCTTTTATGGGCGTCTCATTTTATTTTTTATTTTAAATGAACACTATGAGCATAAGCTTTTTGCGTACTATCGTCAAGGTCTAGAGCCATTTTTTATAACGGAAGAAGACTAAAAGCAAAGCGCTCGTAATCAGCATAAAGCCAAGCAGCAACCAAACCGCTCCAGGGTTTGTTCCTAGAGGCAGAACGACGTTCATACCGTAAATGGTGCCGATAATGGTAGGAATGGTTAAAACCACCGTGATTGAAGTAAGTACACGGATTATCTGGTTTAGGTTGTTGGTGGCAATTGTTGAATACGCCTCGCGAATCGAAACAATGGTTTTAATATTGGATTTGCATCCTTCGATCGACTGTTCATTACTAAGCAGTAAGTCTTCTATAAGCTCTTTATCATCCTCGTGCATAGTAAGATAACGGCCTATTAATAGGCGTTTTAGTATCGTGCTGCTCGGAACAAGCGCTGCCATGAAGTCGTTGAGCGCATCTTCGATATTTACAAACTCAATGAAGTCTCTGTTGCCAATCTGTTCTACCTTTAGCCGGTTTCGCGTAGAAAGTATGCGCTTGCTAATACCGGTAAGTCGTCGTTCGTACTCGTCGACAATAATATCGAGCAGCTGCAACATAAGTTTAAGACGCTGCGTCGTGAACATATCTTCACGGCCAGAAACCACAGTTTCAAACTTTGGGATCTGCAGACGAGACACAGTCAAAAACGTATCAGGGCCGATAACAAATAACACTGGCGTGGTACTAATTTGCTTATGCTCGTCTACGTATGGAAAACGTGCATACAAATAGGTGAGGTCGTCTTCGCGTTCGACACGAGGCACCTCGTCTTGGTCGAGTGCGTCTTCTAATAAGCCCGGGTCGAGCTTATACTTGTCGATAAGTAAGGCTTGCTCGGCGTCATTTGGATCTTCAGCATAGATCCAACAACCCTTTTTGAAGCTGTCGAGCTCTTGAAAGTCTTTATCGCGAGTTGTGCGGTACCAGTACGCTAACATGCACTAAGCATAACAACTTCGGTACAATTAAAATAGGTATCGAGTGTCATCTGTACTGGTCGGGAACACGTAAATCGGCTTCTGTATATCTTCAACGCTCATTCCGTGCGCTAACGCCAAAGCATAAAGATTCACAATGTGCTCGGCATCATTACCTATTACGTGCACTCCCAAAATACGATCACTACCATTTTCAACTAGGGTTTTGGCTTTGGAAAACTGCTGAAAGTCTTTTTTAGCGTCGTACCACTGGGAGGTGTCCGTCATTTTAACGCGATAATCTAACCCAAGCGCGTCGGCTTCACGCTCTAGCAGGCCCACCTTGCCCACGCGGGGTTCTGCGAATAAAACACTCGGCACATTAGTGTAGCTCGGGCGAGTCGCATCTTCGCCGCGCAAATGCGCAATTCTGAGCTCAGCTTCGACTCCAGCAATTGGCGACAAGGGTGGATGACCACTGGCCACATCACCGGCAGCAGTTATGTGAGATTGGCTGCTCTGAAGACGCTCGTTAACCACAATAAAGCCACGCTCGTCTAGATCGACACCAGCTGCACCCAAATTGAGCTTGCCGGTTGATGGCACGCGCCCGGCACCATGCACCACAGCATCTGCTTCAAATGTATCGCCATTCTCTACGTGAACCACATACCCGTCGCTTGCTTGCGTTACTTTCATAGCTTTTTGGTTCGTAATAACTTTTATCCCGGCGTCGCGGGTGGCGCGCATAAGTTCGGCGATGATGTCTTGGTCAAACATGGTCAACACTTGATCGCCGGCCTCTAAAATTGTTACTTCTTTTGCACCAAGTCGAGCTGCGGCATGCGCAAACTCAAAACTGATGTAACCACCGCCAACAAATACAAGTCGTTCCGGCATTCGCTCCATGTTCAAAAAACCAGAGTTGTCGATGAGGTGTTCTGCACCTTCAAACTGTAATGGGCGCGGAATAAGCCCAACGGCAATGTGTATTTGTTCGGCATGGATTTTTTGTTTGCCAACCTGGATTGTGTTGGCATCAACAAAGCTCGGTTCACCTTCGATGGTGGTTACGCCAGCATCTTCAAGCCCCTGTTTCGTACTGCTCGATACACCTGCTGTGAACGAATGTTTATGTTCCATAAGTTGTGGCCAGTTCGCTTTGGCTTCGCCGTCGAACATGCCTTCTGCTTGCCAGCGCGAATAGTCGTGGATAATTTCGCTGGCTCGTGCAAAAACCTTTTTAGGCACGCAACCAACGCGGGCACATGTTCCGCCCCAAGGGCCGCGATCGATAGCTGCAGTCTTAAGCCCTTGCTTGGCAACCTCTAGCGCAACGCCATTACCTGCACCGCCCGTACCTATTACCACAAAATCAAAATCCACAATCGTCTCCAAACCTTTAAGTAACTAGTTAAAGTTTAGCAGATTATTATTTTGACTTTTTACATTCCGGGCAATACATTTTGCCGCCTGGTTTCATTTCAAAAACTGAAGTATGGCTGTTTTTGCCACAAACATTTTCTTCCACATAGCCCAGTTCACCACTTAGCCCGGCGGCCACAGCGCCAGCTTCCACGCCTGAGGGTGGGCGACCTATCCCGCACGAACCAACGCCGCAATAAACCGCCTCTGGTGCTACATCATAAATTTCTTCGAGAATAGCATTAGCTCCCATTTTATCGCCCATATCACTTGCCATACTACGTAGCAGGCACTTATCTGCAACTTCGTTACCAAATATTTCTCGAGCAAGCTCTGGGTCGTTAGCGACAGTCTTAAGTACCAACCTACGAACTTCATCGCGAACGAGTACCTGCGCCTGAAATGCGTCTGCACCCTGCTCGGCAAGCGTGCGCGCAAAGCGGCCAATAGCTGGGGCGCATCTACGAGCAACCAGGTCGCGCTGCTTGTCCCGTTCAATTATTCGACGAACATCTTCCGTGCTAAATATGTCAGACTCTACAAGCCATTCAGGTAGCGTCTGGCAACGGGCAGAGTCTTGAATAAAAGGATTCACCAGTACTTCATGAGGCTTCAAGAAGCGTATGTCTGTACCAGCCTCACGGTAAACTTGAATAATTTTCCCCCTAACTCCAGGTGTATCAGGAATAGCTATTTGCTGTGCAACC
>Ga0136558_1000738_pt1 | contig 17560 bp, 21 predicted proteins | sample AntRauTorckE6833_FD_101391 | JGI IMG/M metagenome (GOLD analysis project Ga0136558, IMG submission 101391) | Saline lake microbial communities from Rauer Islands, Antarctica - Metagenome Torckler E6 #833 | ecosystem: Environmental > Aquatic > Non-marine Saline and Alkaline > Saline | place...
CTCGAGACACCCCGCACAAATAATTAACGTCCATTGGGACGTTTTTTATATGGGCGGAGAGTAAAGTAATAGTCCAGTGGACTGTTGTGTGGGATTCGAAGCTGCACTGCGATAGTTTGGAGCGAATGTGAACAAACTATCCAGGGTGGATACTGCTCGTGAAAGCTAACGCTTGCTTGGTCTGCGTTCGGAAATAATAAATAAGTATACTTCTTTATTTTTCCTCACTTGTCCAAGTAACGAGAGAAATTCCCTTACTCTCCATGCCTGATTTGAATCATATTTTATAGAACTCACTTCTATACTAGTAACGTACTTTTGAACGTTTCTTGCATATATTGTCATTTTATTGCAATCTAGAAACAGAGTTCATCAGAAAGGGTAGTTCATGACACTTGCAAAACAACTTGAAGCAACAGGAATCCTGCTTTCACAAAAAATTGGATTCATAGTCTCATCATCAGATGCAACAGGTGAGCTAAAAGAGAGATATGCTCGCATTGGAAAGGTTGTAGTTGATATTCCTGACGGCGCTCAAAATCAAGAAGAGGTGCAAGATTATGATCCAAAGTATGACCTTTTAATTTTGTGGCAAGTTGCTATGAACACACATCTATACATGCTCAGAGTGACTGACGGTGCGTCTGTGTATGCTCTTGATCAGGGTGGGGGAATTATCATTGATAAAACCGACAGTCGTATTTATATCGGTCAATCCGATATATTTATGCAAGCAGTCTGCGATACAATGTGCGCTTTGGCACAATAATGATCATCTTTTGTCAGTAGCTGTTGAGCCCACCCATCTGTTTGGGTGGGCTTATTTTATTACATCCTTGTTCGAATCTCGTCCCACACTACCCGCAAAACAATAAGCCCAACACGTGAGTGTTGGGCGGTTATGTTTAACGAGAGAGTAAGGGGTTCGAAAAGAACTCATGTACATACTGGAATGAACAAATATTCATCTTGTACAAAAATAGTGACGTTATATCTAGGTCTAACTAAATGAGTCGCACGTAGTCCTCAAGCACAGCTATAGCTTAACTACTGCTCGTGCGTCTGATGCGAACCGCGGACGGTTATCTCTAGCTCCTCGATGTTGAAATCTTCGAGTCCTAGTAGTTTGATGATTTTTTTGTTAGGCGCGGTAAAGTGAATCACTTTTTCACATTGCCCACAGACAGCGTGATGGTGCGGTTCATGTTGGTATTCAAACCGAGCCTCTAGAGTACCTAACTGCAGCTTTTTGATAATCTTTTCCTTGGTGAAGTATTCGAGGTTGCGATATACCGTCGCTAGGTCCATGTCGGGTACCAGTTGGTGTACTTCTGCCGCCGAAAGGGCAGCCTTATGTTCTTTTAAGGTGTCTAGGATAGCTTGGCGTTTTTTAGTTAGTCTGGGTTTCATATGCGAATTGTTTGCATAATAACATTCTTCTGCTATACTAGCAATTGCGAATCATTTGCATACAGATTTAATTACGAAAAAACAAACACTAGTCATGAAAAATACAGTAAAAATTATAATCGTGGTGGCACTTCTCTCTGGAGGTGTATATTTCCTCAGCACCAACCAAGACGCTGAAACAACCACCATTGATAAGCCGGCTTTGTCGATTACCACTTCTTTTTATCCGCTTGAGTTTGCGCTTGAGCGAATTGTTGGTGAATTTGGTACGGTGACTAACATTGGAGCTGGAAGAGATCCACATGATTTTAGGCCTAGTGTTCAAGATATGGTGATGATGCAACAGTCTGATTTAGTTGTGCTCCAGGGAGCTGATTTTGAATCGTGGGGTGATGACGTCACTGCTCGTCTGGAGGCAGACGAGGTACAGGTTGCGATTGCTACAGCCAACATTGAGCTGCATGAAGGTGGACATGACCATGGGGAAGAGCATGCACTTGAGGCAGACCACGCTGAAGAATCCCATGCAGATGAACATACTGACGAACACATAGAAGACTCACATGACGATGGTCATGAGGAAGATGTACATGAAGATGAGCATGAAGCAGACTCTCATGGTGATGAGCAAAAAGAAGCGTCTCATGACGATGAGGATGAACATGGTGCGTACGATCCCCACACGTGGCTCGACCCCGTACTATTCAGTGAAATGGTAGAACATTTGACTGAAAAAATTGTTACACTAGATCCGAGTAACGCTGTGGTGTACCGAGAAAATGCGGCTGCTCTGCAGGCTGAGCTGGGTACACTTGCTGCTGAGTATGCTGCTCGACTAGCAAACTGTGAGCTCGATGAGGTGATTACCTCGCACGATGCCTTTGGGTATCTCGTTGACCGGTATAACTTCAAAGCGCACTCTATTGCTGGACTGTCTACGCAAGATACACCTTCGGTGACAACGCTCGCTGAACTACGGGCTGAAGCCGCTGAAGGGATTGGCGCTATCCTGCTTGAGGAAAACAGCATCACTGCCTACGGAGAAACGTTGGCCCGAGAGACTGGTTTGCAGACGTTGAGTCTTAACCCAATCGCGTATATTATCCCTACAAACGAAACCTACCTCACCTTAATGCAAAGCAACCTCGACTCGTTCGCGATTGCCCTAGCTTGTAATGAATAAACCAGTTATCAGTGTGAAAAATGTGACTAAAGCTGTCGATGCTCGACAGCTTTTAGTCGATGTCAGTTTCGATGTGGCTGAGCAGTCCCTCGTTTCGCTGATTGGTCCCAACGGAGCCGGTAAATCAACCTTGGTAAAGATAATTTTGGGTCTTGATTCGCATTATAATGGGTCGGTGGTAATTCGGGCAGGAGAGCGGGTGCAGTATATTCCACAACTAACCATGGACGATCAGTATCAGTTACCGATGTCAGTGTATGAGTATATATCCATTGCTACCAATCGACTCTATGGTGCAAACCAGCAGAAGGTTGATTTTGAAAAAACGTTAACCCACGTAGGAGTAGCGACTGAAAAGTTGTATCAGTCATATACTAGTCTCTCAGGTGGAGAACGACAGCGAGTGGCAATTGCGCGGGCGTTGTTAGGGAATCCAACTATCCTTGTACTCGACGAACCGCTAGCTGCCGTGGACTACGCGTCACGCTCTGGTTTGTATGAGCTGATTCGTCATCTCCAGCAAGGTCACAAAATGACAGTGCTACTTGTGTCCCACGATATCGATAGTGTTCTACCACTAAGTGACCAGGTACTATGTCTAAATAAATCACTGCACACCGACTGCCACCCGTCACAATTTACGGCCGAAGGTAATCAGACCATTCATCATCATTGTTAAGTATGGAATTACTCACGTATACATTTGTCCAGTACGCATTCCTTGGAGGGATATCCATGGCTGTTTTGACGGGGATACTTGGTCCTTTTGTTGTGCAAAGTCGGCAGTCAATCGCCTCAGACATGTTTGCCCACGTTGCATTAGCTGGTATTGGGGCAGCCCTACTAGTTGGAGTGAGTCCCTGGTGGGGCGCACTACCAGCGCTCATTATCGTTAGTACCTTGATTTGGTGGCTACTTGATTCTGGTACGTACAGTCCCGATGCGCTAGCGATGTTTTTCCTTAGTGGTGGTCTGGCTCTCGCACTGGCATTTGTACACCTGGCTCGGGACACAGTGTTTTCCTTCGAGAACTATCTCTTTGGAAGTATTTTGACCCTAACAACCACTGACATTATTGCAATAGTTGCCTCTACTATACTGGTCGTGGGTATCGTGTGGTTTGCCTGGTATCCGTTACTCGGGGCGACTCAAAGTCCGCGATACCTCGTCCCATTCAGGCGAACACCAAAAGTAGTACAACTATTATTTTTCTGGTTACTCGCAATTGTCGTGTGGGTAGGGATTAAAACTATCGGAGGGCTACTCATAGGAGCGCTGCTGGTGATTCCCGTGTTGACCGCCCGCAACTGGGCGACTTCATTTAAACAGTTAGTTCTATTATCTACGATTGCTTCAGTTCTCTCAGTATCCCTTGGTCTCATCACGGCGCTCTACGTAGACCTGCCACCCAGCAGTCTGATTATTGGTATAACAATTTTATTATTCGTATTGCAATCGGTTGCACGATTTATTTTGCAAAAGAAGGGTGGATAGTACCCACTGATGTAGAGGTTAGCAATCCCGTACGCTTCACACTTTAGAGCTAGTAGCACTCTATCACTTGAACTACAACAAAACACCTCTAGGAGATGTTTTGTTGTAGCCTGTAGCTGTATACTCCTGCTGATTATTCAACATTGGCGGTAATCCACTGCGTAATCTGATCTAGTGACTGGGGAGCGAAGGCGTCTCGTCCCATACCTATAAATAGATACTCTAGGTACCAAGGCCAGTCAGATGGGAGTTGGTAGTTGAACAAATCAGCGCGCAGCAAGCCGTGGGTGGCGTTGGGCACCATGACCACACTTCTTTGGTCAGACAGCGGAGCGAGTTGTTCGGTAAATATTGTGGCGTCGGTGCGCGCATCGACGTTTAAATCTTGCTCACCCCAGATAGCTAGTACTGGTCCCTGCATGCTCGCGATAGCATCGGTGGAGTCCTCCCAGTAGGCATTGGCCACAAATTGCAGTCGGTCCGGGTCCATATCGGTGATGGTTGTTTGGTCAATCGGTCCACCAAACAACGCGTCATTATTTTTAATCCGCTCGTCCAATTGTTTGGTGATTTCAGCTGGAGCTACCCCTGCTGTGGTCAGCCTGACTCGGTTGTAGTAGGTGCCCTGATCACGCCAGGATACTGCTCCACCAACAATGACGGTAAAGGCTGGGGTGATTTCGTTGGCTACGCGGGGGAGAACCCACCCAGCCTGCGAGAAACCGAGAAACCCAATCTGGTCGATGTCGATAGTATCCAGATCAGCAATCGCCAGCCGTACGGCCAAGGCTACAGTAGCGCGGTCATCCATTGTTTGCTCCAGCCAGTTACCGGTACTGGCACCTATGCCTGCTTTGTCCCAGGTGAACACGCCTATTCCTGCATCCAGGAGCGTATTGATAATTGGGAGGTATCCACTGTTAGAAAACCGGTCTTGAGGACCATCCCCGTGGATGGTCAGGGCGATGGGTGGATTGTCGACATTGTGTGGTAGCACTAGGGTACCCGATAGCACAGTGTCCCCCACGGTAAATGAAACTTCACGTACGTCGTGCGCATCAAGGTCAAAGTCCATCAGGCCGTCTACCGCCCGCAGTACGCCAACAATGAGCAGAATAAATAGCAGGAACAAGAGTAATTTTTTCATAGGTTTATTATACTGTTACATCAATCGTTTAGTACGTACACTAGTACGCAGTGGACTAGTCACTACGTAAGGCGTCCACTACGGGGAGTTGAGCTGCTTGTTGCGTTGGGTGCCAGCCAAACACAATTCCAGTGAGAATAGCAATCCTCTGTTAAGCCTTGCCTCCGTAGGAACAATGTTGCTATATGTAGGGGTAAGCGTACACTCATATTATATGAAAAAAATACTAATCATTGGTGTCGCAATATTGTTTATCGTTGGGGTGGTGTTTTTTGTTTTGTATCAATCAGGTGTTGATTCAATGGTGGTTATTCAAAATGACCAAGAGGCAACCTTTCTCACTAACGATAGTGTGATTGTTGTGCAGTATGGTATTGATGCAGATACAGTGCAGGTACGTTTGGATGATGTTCAATATGAACTTAATAGAACTGAAACTGCTTCAGGAACAAGGTATCAAGTAAGTGATGGCACAATTATGTTCTGGGAACGTGGTGGTGAATTTATGATTGAGATTGACGGTGAGGTTACTGTTGATACTGCCACTGTCGAGCGAAGACGGGTTGCGGTTTTGAAGTCCAATGAACAAGACGATTTTGATGCCATTAGCTATGGTTTTGGAATAAAGCAAAATACTGATGAGGGTTGTGATGATGATACTGATGAGTATTGTGGTACGAGAGTCGTAGAGCTTTGTGATACCCCTGATCAGGATTGTACAGGTGGAGATAATGTTTCTGTCATTGATAATGACTGCGGTTCGGGTACGGTCCTTGAAGACGGGGAGTGTGTTCCAGAAAAACTTGATGATGACGACGACAACGATTCTGTACCAGCTGAAGATGATGCGGCCGCCACAGAGGTTTCTACTACCACAAAAGCAACAGACTATAATTCTTCAAGAAGTAACAGAACAACAGATAATTAAACAGGTGATTCCAAAAGACCGTCTTACGGTATAAGTGACGAGACACTCTCGTTTTATTATGGTGTCTGGGTGGATAGGTCTATGTCTGATTAGCCCCTACGGAGGCCTTGCCTCCGTAGGGAGGAACGGAGTTGGTGGGGAGGCGCAAAGCTTCGCCTAGGCCTTGCCTACAAAGCTTCGCCTAGGCCTTGCCTAGGCACTTAGGATGGGAATCCCACTACACCTCAAACCAGAGGTTGAGGTGTATACTTCATCATAAGAAGTTTAGGTCGTGCGGTGAAAATCGTGCGGCCTTTTTATATTGTATAGCCACTGTGTTCTGTAACCGTTCTAATTTCGTCCCACACTGCCCGCCCCTTAAGCTAGCACGAGAAACGGAAGTAATAGGTAATAAGGAGACGTCCTTTATTCTTTGGATTTCTGTAGTGTGATGTTCCTACGGAGGCCTTGCCTTCGTAGGAACATCAACCCTGTTGCGTAGTAACTACGTAACACGCTCTGTAGCATACTGCGCAAAGCTTCGCCTAGGCCTTGCCTAGGCACTTCACTCTCCGCATCTTAGAGCTAGCACAAGACACTATGTTTTGTACTGGTTTTGTTATAATTATAATTATAAGTATAAAAATAAGACGTAAGAATTCATTATGGTAAAAATTTCAGTTAGTATCGATGTGTCAGACTTAAAAAAAGCTGAGACTTTTTATGTAGAAGCACTTGGTTGCAAAAAAGTACGTGAACAAGGTCCTGACATGATTGTTCTTTCAGTAGAAAACTTGGATATATATCTTCAAAAAAAAGATGCTGGAACTAAACCGATTAAATCAGACGACGTGTTACGCGATTATGGGCGTCATTGGACACCTATTCACTTAGACTTTCTCTGTGAGAATGTTGATGAACTTGTGTCTAAGATACTGACATTAGGAGGTTTGCATGAGGGAGGAGAAAGTGGAGACTGGGGTTCAATTGCATATTGTGCAGATCCTTTTGGTAACGGATTTTGTATAATTAATGAATAACGATATAAAAGGGGATAGGGACAATAAATCTATGTATAGGGGGATGGAGAGGTATCAGTTATTCTTTGGATTTCTGTGACGTAGATAACTTCGGAGGTCATTCTCTCGGTCGTTATCAATAGGCACAAATAGTGTCTTGTGTTAAAACTAAGTCTATATGGATCAAAATCATCAGAGGATTATCGTTTCAGGGGTGCTGTTGAATCAGGCTGGTGAAGTATTTCTCACTAAAAGACCACTGACAAAAACAATTGCTCCTGGGAAATACCATCTACCGGGAGGGCATGTCGATTTTGGTGAGGCACCAGAGGAAGCTTTGATTAGGGAGTTTGCCGAGGAGTTTCGGCTATCGGTCAAACCAGTCAGAATCATCAGAGTGTTTTCGTACGTGTATGACACAAACCATACCGTAGGAATCACCTATGCAGTAGAGGTGCAAGAAATACCAGAGAATATTTGGTTTGATACAAATGACAATGAAGCGGTTGGTTGGGTAGATGAAAACGACTATGTCACGTATCTCGGTGTAGCTGACCATGATGCAGTCACACTTGCTGCTTTTTTTAAAAAAGGTGAATCTCTGGAGACGGGAACTCCGTAGCTATTTGCTATACTTTGACTATGAAAAAAACTATCTTTTGTTTTATCTGTTTGGTATTTTTTGGTAGTGCCTCACATAGCGTTAGTGCGGGGGAGTATCGCTGTGATATTACCTCTACTAAGTCAGTGGACTGCGGTGAGTATGTTGATGTTAAGCACTCCTGCAATTTTCCAGATGAATTAAATGTATTGCGAACTGAACAGTCTAAAACTAACGAGTTTACGTATCCTGAATTCTGCACCACAACCTGTGCCGAGCAGAGTGGTATTCCAAAACACTGTCGGACAGGCAGAATTGCTACCGCGCAGGTGATAGCGGTAGATGATGTACTAGATGTGCCTGCTAGTGGTGTGCATGTAGAAGGTGAGGAGGATGAACGTACCATCCTTGGAAATGCATACGGTGGTGTAAAGATTGTGTTTACCAGGTTTTGGGATTGGCTTATTGTTGCCGTCGCAGGTGAGGATTTTGAATTGAAATCCATGAGCACTCCTGTCGCTGGAGTACGGGGGTAATATGACAGCTTCGCCTAGGCTAGGTCTAGGCACTTCTATACTAGTTACGTCCCTTTAGACTCTTGATATACTGAAGGTATGAAAAAGATTCTCTTTGTCCATGGTTTTGGAGTACTGAAAGATGCTCGAGGGATGTTTGCAGACATCGTTACCAGTTTGTCTGACACGAATTTTGTCCCAGTACTTTTTGATCTCAATGACTTGGATGAAGAAGGAAATCTTGTCGTGAGTGATTTTTCTGAACAGGTTCGACGTCTGAAAGAGGTTTGGGTAAAAGAAAGTCTAGATGCTGATTTGTTTATAGTAGCTCACTCGCAAGGGTGCATCATAACTGCCCTTGCCAACCTATCAAACGTTACAAAGACAATTTTTCTTGCCCCGCCAACAGAAAATGAAGGTGAGGAAATAATTGAGTATTTTAAATCAAAACCTGGAACTGAAATAAATCTACAGGGTGTGTCAAAATTGGCTCGAAGTGACGGTAGCTTTACAGTTGTACCAGCATCGTATTGGATTGAGAAGGACGAAGTTACTACTGGGGAACTATATGGTGATTATATAAAGGACCACAGGTCAGAAGTGATCCGGGCAACCCAAGATGAAGTTATATCCAATGATGGAATGGCAGCTGCTTTTCAAGGTATTGAAATACAGGATATTGCAACCACGCATAACTTTGAAGGCGAAGGGGGGTTAGAACTCGTCAGTCTAGTTCATCATCTACTGCAGGAATAAGCGAATTGTTGGTATAATTACGTTTATGGATAAAGACTTTATTTTGGCATCAATTGTTGGTGTCTGTCTGTTGCTTACTTTGGCGTTTATTGCTCAGTCTTTTCTCAAAGGAGGGAGTGGTAAAACAACAGCAGATGAAACAGTTTTAAATGAAGTTGTTATAGAGCCGCTCGAGGCTGTCGAAGAGACAGTTTCTGATGAAATTGCTGTCACTTCACCTGTAGAGATTGAGGTTGCAGTACCCGTACCTACCAAACCAGAATGTTTCCTGATTGAAGATTTTGCTAATGGTTCGTCACAGCTGTCGTGGTTTGTAGTAAATGATGGAGTTATGGGCGGGCTTTCGGCCGGGGCTGTTTCAATTGCGCCGTATGCCCTTGTGCATACAGGTACAATCAATACCAATGGGGGAGGGTTTTCTTCAGTGCGCGCAAGGCTGCCTGATAACGCGCTGGTTGGGTACACACGACTACAAATTCGCCTGAACACTTTTGGTCGGCCGTATGCGGTGAACTTTGGTGATAATCGGTACCGGAGTGTTTCTCATCGAGCGTTGTTACCAGCCAGTCCAGGAGATACGTGGCAGGAAGTAATGGTTGATTTCGACCAAACCGTTCCCACCCGGATTGGATTTCGAGTAAACGCTGCGCCATTTGCCGCCAGCGCTATAACTGAACTCAGTTTGATACTATCCGACGGAGCTGATGGTCCGTTTAGGATGGAAGTTGCCTGGATCAAGGCTTGCTTGTAGGAGTGCAGGATACAAAGTTAGGGTCAACATATCACTAATCCCGCAGTTTCGCGGTGAAACTGCGGGATTAGTGATCTACACACGCCGTATTGTTTGCTGATCCGGCGTGAGACTCTGATCGTGAGAACAGTCAGTATGAAACTTTTTTGTCTCACTTTAGTAGTGGAACACTCTAGGTAGCCTAGACCGTTAGTTCGAAAAATCGTTTATTTTACTCGCGTCCATCTACCGTACAACAGCCATACTAACCAACTAAAAACCAATACTATCCACGCGGCTATCGAGTAGTACGACAACGGTATCGACGGATCTGCTGTTGGGACAATATCCTTGGCTTCTACTGAAACCGTAAACGTGGTGTCTGTGACCAGGGTGGAGCCCTGTTGAAATCTGACGTAGATTTCGTATTCTCCTGCTTCTACTAATAAAATATTGAGGGCTGTTGGACCAAAGGTAGGCTGGTTAAGGTTCGACGAAAAGTGTAACTCATCATCTTTTGAGATCTGTATCCAGACGTCGGTAAATAAATCTTTGGGAGAGGTAGTAGCGGTCAGGGAATAAATTGAGAAATCAAATCGAGCTCGTTCACCGGCGATTAAGGTTAGTGGACTATAGCCAACATCTATCAAGAATCCATCCTTCTGCTCTTCGTATGAGTTCCCACTATTGTGAGCATGGCTGAAGCTAGGGACTATCAGTAAGAGTAACCAAACTAAAATAAAGCTTTTTCTGACTGATACATCAATGTTCAATAACATCGCATAATACTAATTTACCACTCGGGTGTCTTGGATTGTGTTATTCAGGTAGGTCCACTCACCATGAGTGTTTGCATTGAGCGTAACCGTAATTCTATTAGGTCCTGACTCAGAAAAGAATGAAGCTGGAACGTATATCCACTCAGCATACTCGCGCCCTACTTTTTCATTATTGACGTACACGTGCGCATGACCTTCGTTAGGGGCTGATTCCTCATCCACCCGGTCGGGAGTGAAGGTAAAATTGCTGGTTTCTATTCTGACTGAATATGCCCCCATGAGGTCTCGTTTTGCCTCTACAATTCGTACACCGGGAATTGGTGCATCACCCGCGGCTTCAACCGGTTCTGGATTCATGTTCATACCCGAATCACTATCCATGACCATATCGTGCATAGGTGCTGTGTTTTCTTCAGGGTTACCCATTGGGATTGTGTCTGAGTGGCTACTGTGATTTGGAAGTAGTTTGTATTGATATCCAAGCTCATTTATGGAAAATCCAGCTATGAGAGCTAGTGAAGCAATGAGAGTCAGCTTTACGTTTGAGTGCATAATAAATTTTATCAGGTTTAGTATTAAATAGTTTATTTTATTTCCAGTGTAGCCTGATGTAATTACCTCTAACACTATTGCTTATAGCAATAGTGTTAGATTTCTTGGAACGTTGGAATCACGTCCACAGCTACTTGACTTTCTCCATAGAGTCCGTCGGTACAAGCGATGGCGAATATTGATTTGTTTTCGACGGTCACCGTATCGCACATCAGTATGTTTGGGTCGCCGGTCAAGTTATCAGAGAGGGTGCAGCTGGTATGATTGTCTGGATTCCAGCAGACTGTAACTGAGTCACCTTTTCGTACAACTTCTGCATCAGCCGTAATAGTAGGGGCTGCACAATCGTTGTCATGCAGATCAGAACAGCCACTAGCTGGTACGGCATACCCACCCGCAATACCAGCGGGGGAAAGTGATGAAATACCAATTTCTACTGACGGCTGGTCGGGTGTAAAGAAGCCAGTAAAGAATACGCTTATCATCATTACTAGGGCGGAGATTGTTTCCATAGAAAAATTATATCACAGTGTATTATAGGGAATTAGCAACTAGGATATTTTTATCAATAGTTGTAATAAACTCGTCACGTCCTTGTTGCCAATATTGTGGGTTATTACCAGGGTACACATCTCCCCAGTCATTAGCAGTTAATTTTACAGCCTCAGTTCTAGCTCGTAAGAAATAAGTGCTCGCATCTCTTTTATGTTGTTCTGAATTCAGTAGGGCAAGTCCATACATATTTAAAACCCAGGGATTTTCTGGATGCAGTTCAAGCGTTTTTTTTAGTAGCGGTTCCATATCAGCGTATTTACCTTGCATAAAATACACCCAAGCCAAGTCTACTGCCGGCCACGGAGCACGGTCTATAAAATCTATGTATTGTAAGAAATATTTTTCAGCTTCTTGCCAAGAACTAGCATCTTCTTGCCGCATCGCTTTAAATGCATAGGTCAGCCCTAGCATATAATACGCCTTTGGAACCAGGCCACCATACAGTTCTAGTTGGGTTTGGAATTTAGCTATTGCCTCGTCATTCCTCCCTTCCAAAAAATCAATTCTACCTAGCTGATACCAGGCTAGGGGGTGTGGAGCTGTTTCTAGTGCTTGCCGATAATAGTCTGCGGCTTTTACGAGGTCATAAGAACCATCGGCTGCATCACCGTGATTGAAATAGTATTGCCCTTTTTCAAATAATTCCTCAGAGGTCAGAGGTCCACTAGGTGTAGCTGTCGAGAAAAAGTACCCACCTATAAGTAGACATAGTAGTGCCACGCCTATAACTATATAAATGTATGATCGATTTTTTAGTTTAGTTTGAATGAGAGTCATCATAGTAGTAGTCCGTTATTATACCTATTCTCTGACCGTCCTGTGAGTCGAGCACCTTGGTGCAGGTTTCCACTGGCACGGCATTTTGTTGGTAACAGGCGTTTCTGACTGCGTCTCGGTTTAGTGGTGAACCATTAAGTCCGGCAAGAGTGGAAATGATACATTGTTGGTAAAAGAGTGCGCTAGTTTGACCACCATTTTTTGGACATAATTCGATAGCTAGAATTGGGTCAGTCTCATAACTACCAATTTCATATCCCAGTCCGTTAATGCACTGCAGTTGCTGGGGGAGGGTTTTCAGTTGTGAACATCTGTCCTGTGACCACTCAATCTGTTTTGTTCTACTAAATTGTTGTGAGTGGGCCATATACCATTGGGCTGACCAGAAAAAACAGGCCGTTTGCCCATAGGTTGGAATTGTATAACAGGTAGTATCTGGCACCTCCGTATCAAATGAACGTCGTAGTGCGTCTTTCCCCCAAATTGTCCTTAAGTTGTATTCCATAAAAATACCCCCAAAACAACCATCAGCCTCATCCACGGTTCCTAATTCTTGGCACATTTTCAGCGCCTCATTTAAACTAGTTGTGTCATATCCAAAGTCAGCTAGGATCCCATGCCCAATACCGTGTTGGCAGTCATATTCTGAATGTATACAAAAATCATTCAGCTCAACCAATATAGCTGGACCGTAATCAAGTATGGCAAACGTTATCAGTTCGTGGAAGCACCCGTATGAAAAATCGTTATCACAGACGCTAATCCCTTCTAGTCCGACAGTTTCGTATAGTACACCACCAAAATGATGAGCTACCTCGTGCTTTTCTCCACTATCAAGATCTTGATAGTGCTCTTTAAAAGTAGCGTAAGCGTTTTTTCCACCCTCATCTTTTATTACTCCTTGCCAGTAGGAATCAAACTCAGCAACTTGCGCCTTGTTGGTGGGATATTTGGTAGTGATGGTGTGTACCGTCTGCGTCTCGGTGACATTTATGGTCGACGAGAATACAATGAAGTAGGCGTATAGGAGTAGCCCACTTACAAGTAGACCACAGAAAACTGGTACAAGGATTTTCCACATATTTATTCTGACTGACAAGTTACTCCGTAATCATCAGAAAGCGCGGTACAAAAATTACTTTGGTACACGGCGTCTTCATTATGTTTAAATACCTGTTCTTGTAGCTTTTCAAAACATGCACGCGTACTCTGGGGTTCAGTGACTACACTACAAAAATCAGCCGATATTTCATACGGGTGATTACCACTCCGATATAAATTATATACAGCGTATTTTGCACAGTAGGATGTCGCCTCAGGAGTTGGAGCAGACTGGCACGCATTCCACAGGTCAGTTAATTGGTTGTAGTTGATTGTTTCGACTAGTCTAATGTCTCTTCCTAAAATAAAACCGAGGTACTCTTTGGCAAATCCCCCAAAACATTCCTCTTGAAATTCAAGAGGAGCGCTGGAGCAATAGTTCATCGCTGGAGCAAAGTCTGCGACTGACGGTATATCTCTTTTTGTGAGAGTATCAAAAATAAATGGTGTTATGTATATGTAACAGTATCCCCGGTAGGTTTCAGGCATGTAGTCCGCTTGGCACATATGCAGAGGATTCTCCGCGTCCATGTACTGGGTGCCGTTCTTTTCCCATACTATAGGATTGTGAATACCACCCCTCATTTCCATTATCACACCACCGACACATTCTATAGCCTCTTCATAGCCATACGCCTCAGTCCCTACCTGTCCACAAGCTTCGATAGCTTCTGGCAGATGGTATTCCGTAAATGCAAGCACCCCATGGCCAAAGCCGTGGAAACATAGTCCGTAGCCGTTCCCTCCAGGTACTTGTGCACAAATATCGTTAATTTCATCAAACACTACTGGGCCCTTATCTAGTAAGGCATTGATGACAATCGAGTGTGCACAAGCAAAACCAATTGCATCAGTACAGTGACCCAATCCATCAATCCCTTGTTGGTCATACAAAATGTCACCTATAAAATGTCCCATAAGATGTGTGTCTATGGCTGGTGGGAGCGTGCTGTCTATGAGTACGTCAAATGCGACATCTGCCCCGTGTTCATCAGCAATGATTTTTAATGATTCGAGCACTTGTTCAAATGTCACGTTTAGGCGAAAATACGCATTGTATTTTGCGAGCAACTCACTCTTTACTAGTTTTTCTTCAGAATTGTAACTAGTATCCTCGACTGCCAAAGAGGTCCAGAGAATAGTAACTCCAGTTGCTGTACCGAGGATAAAAGCTAGCAGAAAGAATAGTAATCGCATACTCATTTATTGAACTAAGTGTATCACGGTGTTGGTTTTTGGGTTTTTAACCAAACATCAGAGCGTAAAAAATTAATTCATCATCGTCCAGGTCCATCATTTCAGCTAATTGCTTAATATCGTACCCAAAGAAACCATAACTTTTTTTAGCTAAGGCTGCTGCAACCAGTAGGGCATTTTGCGCAGCGTGGCCACATTCCAAACCAATCATGTCGTAGCCGTGTTCTTTATATTTGATTGCATTACGTTCCTGTTTTGCACTCAGTACCATTATAACTTTGGGGCTCTGGCTGTTTTTATGCAGTAAGGGGGTAATTTTCTGCAGCAATGATTCATCACCAATCAATCTCAATGAATGGTTGGATACATCGTAGTGATACATCCCTGAGTCTACGTCAGTAACAGAATGTACAAAAACGTAGACTTCAAGTGGATAACGCGCCCCTCCTGAAGGATAGTAACGTCTAGTTTGTGCAAGTTTTTCGTCAGTACTCGTCCTTATTCCATTCACAGACACTTTTATTCCAAACCCATAATGAAGAACGGTTGAAAGCTCAGTAAGTGTAAATTCTGTATTTTGATCAAATACCCTTGATGATGTCCGTGTATTCATTGCCTCCTCCAAAGTACTGGATAGAACTGTAGGTTCAGGTAAAAGGATTTCTGGAAATCTTTTATATTGTTTAAAATCTACTTGTTTCCAATCTTGTGGCCACAATGATCTATCCTTGGGAATATCCAATTCCTGATTCCTAATGTACTGATGAAATAGTCGTGAAAATATCATATGTTATGGAAATGGGTGGGGAGCCGTTTCTAATTTGTTGCCAATTTTTAAGCCAAGCCTTTTAGGTACTTCAGATAGTCTTTTGCTGGTGAAATAAGGAAAATTCTCATGTAGATGTAATGGATGCATTTCAGGTGCAATTATTTTAATGACGCGCAACCCATTTCTTTTTACTTCTGGTGAAGTTAATTCCACAAAATATAATGGTTGTGTAAGTTTCTTGAACTCCGCTAATAGATGTCGATACTCGCTATTTGTATATCTGTTCTTGGTCAATTTAGTTTCATCCTTGTTTGCTTGATCAGCTTGTAAACAGGGAGGTCGGACGAGTGTACCGTTTATAAAATTTGCTATTTTGTGAGCATTTTTATGATCTGACCAATACAATAATCGACCTTCTTGGTCGATTTTATCTGGATTGTAGGTCAGTCCCTTATCAAGTGCAGTTCTCAAAAAGAGTCTGACAGCAACCGCTTCAGACAGACTATCAATAATAGTTTCCCTTAAGCTAAACCCTGCACTGGCAGCAACGGCTATTGCTGGACCAGTTTTTAATTGGTCTTGCAGTACGACTGTCACCACATGCACATCAAAATCTGTTGGTAGAAGTAGGACATGGACAGTTATATGATTTCTACTAAACTGGTCAAGTATGGATTTAATCTCTGAATCTTGACTGGCTAACCATTGAGTATCGACTTTGTCTGGCGCTATTTTACTTAGATAGGTGAGCATAAATGCATCTCGTTCTATCACTTCCAACATACCGCTGACCAAGGCGTCTCTTTTGGAACTTCCAGTAGCTAGTCCGGTGGTTATGCACCAGCGCAACATTGGTTCACCCGTTTTATTATCACTATCAGATTTATGGGGACTCTTTACATGATTCCTTGAATAAAAATTACTCACCAACTGTACCGGACACAAAACACTGCGATACCCAGTTAATGAGTGTATTTTTGTCCACAAAAAATCAGTTGTGTCGGTGTAACGAAGGATTGAAGACCCGGCAATTTGCGCTTCACTAAAACCAGCTAACGTATGAATATCGAGTGCTCGCTGATGTAATGTGGCGTATGAACCCCTCACCGTTTTTTTGTAGAATATGTAGTGCCTCCATAGAAATCGTTCAGTAAATTCACCAACAGTACGCCACAAGGCTTTTTCTTCATCAAAAAAGTCTACTCCGTGACCTGACCCCCACAGATTCTCGGTTCCACTGATACGGAACGAATGTATCTTAGGTTCATCTGGATACAAACGTCTGAGTTTAATTATTTCACCAACTAAACCAATTGACTGTAAGTCAAGCAACTTTTTTATTGGGCTAAACAGTTTTAAGGGGTCTCTCGAGTCAAATGGTGTACTGTTTCCGATAGAAATAAATAACTTCTCACTGAGGAGAAATTCAGCTATGGTTATACATGTATCAGTCAACCAACGCTTGACTGGGTGTGCGGTGAGTTTGGTTCGACTTACTTTTGTTGCTTCGGATACTAAAGAAATGAAAAGCATACTTTTTTGTATCATACACAAAACAAACTAATTTTGATAGCGTCACTTTTTAGTTAGCGGAAGCATACAGTTTATATGTTACACTTTTTGCATCATGGTAAGAAAAATTTCTACATATTTTTATTTCTCCGTAGGACTCTTTATGTTAGTGGTGTCCAAGCAGACTACGCTTATTTCAGAAAAAACAGACTTCAATTTCAAGGAAGTCTTTCAAAAGGCAAATAATCTTATTGCTGTACCAAAAGCTCACGCTGATCTTCAGTCTAGTTACACCGGTTCATATCAAACTAGTTACACCGGTGCATATACTGGTGCATATCAAACTAGTTACACCGGCTCATACCGAAGTGACTACCGAGGTGGGTACCGAAGTGATTACCGAAGTGATTACAGAAGTGATTACAGAAGTGATTACCGAAGTGATTACAGAAGTGACTACCGAAGTGATTACAGAAGTGACTACCGAAGTGACTACCGAAGTGATTACAGAAGTGACTACCGAAGTGACTACAGAAGTGGTTACACCGGTTCATAC